>LSQX01366303.1_pt4 | contig 27480 bp, 21 predicted proteins | sample 654561 | NCBI WGS metagenome assembly LSQX01 (sample SAMN04489861, study PRJNA283612) | anaerobic digester metagenome | isolation source: 4 biogas reactors fed with cattle manure at either 37C or 55C with and... | place: Denmark: Kongens Lyngby | collected 2014
TGGCGCGCAAGCATAACCTCAAGGTCGTGGAGGACGCCGCCCACCAACACGGCAGCCGCTGGCGCAACGTCGGCGCGGGAGCGCTGGGCGATGTGGGCAGCTTCAGCATGCAGCAGAGTAAGGTCTTGACCTCCGGCGAGGGGGGCGCTATCACCACCAACAGCGAAGAGATCTATGAAATCATCTACTGTCTCAAGCAGGTGGGGTGGTCTCCGAAAGGGACGCCGGGGAATCACTACGGGCACAACTACCGCATCACGGAGATGCAGGCGGTTCTGCTGCGCGGCGGGCTCCTGCGTCTGCCGGAACACCTGCGGATTCGGGAGGAGCGGGCGGCACAGCTTGCCGCTGGCCTGGAGCGTATCGGCGGACCGCTGCGCGTGGCGCGGCGCGATCCGCGGGTGACGCGCCAGTCCTATTATGCGTTGACCCTGCACTTCGACGAGGCCCAGGCGGGAGGACTAACCCGAGAACAATATCTGGCGGCCCTGGGCTCGGAGGGTTGTCATCTGGGGGGCACGTATCCCCCGGTGCACCGGCACGGTTTGTTGAATCTATATGACAATACCAGCCCGGTGCCCTCCCGCGACCCGGCGGAGATCCAGAACTACGCAGAACTCGAACTGCCGGTGACTGCACGAGTGACCGGCAGCGAGGGGGTGGTGCTGATGCATCAGCACCTGCTGGGGGAGGAAGACTACATTGATCAGCTCGTAGCGGCTGTGGATAAGGTGAACGGAAAGCTGGAGCAGGTAAAGACGCATTTCGCCACGCAGGAGGCCTGATAGAGGAGGCAGACATGAAACCAAGTGGTGAATCCGGACCCTTGTTGGCCGGGGCTGCCCAGGTGGAGATCACCCCGCCGGCGGGGACTCACGTGGCCGGAGCGGTCTGCAGCTTCCGCCCCGCCGAAGTCGTGCTCGATCCGCTGTATGCCAAAGCAGTGGTTCTGGAAAGCGAGGGACAGCGGATAGCCCTGGTCTCGCTAGATATCACCATCATCACCGAGGAGTGGAGCGCGCGTCTGCGGGAGGGTGCCCGAAAGCTGGGCCTGGACCCCACGGCAGTAATGGTGCATGCCATCCAGACCCATACGGCGCCGGGAGTGGGGCACTTTATGCTCGACCCGGACTTCCCGGCCCTGCCCGCGGAGCTGGAGTGGGTCCACGGGGGGCAGGAGGCCTACGCGGAGTTTGCCATCGAGCGTGCGACCCAAGCCCTGGAGCAGGCACTGGACGCGCTGGAGCCGGTGCAGGTGGCCGCGGGAAGCGCCCTGCGAGACGGTCTGGCTTTCAACCGGCGGGCGGTGATGCGGGACGGCTCCGTGAGCATGTTGGGCTCCTACTCAAGTATACAATATCCCCTGGGGCCTCCGGGGGTGCGCTACGCCGAGGGACCGACGGACCCCGAAGTAGGGGTGGTTTGTCTGCGTAACTCGAAGCTCCAAATGGTGGCGATGCTCCTGCATTTCTCCTGCCACCCCGTCAGCCTCTTCCCCTGGCCCGTCATCTCCGCGGACTGGCCGGGGACCTGGGCGCAAGGCGTACAGGAACGTTTCGGCCCGCAGTGCGTGGGGCTGGTGCTCAACGGCTCCTGTGGCAACCTCAACCCGTGGCAGTGGCTGCAACCTGACGTGAGGTCCGATCACCGCGTCATGGGCCGCGCGCTGGCGGAGACTACTGAGAAGACGGTGACGACGCTGAACTTCAGCGACGGGGCCCAGCTGGATCATCGGCTCACACACCTGCCGATTCCACTGCGGGAAATGCCCCCGGAAACGCGCGAGTCCGTGCAGAAGACGATGGAGGAGCATCCTCAGCCTGTATGGTCTTCGCAGGAGCCGCTAGTGGCCGACTGGGAATGGTTCCGCGCGGCCTCGCTGTGGAGCGTGGAGCTGGCCCGGAAACGCTCCCCGGAACTACTTTACGAGATTCAGGCCTTCCGTGTGGGCGACACGGCGCTGGTGGGTCTTCCGGGAGAGCCCTTTTCCGAGGGACAACTGGCCCTCAAGATCGCCTCGCCGACCTACCCGACCTACGTGGCCCACTGCACCTCGCAGTACGTGGGCTATATCCCCACGCGGGAGGCAATCTCCCGCGGCGGGCATGAAGGAACTCTCTCCTATTGGTCGAAGTTGGCCCCCGAAGCGCTGGATATGATTGTGGAACGGAGTACGGAGTTGTTGAAGGAAATGTTCCCGGGCGTGAGGGGCTAGGTTCCAGCAGGGCACGGCCCAATAGCCTATCACGCCGAGGAACGTCAAGCATGACCACAACCATCGAAGAACTGGAAGAGTGGATGCAGACGCCCACCGAGCACGAGCACCTCGAGTTCAAGGAGGCAAAGCATCAGTATAGCAAGGAGGAAGTCGCAAAGTACTGCTCCGCCTTTGCCAATGAGGGCGGAGGGAAACTGGTCCTTGGCGTCACTGATGCCACCCCCCCGAACGGTCATCGGATCCCGGGCATTTGCCCACCTCGATAACCTGAAGATATACCTCAGGTCGGAATTTGGTCCTCTAGTCGAGGTTGAGGAGCTCAAGCATCCAGACGGTCGCGTCCTTATCATGCACGTCTCGAACCGCCCCCTTGGCAAGGCCGTCATGTTCAAAGGTGCCGCTTGGCGTCGGGTAGGCGGGAGCCTCATGCCGATGACCTCCGAAGAACTCAGTAGAGTCTTCCAGGAGGACGCGCCGGACTTTTCGGCGGAACTGTGCCGACATGCCGACAGCTCAGACCTCGCCGAACGAGGCGTACAGATCCTGCGGGCGGCCTGGAGGAGAAAAGCACAGAATGAGCGGGCCGCTGACCTCAGCGACGCGCAGCTTCTCGCTGACTTAGGGCTGCTCACGGAGGGCCGTGTGACCAATGCTGCCCTCCTCTTGCTGGGAACGCCGGACGCCGTTCGACGGTGCATACCGCAGGCGGAGCTTGTTTTCGAGTATCGTCAAGCAGAGTCCAATGTTCGTTTCCAGCAGCGGCTGGAGTTCCGTGAGGGGTTCCTACTCTACCAGGACCGCCTATGGGAAGCGATCAACAGCCGGAATGAAGTGCATCATCTCCAGGCGGGCTTCTTCGTGACCGACATTCCAAGCTTCAGCGAGAAGGTCGTGCGCGAGGGGATTCTCAATGCGGTGTCTCACCGGGCATACCGCTCACCCAACTCCATCTTCGTGCGGCAGTCCCCCCAGATACTGGAGATTGTCAGCCCAGGAGGGTTCCCCGCGGGCATTACGGCCGAGAACATTCTCTGGAGACAATCTCCCCGCAATCGGCTTCTGTCCGAGGTACTGAACAAGTGCGGACTGGTTGAGAGGTCGGGGCAAGGTGTCGATCTGATGTTTGACACATGCATCAGGGAGGGCAAGCCTCGCCCTGATTTTTTTGGGACCGACGCGTATGAGGTGCATCTCAAGCTACGCGGCGAGATCCAGGATGTCAGCTTGCTGCGTTTCCTGGAGCAGGTGGGGAAAGAGAAGCAATTCACGTTCTCAACCGAGGATCTGTTGGTTCTTGATCTCGTTCACCGGGACCAGAGAGTTTCACCTGAGTTGCAGGAACGCATCCCCCGCCTTCTTAGCAACGGTATACTGGAGCGCAGGAGCCGCGCGCGCTACATTTTCTCACAACACTATTACCAGCTCGCCGGTAAGCAAGGCGAGTACACTCGTAAGCGAGGGTTGAACCGCGAAGAGAATAAGACCCTGCTACTGAAGCACATCCGGTTCCGAGGCACGAAAGGCGCTCCGGCGAGCGAGTTGCGGCAAGTGCTAACCTCGGCCGACTCTACGTTGATCCGTGATCTGCTGCAGGAGATGAAACGGGACGGTCTCATTCACTCCCGCGGCAAGACTCGGGCCGCCCGCTGGTATCCGGGTCGGCCTCCTTCATCAACAATAGTCAACAATAATTGACAACAATAGTATCTGAAAAAGCGACAAGAACAGGCCCTCCGAACACGAAGTAATCAACAAAGCAGGTTGAGGTATACAACAAAACGGGCCTCCCGTAGAGGTCCAATGACGCTCCTGTCGGAAGAGTTACATAACGAGGCGTGGAGGTATTGCTATGCGCATCGGATTTGGCAAGGTGGATATTACGCCACGGATCGGCGTGGAGTTGTGTGGCTTTGGTTTCTTCCTCAATCGTTATGCCGTCGGAGTGCGGGACGCGCTCTATGCCCGCGCCCTGGCCGTGGAGCAGGACGGCACGACGGTGGTCGTGGTCAGCAATGACCTGATCGGAGTCGAGCTTTCGAGTACCACCGAGGTGCGCCGCCTGGTCGGCGAGGCCACCGGTCTGCCGCCCGAGGCAATCATGGTCCACTGTACTCATACCCACAGCGGCCCGGCTACGCTGGCGGGTCTGAACATGATGGGCACCCCCGATCCTCCCTATCTGGAAACCCTGCCGCGGAGGATCGCCACGGCGTGCATTGAGGCGGTGAAGAATCTGGCCCCGGCCACGCTGTCCCACGCCGAGGTGCCGTGCGTGGGGATCGCGGTCAACCGGGAGTATGACAAGGACGCGCCACCGCTGGAGGAGTGCCTGTGCGAGGAGTGGTGCCCGGCCAAGCCGGAGCTGACCGATACCACCTGCCACGTCTTGACCGTCCACCGGGAGGGGGAGCTGGCAGGCTTCCTGACCTACTACGGCTGCCATCCCGTGGTCTGCTCCGCCACTACCCGCTACCTGCACGGTGACTGGTGCGGTGTGGCCACCGGCATGCTGGAGCGCGAGCACCCGGGCAGCGTGGGGCTGTTCCTGCAAGGCGCCGAGGGAGACGTCAACTCCTGCGTGGTCCACAAACCGGAGAAGGAGGCCCTCCTGGCGCTGGACGTCCTGGCCGCGCGCTACGCCAACGCCGTGCGTCCCGGCCTGGAGCAAGCTCAGCCACTGGACGTGGACACGGTGAGCTGCCAGCGAATGGAGAAGACCTTTACGCGGCGGCCCATGAGCCTGGAGGAGGTAGAGGCGAAGGTAGCCGAGCAGGAGGCGATCATCAAGGCGCCGGGAGCCAGCGACGAGGACAGAACGGTGCGGGTGACAACTGCGTTTGCGCAAGGCTGGCGGCAGGTGCGGGAAAAGATCCAAGGGGGTCTGCCGCTGGAGCCGCCCACCGAGGTGCAAGGCTTCCGCCTGGGGCCGCTCGAACTGCTGGCCGGTCCTTTTGAGACCTTCCAGGCCATCAAGAACGACACTCAGGCCGCGGCGCAGGCCCCGATTCCTCTGGTGCTAGCCATGACCAACGACTGGCGGGGGTACGCTACCGACCGCACCTGCGCTGCGCGAGGCGGGTACGCGGCGGAGATGGTGCCACTGCTGCTGGGCACTACCCCCTTCGCCGACGCCCATGGAGAACTGGTGGCGGCCTTCCTGGAACTGGATGCAGCACTGCATGCTTAACTGGAGATGATTTTATGGCCTCGACAGAACAACTGAAGATCGGGTTTATCGGCTGGCTGCTGCACTACGAGGAGCCGGAATGTACCACCGTCGCCGCTTGCGACGTGAACGAGGCGAAGCTGGCCGCGTACCACGAAAAGCATCCGGCGGTGGCGATATTCACCGACTACCGCCAGATGCTGCGTGAGGCGGATCTGGACCTGGTAGTCATCTCCTCCCCGAACTTCGTCCACAGGGAGATGGCGGTGACCGCCCTGGACGCGGGCAAGCATGTGTTTCTCGAGAAGCCCATGGGCGTCAGCCGCGAGGAGTGTGACCAGATTCTGGAGGCCTGGCAGCGAAGTGGCCGGAACCTCGGGATTGACTTTGAAATCCGGGTGTCCCCCTGTGTGGAGCGGGTCCAGAGCCTGCTGACCAGCGGGGAGTACGGTGAGCTGCGCAGGATTGAGTACCTCCATCACCAGGGAGCGTGGCAAGAGTCCGCCAGCGGTGATTCCTGGCGCATCCGCGCAGACAAGAGCGGAGGGCACCTGCTGGAGTGCACCATCCACTATATTGATATCTGTCGGTTCTTTGGTGGGGAGGTCCAGTCTGTGCAGTCTACGGTGGGGCCCAACGTGCTGCCCCAGTATGAGTATCCGGACAATATCTGCCTGCAGCTGTTCATGGATAACGGCGTGCTGGCTACCGTACTGGATAGTCACACGCACAGCGCAGTGCCGGTACGAGCCGGGGAGTGGTCCGACGAGGTCGAGTACATGCGGTCCATGGGCCACGACATGTCCATGATTTTCACGCTGACCGGAGGCTCCATCGCCGTGGACTTCGTCACCCCGGCGATCATGATTCACCGCCACGAGGAATGGCCCCCCGGTTCCGGGGGGCGGCGGGTGATCCATGAGAAGACCGAGGACTACCGCCGGACGGCGTATGGCTTCTACCATGACTCGGATAAGATGCGGCGAGAGTTCATCCGCCGCTGCGCCACCGATCGCCCGCCGGTTCAGGACCCCGTGGATGCCTGGAAGAGCCACATGGTCTGCCTGGCGGCGGATCAATCTGCCCGGGAGGACTTCCGCCGCGTCGAAGTGGACTACACCTTGCCTCCCTCACTGGCCGGCAGGTGAGGTTCGCAGCCCGGAGGCGCGCTCAATGCATACAGAACGACCCCACGAGCGCTGGATCTGGACGGAGCTGATCGGCTTTGACAACCGCCAGCCCGACCTGGGCGTGAGCGAGTACCTGGAGACCACCGGCTTTACGCCCCAGGCCATCTCCCTGCTCCTGGCTTCCCCGGATTTCATCCTGGGCCATGAGAGCATCCCTGACGAGCGCGAGCTGCCGCCGGAGTTCTGCTCCCGGGACGGGCACGAGTTCAACCCCCAGCGCCAGCGCCAGGTCTGGACTAACCGCCAGTTGCAGAGACTGATCGCCAACCTGCAGGAGCGTGGCGTGCAGGTGTTCCTCAGCGTCTTCACGCTCCTGTACCACAACCAGTCGCATCACGAGTGGCTGAGCGACCATCCCGAGACCTGGCTGGTCTATGGCGACGACGGCCCCTTCCCGGCTGTGGATGCCTTCGGGCGCCTCGCGGATGGTACTTTGCTGGAGGACTACTTTCTTCCCCAGTTGGTCGAGACTCTGGAGTACTACGGCTTCGACGGCTGGCACGCCGCCGACGGCTGGGGGCCGCTGCCCGGCTACCTCTACAACCTTTCCTTCTCCGACGGCGTGACGGCGCAGTTTGCCGAGTGGCTACCCCGAGAGCTACCGGAGCCGGTGGCCAGCCCCTGTGGCTCAGACCTGGAACGCCTTCGGGCCCGGGCTGCGTGGGTCTGGCGGCATGAGCGGCTGGCGTGGATCCAGTTCAATGCCCAGCGCTGGGAGCAGTTCTGGCGCAAGGCGATGACCGCGCTGCACGCTGCGGGGAAGCGCGCGCTGGTTAACGCAGGGACGCGCGCGCCGCTGGAGTCGCTCTACATCGGCGGGATTGACTACGGACGCCTCGCTGCCGCGGGCGTGGACAAGTTCCTGATGTGCACTGTGACGGCAGGCCTGGCCATGAACTCGCGACCGGGGGCGGCAGACCCGGTGCGGCACTATGACTTCCTCGCCGGGCTACTACTCACCCGTGGGCACCTGCCGGAGTCCACCATCGTCTTTCTGCAGAACACGCACGACGTGGTGGAGGAATGGGACGCGATCCACCATGTGCCCTCCCTGTTGGAACGCGAGATCTACGCCCTGGCCAACCTCTACCGGCTGCGCGCGGACGGCGGGCTGCAGCCAGCGGCAGACGGGCCACTGGCCTGCCTGGGCGATGGCCTGAGCGCCCAGGACTGGGCCTGGATGCGGGAGCGGTGGCGGCTAGCCTTTGACGCCCTCCCCCAGCGGGCCCTGGGCGTCACCCTGGTGTGGCCGGAGAAGGCAGTGGAGCGGGAGATTGAGGACTACCTGCTCAGTGGCGGGGCGACGACCCACCGATTGCTCTCGGGGTTAATGGCGCGCGGTGTGCCCATACAAGCGCTGGTCCACCCGGAGGACACTGCGGCGGCACGCGGGCCGCTGCTGGTCCTGAATGACCAGCTGCTTACGGCCGAGGAACGCGCGCAGGTGGAAGGCTACCCGGGAGGCCCGGTGGTCATGATCGGGCGCGAGACGGAGGGTCTGCGCGAGGCCGACTGTCGCATCGCGGATGTGGTCACCAAGGCGCGGCTGACCTGCCGGGTGCATGGCGCCAGCCCCCCAGCGCCCGCGGTCCCCCCGGCGCCGCACCTGCCGGAGCCACCTGCGGAGCGCGCCGACTGGCCAGAGGCCCCGGGCTACTGGAGCGACCTGACGTCCTGGCCGGTGTCGGAGGGGTTCCTGGCGGCATGCGCAGAGGCGCTCATCAACCTCGCGGGGCCGCCCCGGCTGCTCAGTGAGAGAGAAAACGTTACCCTGATGGCTGTCGAGCAGGAGCCGGGCCGGCTGCGGGTGGCGCTTAAGAACCATACGCCCTTCTACCGCCGTCCGGAGGTGGAGGCGGGAGCGCCGCTGAGCGCAGTGCGGATCTTGACCTCCTTCCCCTCCGTCACCGTGCGGCCGGAGGGGTCGCGGTTCAGCGTGCGGGTCCCCGGTCAGGGCGTGACCGTCGTGGAGCTGCTGCTGAAGGAACCGTCTGCGGAGTGAGCAGACGGGCGGGGGCTATCCCCTGTCTGGCAGGTTCCAGCCCTTCACACAGCGAACACCTTCGGCACCGGCCCATGCGCGAGATCATCACGCTGCAACAAATGGATACGCTGGTGCTCTGGGTTACCCTGGGAGGCGCGCCCGTCGGCCTGTTTCTCGGCGCGCTGGTCCGGGGCCTGTTCCACCGCCGGCAGGCCGCCTGGCAGGGGCTCTTCCTGGGGCTGGTGGCGTCGGGGATCGGTCTGCTCTGGCTGTTCTTTCGCTGGACGGTGCGGGTGGATCCGGTCGGCGAGTACGTGGGGCTGTACCGCCCCGGGGTGCTCTTTCTCGACGCGCTGGTTTTTCTCGCCCTGGGTCTCGGTCTCGGCTGGCTCTGGCGCAAGATACGCGACCGCAACGAGACTTGAAGCGCAGTGTCGCAGCTAGAGCTTTTTCTCGTAAGGCCGTAGCTCTCTCGCTACCCGAAAGCCGAGCTTCTTGTACAGCCCCACCGCGGGCGTACGGAAGTATTGGGTGATCAGGACCAGCGGCTCCGGCTCGAACTGCTTCGCGAAGTTGAGGCACGACACCACCACGGCCTGACCCAACTTCTTCCCCCGGTATTCGGGCAAGGCCCCCACCCACTCCACACAGGCACCGGTAACCCGCTCCGTCTCATCACGGGCGACGACGATCCCCGACATCGCTATCTTCCGACCCTGCTCATTCTCCACGAAAACCCACCCGCGCGGGTCGAAGAAGGGCTGGTTCTCGAAACGCTCCCGGAACTGTTCCGGCGTCCATTCCGGCTCGCCAAAGACTGTATTGCGCAGCTCCGCCCAGTCCTGTTCATCCACTCCGGGCCGAAACTGCACCAGCCGGCAGCCGGGAGGCAACTCGACCGGCAAGGGCTGGTACTCGCGGGCCTCCGCCGCCATGGTGATGCTCATCTGGTCGTGATCGCCGCAGGTGTAGCCCTGAGCCTCCAGGAACGCGCAGGCGGACTCCAGCCGACTATCCACCCGCCCGATGCGCGCGCGCCCTGCCCCCTGCTCCCGCCCCCAGGTCTCCAGCGCCTCCAGGCAGGCAGCGGCCAGGTGCTGGCGGCGCCGTTCCCGCCGCGTAGCCACGTACATGACTTCTAGTGCCCGCTCCTCGCCCTCCCCGACCATCCGTCCCCCCGCCAGGCTCAGTAGACGCTCTCCCTCCGTGGCCGCGAACAGCCCCTCCCGCGCCAGCCGCCCCTCCCGGACCTCCTCCTCCAGCTTCTCCGCGCTGACCGGCTCCCAGTCCGGGCCATAGATGTTCAACGGGGGCAGGGACCAGCGTTCCGAATAGGCCTCGTTGAGGAGGTGCGCGACCGGCTCCCACCGCGCTCCGCCGTAGGTTTCCACTCGTGGCTCCATGGGCGTCGCCTCGCCTCTGTTCCGCCGGCTCGCTCCTACTTCGCCTCCCGGTCCACCCGCGCGGTGATCTTGGCCGGCAGGCCCCACAGGTGGATGAACCCCGGGCTGTCCGAGGGGTCGAAGATGTCCCCCTCGTCATAGGTCGCCAGCGCGAAGTCGTACAGGCTGCGCTCGCTCTCGCGGGCTACTGCCTGCGCCCGGCCTTTGAAGAGCTTCACCGTGACCTCCCCACTGACCCGCTTCTGGGTGTCCGCCATGAAGGCGTCAATCGCCTCCCGCAGGGGGGTGAACCACAGGCCGTAGTACACCAGCTCAGAATACCGCAGCTCCAGATGGGCCTTGAAATGAGTCGTCTCGCGATCCAGGGTCAGAGCCTCGAGATCGCGGTGGGCCTCCAGGAGGATGGTCGCCGCCGGGGCCTCATACAGCTCGCGGGACTTGATCCCCACCAGCCGGTTCTCGACCATGTCAATGCGTCCCACGCCGTGCGCGCCGCCGAGTTGATTCAGGGTGGCGACCAGTTCCGCACCGGGCAGGGCCTTCCCGTCCAGCGCCACCGGCACCCCCCGCTCAAAGGTGATCTTCACGTACGCCGGTTCGTCCGGCGCTGCTGCGGGGTCCACGGTCCACTGCCAGGCGTCTGCCGGGCCTTCCAGAGAGGGGTCCTCAATTTGGCCGCACTCGATGGAGCGGCCCCAGAGATTGGTGTCGGTGGAGTAGGGGCTGGCCTTCCCTACGGGCACGGGGATGCCGTGCTCCTCGGCGTAATCAATCTCCTGCTCGCGGGTCATGCCCCACTCCCGGGCCGGGGCAATCACCGCGGTCCCCGGCGCGAGTGCGGCATACGCCACCTCGAACCGCACCTGGTCGTTGCCCTTCCCCGTGCAGCCGTGGGCGAGGTACTTCGCGCCGCGCTCCAGCGCGATTTCTGCCTGCTTCTTCGCCAACAGCGGCCGCGCCAGCGCCGTGAAGGCCGGATACCGCCCCTCGTACATCAGATTCGCGGCGATGGCGCGGGTCAGGTATTCATCGAAGAATTCCTGCCGCGCGTCCACCACGATAGACTCAACCGCCCCCACCTGCAGGGCCTTCTGGCGGATGGCCTCGTAGTTCTTCTCCTCGCCGACGTCCACCGCAACGGCGATTATCTCCACCCCATACTTCTCGGCAATCCACTGGACCGCGACGGAGGTATCCAGACCTCCGGAATAGGCGAGCACGCACTTATCCATGGTAAACGCTCCTTCGGAATGGGAATTGGGGTCAGTCTAACACGCCCGCCGCGACGCGGCAAGCTGAGGGACTTTCTGACTTACCTGCTTTGGGCCTTGGGCCCGCTCTAGCCTTCGCGCCCGCAACGGCCGGGGGTGAGGCCCTTCGCCCGCGCCCAACTCTCGACCTATCGCTCCTCCTGGAGGGGCCGCACGAGCCGCATCTGCGCCGCGAGGCCGGCCCACTCTGCCCTCGCTCCCGCTCTGTTGCCACCCGTCCTACCCCCCGACACCAGACTCAAAGACGGGGGCAGGCCTCCCGCAGGCGACCATAGAGGGCCTGGGCCTCCTCCAGGCTGGGGGAGCCCATGTTGAAGAGAAACCGGCTCTCCGGGCGGGCCATCTGGAGCATATTCCGCACACCCTCCTCCGGGGTCCAGGCCACCAGCAGCACTGTCTCGCCGGCGAAGGCCTCAATCGCGGGGCGCGGTCCGGGAGCCTGGAAGACCCGGTTCAGGGCGCGTAGATGGGGGATCTTGCGAAAGCTGGCGTACTGGTGGTCTGCGGTCGCGCAGCAGTGCAGGAACATCCCGCCCCAGTGGTTGCTCAGCTCGATCAGACTCGGCAGGCAGAACTCCTCAAACATGGCCACGCTCAGGCTTCCCGCCTCATCCTCGGAGAGCCAGAAGCCCAGCTCCGGCGGCGCCCAGGCCAGTGGGCAGTGGCACAGATTCGCGTCGGGGACGAGGCGCAGGAACTCGCGGGTGTACTTTTCCAGCACGTTCTGGCACTTGCGGACCAGGCCGTGGACCGCCTCCGGGGCCTCATACATCGCCAGGAACAGGTCCTGCTTGTTCCAGATGAGCGCCGCCACATCGAAGGGGCTCTGGTAGTCCATGCCCCCAACGGGGACCTCGGGGCCCAGCTCCTCCACCAGCAGCGAGGCCATCTCCAGCATGCGCGCCAGCGGCTGTGCGGACAGGTCCGGCTCGGGGAGAGCGTCGGCCTCACGGGCGGTGGTCACGAGCGGACGAGCGGAGGGCAGGGAGCCCTCGTGCCAGTGGACCTCACACCCGAAGGCGGCGGCGAAGGTCTCGGTGCCGGTCGCGATCCGGGCGAAGGGGACAGCATCGTCACCCAGAGTCTCGTGCCACTTCTGCCAGGCCTCGAAGCAACTGACGGCCCAGGGGAGCCAGTCGCGCACGGGGCGCTGGGACATGGCGACATCCTCGCCGGGGAAGGGCGAGGGCTCCTGTACGGCGTCCATGATGATACCGTGGCCCCGGAAAGGCCCAGCATAGAGATCGGTCAGAAACTGCCGCTCCGTACTGAACAGAGACATGGTCATTCCGCCTTTGCCTTGTCGGATTCGCCGGCCAGGGCGCGCTGCTTCTCGGCCTCCGCCTCCAGCTCCTCGACGGAACGGACTGGCAGGCGCGCCGCCCCCTCCCACTCACGGGTCGGGAGCAGCGTCCCCTCCGCTCGTCCCTTCTCCAGGCGCTCGCGGGCAGCGGCGATTGCCGGACCGTACTGAGGCAGCCACTCCGCCTGCGCGACCAGCAATTCATCCGCCATCTGCCAGACCTCCGGCGGATTGCACACGGCGCCGGTCAAGGGATCCATCAGCAGCGCTTGCCGCAGCAGCGTATCGTCGCCGTGCACTGCCGCCTCCACCGCCAGCCGCTGTACACTGATGGAGGCGTTGCACACCGCCGCACACCCCAGGGGCAGGTCCCCGACCAGCGGGATGCTTATGCCGTTACCATCCACGTAACCGGGGACCTCCACCACGCAATCCGGCGGCAGGTTGGTGATACAGCCGCGGTTCACCACGTTGAAATGCCCGCGGTACACCCGACCGGTCTCCAGGCCCTCGATGATATACGAGCCGCGCTCGTGGCCGCGGTCCTCGGGGCGAAAGGTCCAGGGGGGCTCCTTGAGCCAACGGGGGAAGTCATGTTCAAACCAGTGGCGCCCCTCCAGGCATACCCGCAGGTACCCTCCGGTCTCCCCATTGATCCACGAACTCAGGTCCACCCACTGCTCGATCTCCTCGGGCCGCTTGCGATACCAGGACACGTACTCCGACAGGTGTCCGTTAGACTCGGTCGAGTAGTACCCGAAGCGGCGCAGCATATCAATCCGCACCTTCTCCGTGCGGCTAATGTCGGGGTGCTTCTCAAAAGCCTCCAGCAGCTTCCCGGTCAGGTCCTGGCCTTTGTGCCGAACCTGGACGTACCAGGTCTGGTGATTGATCCCTGCGCAGATGATGTCTACCTCTTCTTTGGCCAGACCCAGCGCGTTGGCGATCTGCCAGTGTCCACCCTCTACGCCATGACAGAGCCCCACCATCTGAACTCCGTACCCGTATTTGTTGCAGGCCCAGGTATTCATGGCCATGGGGTTGGAGTAGTTCAGCAGCAGGCAGCCCGACGCGGCGACCTCGGAGAGGTCCTTGCATACGTCCAGCAGCACGGGAATTGTGCGCTGGGCATACATGATTCCGCCGGGTGCCAGTGTGTCCCCCACGCACTGGTCTACGCCATACTTGAGGGGAATCTCAATGTCGCTCTGGAAGGCCTCCAGCCCTCCGACCCGCACGAAAGAGAAGGCATAGTTGGCGTCCTTCAGGGCTTCGCGGCGGTCCAGCGTTGCGCTGACCGAGGCCGGAAGACCCGCCGCCTCGATATCGCGTCTCACGAGCTGGTAGACCATATCCAGGTTCTTCTCGTTGATGTCGTGGAGTGTGAACTGGGTGTCCTGCAGTTCGGGCACGCAGAGGATATCGCGGACCATGCCGCGCGTGAAACCCACCGACCCGGCGCCGATCACCGCAATCTTGAGGGGCATAGGAAAGACCTCCCTTGAGCGTGGAGTAGGTTCAAGGGGAATTCGACGCAACCGGGACCACAACCTGCGGGCGCTGTTCCCTCGCGCCTTGCCTCGCGAGGAGCGGGAACCGGCCTCCTCGCCTGGAAGGTTGAAACAAGTCCTACGCGGTCCTGGATCCACCTGGTAGGACAGGCGTCTCGCCTGTCCGCCCGCGCACACCTCTCGACCTCTCGCTCTTGTTGGAGGGGCCGCACGACTGACGCGCTCTGCGCGTCACGAGGCCGGCCCCCTCTGCCTATCCTATCCCCCTCCCCTGGCAGGGGAGAGGGAGACCGGCGGCCGCCTCGCGGACGCCTAGGGGGTGAGGCCTCCGCCCCTCTCACTCCGCCGACCACTGCCAGTCCGCGATCTCCGGCGGGTCCATTCCGTGTTCCAGGATGTAATTCCGGTGCTCCTCCAGCCGGCCCCGGTACTTGCGCACCAGCGCCTCGCACTGGCCCGAGCGCGAGGGCTCCTGCTGCGCCATCTTCTCCGCTGCCAGGATGATCAGGTGATACCGGCTGGTGCGATTCAGCACGTGCATGTCAAACGGTGTGGTGGTCGTGCCCTCCTCGCGGTAGCCGTTGATGTCAAACCGCTCTTGCTGCGGCCGTTCCCACAGGAGCTGCTTGATCGCTGCCGTGTAGCCATGGAAGTTGAAGATCACCGGCACGTCCAGCGGAAACAGCCGCTGGAACTGCTTCTCCTCCAGCCCCGCAGGATATTTCTGCGGAATGGCGATGGAGAGCAGGTTCACCACGTTCACCACCCGCGTCCGCCACTCGGGCGCCTCCTCGCGCAGCAGCTGCACCGCCGCGATGGCCTCCAGGGTCAGGTGATCCCCGCATCCGGCGAAGACCAGCTCTGGGTCCTCGCCCCCGTTCGTCCCCGCCCAGGGCCAGATCGAGGCCCCGGCCCGGAAGTGCTCGCGCGCCTCCGACATGGACAGCCATTGCGGCATGTCCTGCTTGCTCGCCACCACCAGATTGACATAGCTGGTCTGCCGCAGGCAGTGCTCCATCGTCGCCACCAGGGTGTTGCTGTCCGGTGGGAGATAGATGTGATAGGTGTGCCCCTTCTTGGTGAGCAGGTTGTTGATGAAACCCGGGCCCTGGTGCGAATAACCGTTGTGATCCTGCCGCCATGACACCGAGGTGAGCAGGTAGTTGAGCGAGGAGACCGGCTCGCGCCACGGCACCTCCAGCGAGGCCTTGATGAACTTGGCGTACTGGTCCAGCATGGTATCCACGATGGAGACGAAGGCCTCGTAGCACGGATACAGGCCGTGGCGCCCGGTAAGCAGATACCCTTGCAGCCAGGCCTGGCAGTCATGCTCCGACAGCACCTCCAGCACCTGCCCGCGCGGGGAGATATGCTCGGCCTGGGGCGGCACCGGCCACACGTACTGGCGGTCCGTCGCCTCCAGCACCGCCCCCAGCCGGTTGGACACTAGCTCGTCCGGGCAGACGATGCGGAAGTCATGCCGCTGATCGCGCCGCAGGAGGTCCCGCAGGAAGTCCCCCAGGGCCACCATGTTCTCCGCCGGAGCCCCGCGCGGCGACACCGTGATCGCGTAGTCCTCCACCGGGGGCAGGTCGAGAGGCTGACGCACGCGCCCGCCATGTCCGTGGGGGTTCTCGGCCATGCGCCGATCTCCCTGAGGGCAGGCGGCCAGTATGTCCGCCGCCGGGCGCCCCTCCTCGTCCCAGAGTTCCTCGGGCTTATACGTACGCAGCCACTGCTCCACGATCTTGAGATGCTGGGGGTTGGTTCGCAACTCCTTGGCCGGCACCTGGTGCGCATGGAAGGACCCCTCCACCTGCACCCCGTCAATCTCCAGCGGACAGCCCATTCCCTTGGGAGTGCGTAGCAGCAGCACCGGCCACCGGGGCCGTCCTGCCTGAGCGGTTCCCTCCTCTTTACGAGCCCTATCCTGAATCGCGCGTATCTCCCCATGGGCCCAGTCGAAGGCCGCGATGCAGTCCTCATCCAGGTGGTCGCTGTAGTCCACTATCCGTGGCGCGTAGCCATACCCGGTGAACAGCGCCGTCAGCTCCTCGTCGGTCATCGTGCCATAGATCGTCGGCTGGGAGATCTTGAAGCCGTTGAGGTGCACAATCGGCAGCACCGCCCCGTCACTGGCCGGGTTGAGAAACTTGTTGCTGTGCCAGGCGGTGGCGGTGGCGCCCGTCTCCGCCTCCCCGTCCCCCACGATGCAGGCCACGATCAGGTCCGGGTTATCCAGTGCCGCGCCGAAAGAGATCGCCAGCGCGTACCCCAGCTCCCCGCCCTCGTTGATCACCCCGGGCAGGCCGGGAAACAGGTGGCTCGGGAACCCGCCCGGCCGCGAGAAGGCGCTCACAAAGCGCTCCAGCCCCTCCAGGTCATGGGTCATCTCCGGGTAGTATTGGGTGAGCGTACCCTCCAGATACAGGTTGGCCAGGTTCGCCGCCGCGCCGTGTCCCGGACCCGTGACCAGCAGGATCTCCGCCTCGGTGTCGAGGATCAGGCGGTTGAGGTGGGCATAGATCAGGTTCAGCCCCGGCGTGGTCCCCCAGTGCCCCAGCAGGCGCTCCTTGACATGCTCCGGCTGCAGCGGCTCCCGCAGCAGCGCGTTGCTCTTCAAGTACACCTGCGCGGCGGCCAGATAGTCCACCGCCCGCCGGTACCGGCGCAAAGCAGTAAGATCAGTGGATGTGGGCATGAAGAGTCCTCCTTGACGGCAGCGCTGGATGGAGCCGCTCCTTGTCGTCGTCTCGCCTCTACTAATGCTCTGTGGAGGCGCCCGGGACCTCCCCGGCGCGCTCCCCTCGGCCTAACAGACGAGCCCGGGGCCGGAGGGGGTCACCTCTCGCGGCGGCGATTATCTCCACCGCTGTTGTCGAGAGGTGCGCCTTGTGGCAGGGGGAGAGGCGATGATTCCTGAGGGCTCGCTTCAGCGCGGCTCGAAGCGAGTGAGCTTCTGCTCATCGGTCATGAGCTGTTGCGTATCCGGGTCCACCCAGGTCGTCCGGCTCAAGACCGGCCCCACCCCCGGCGCGTACCAGGTGGTAATGTCATAGGGCGTGTTCGGCGGGTCGGCTTCGGGGTCCGTGATCCAGTGCTCCACCGCTTGCACGCAGTCCGTGTAGCTCCCCGCGGGAACCGTCGCCGCAGCGTTGAGGCTCAGAATCTTCCAGGTATGAGCGGGGTCGTTTAGATCCGCCCACTGTCTCCCGGCCTCCAGTGGTTCCTTCAGCCTCCAGAACTGTGTGGCGGAGTCCACGTACTCCAGCAGCCCCTCTCCCTCATGCCGCAGCCACATGCTGCCCAGCGGGTCCTGGGGGTCGGTCCCCAGGATGTGCAGCTCCCACCACACCTTCCCCTCGATGATCACTTGCCGCGCCACGGTGATGGTCAGGGTCGTGGCCTGGGCCGCGCGTAGCGCGCTGGGAGTGACGGAGGTCCCGGTATAGGTCCAGACGTTCCCCACTGCGAAGGGGTAGAGGTCGGCGGTGGGCTGCGGACCGCGGTTCTCCACGGTCACTTCCAGGCTCGCCGGAGTAACTTGCTGGTAGGTGATCGTGATGGTCGTCTGGCCGGGGCTGTTGGCCGTGAGCATGCCCGTCGCGCTGACCGTGGCCACCCCCTGGTCGCTGCTCACCCAGGTCACCTGGCTGGTCATCGGCGTCGGCTGCCCGGTCGCCCGCGTCCCGTAGGCCAGAAGCTGCACCTGGTCGCCGACGGTAGCCGTGAAGGGCAGCGTGCCGGAAGGCAGCACGTAGTAATAGGACAGCAGCAGGCCGGTGACCGACGGCGTGGAGTCGCCGCCCCCTCCACCACAGCCGGCCAGGAGGGCGAGGAGCGCCACCAGCAGGAGGTTGAGGCCCGGTCGCGTCATGACAGCAAAGAGACGTCTTGCGCGAGAGTATTGTTCCCGAGCCTGTTCTATCGTGTCGGTAGGACAGGCGTCCCGCCTGTCCCGCAGAACCTCGGCAAGTCAGGCGTCCCGCCTGACATCATCTGTCTCCGTGCCGACGAGACACCGGCGCCCCGGGTTCGGGAATGACTTTCTCGGGGGGCTGTAGGGGCGGCTTTCGCGGGTCTGCCCGCGATTGCCGCCCTTACGCGCTGCCCTCGACTGTCTGCGAACTGACGGATTGGCCCGTTCTGTTCGGTCTAGACCTCCAGGCTGCGCAGGAACTCCACCGCCCGGACCACGTCCCCCACCTTATCTTCTCCTGCTTCGCGCTCGATGGCGAAATAGCCCTCATACCCGCCGTCGCGCAGGATTTTCACATACCGTGGCCAGTCCACCCAGCCCTCGCCCAGCGGCACCTCCTGCGGCGTGCCATCTTCCTTCACCAGCGCATCCTTGGCGTGCGTGTGCCCGATCCACGGCAGCAGCAATTCTGCTCCGGCCTCCGGGTTGAAGTTTTCATCTGCCCATTCGCGGCTATAGGGCACCTCCATGTGCTTGGCGACCGTCGGCGGCCAGAGAATCAGGTTCGCCGGGTCAAAGTTGATACCCAGGCCCGTGCTGTTCACCGTCTCCAGCAGCCGCTTGAAGATGCGTGGCGGCTCCGGCCCGGTCTCCAGCAGCAGGACGGCCCCGATGCTGCCCCCGTAGTCGCAGAGTTCGCGGGTTCCTTCCACGATGGAGTCCCAGCGCTCGTTGCCGGTCTCCCAGGGGACCATGCCCACATGCCCCTGCCACTTGCAGCACTCCAGGTCCACGGCCAGTTGCATGGCCTTCTTCCCCTCCGGGATCGCCTTCTCGTGCTGCGCGCGGTCGCACAGGTCCACCTCGCCGCCCCAGTAGGAGATGGCGGAGATCTCCACGCCCGTGTCCCGCAGCATCTTGAGAATATCGCGGCGCGCCTGGGCGTCGAGCTGGTCGGCGTGGTAGCGGCCATACGCGCTCAGGTGCAGCCCGGGTATCCCCAGCTCCGCGGCCTTCTGCGCCGCCTCGGTCAGGTCCTCGCTGAATACTCCCGGAAACACGGCTATCTTCAGATCGTTCATGGCAGGCATCTCCTTGGGTGTCTCTGTACTAGGAAGCGGCCAGAGATTCGCCGGACGCGACGGGGATTCCTTCCGGCGCACCGGCAGACCCCTCCAGATTGCCGAGGCTCTCTACTCACTTAAACCACGGCGGGAGACCGCTCTGCGATCCCCCGGCGCGTGGCTCTTCAGATTATCTCGAGGTCTTGGTCCCCGAGCCCGTCTCTCAGGTTCCCGGCTGTGACGCGGGAGCCTCCGGCGGAGTCTCCGCGGCGGGCTGAGCCGCAGCTTCCCCGGGTGGAGAAGCCTCCGCGGGCGCGGCGCCGGCTTCCGGAGTCGCGGGTGCGCCCTCCGGCGTCAAGCTCGCTCCCGGCGGCACGGGCACGATTTCCGTTTCCGGCGGTGGCACCTCTGCGGGTTGCGAGGGACACCCCGCCACTGCCACCAGCAGCCCCCCCGCCAGTGTTACCAGCACTAACGCTATCAGTACACTACGCATGGACCTTCCTCCTCCAGTAGGTCAGGCGTCTCGCCTGACCCCTCTACTCTCCTCCGGTAGGTCAGGCGTCCCGCCTGACCCTTCTCCTCTCGCTCCTTCGGTAGGTCAGGCGTCCCGCCTGACCCCTCTACCCTCCCCCGGTAGGTCAGGCGTCTCGCCTGACCCTCTCCCCGTGTCACCCCTCTTCGCCTTCCACCAGCGCAATCTCCTCCTCGCTCAGCCCGTAGAGCTCATAGACCAGCCGGTCAATCTCGCGGTCGGTGGCCTCGATCTGCCGCTGCAGAAGCTCCCGGTCCTGCGCCGTCTGCGCCTGCGGCAGCCGCTTGTGCAGGTCCAGCATGGTCTCCACCAGCGCCACCATCCGGTCATGCCTCTTCACCTCCGCCGGATTGTCAAAGTCAATCGTGCGGATGGGAAGGGAGCGGATTGATGCCACCTTTACCTGGGGGAAGGCCTTCTGTCCGGCCTCGAGTGTTGTCTGTGCATAGACGAAGCGGAGCAATGTGGAGTTAAGCAAGCCTACAACATAACGCGTGTCGTGGTCCGCGAAGTCGTACAGTGCCAAGAGCGAGTTGCGGAAGTAGTCAGCGCCCACGCGAGGCCCCACAATGGGATAAGGCGCCGTCTGCCTAATGATGAAGGACGCCTGTCGGTAGTTGTCGCGATGCCCAATCCTGAAGTACTCGCCCCGGCGTGGTGCATAGTCAAGCCGGAGCCATTTGCGCGCGGAGGCGCACTCGTACCTTGATACCTGCTTGCCTTCTAGTACGGGAACGCAATCGCATTCGGCGATAGGCTCGTTGGTCACGAGCTTAGCCGAGCAGTTGCCGGTATGGACGCCTGGGTCGCGTACGGCGTCGCCCAAGCTGCGCCCCACTTGTGCAAGCTTCGCGAGCAGCCCCCGGTTGTCGTATGCGACCCAGGGGGCGGCTCCTCCAAGCTGGACCATTCGCTCGGCTCCGTTCCTATCTACAATCCGCGTCGGGGCCACCACAGGGTCACCCACAACCAGTGTGAGAGCGGGCGTGACGACCCGGCCGAAAACGTGTTCTCCCCAGTAGCGTACCTCGCGGACGCCGGTCCGACTGATTATCTGCTCGCGCAAGGGACCGTACCCGGCGAGGTGCCCCACCTGGTCGGGGACAATGAACGAGATGGTGCCCCCGCTGCGACGAAGCTCCAGGGCCCTGACGAGGAAGAGACCGTGACTCGTTGGCCAGGAATCCCACGGGTAATGCCTCTTCCAGTATGCTATGGAGCCTTCATATCCCTCCGGCTTCTGCCTGCCAGAGAAGGACAGGTACGGCGGATTCCCAATCACGCAATCAAACCCGCCCGCCTTCATGATCTCCGGGAAGCCCTGCTCCCAGTCGAAGGGATTCACCCGGCGCAGCTCCTCCTCATCCGGCAGCAGGCGGTCCGCGAAGTAGTCGCTCCCGATCAGGCTGTTCCCGCACTTGATATTCTCGTCCAGGTTGGGCAGCAGCCGCTCGTGGAAGAGCTGCAGGGTCGCGTCGGCCGTCTCCCGCGTCACCCCCTCCAGGCACTTGAGCAGCAGGTTGAGCTTGGTCACCTCCACCGCCTGCCGGTCAATGTCCACCCCAAAGATATTGTTGAGCAGGATGCGCTTGCGCTCCTGGATCGTCAGCCGCCAGTCGTGCTCGCTCAGGCGCAGGATCGGTGGCCGGCGCTTGCGGGCCTGCCGCTCCGGGTCATGGTCCAGGTAGTAGCGCAGGTGCCAATCCAGCAGGCACTGGTACGCCCCCAGCAGGAAGGACCCCGACCCGCAGGCCGGGTCGAGAATATGGAGCTTCGCGACGGCCTCCGGGGTCCCCGCCTCGGCCAGGGCCTCGCCCACCGTGTGGGCGACGATGTAGTCCACGATGTAGGTGGGGGTGTAGTAGACCCCGCCCGCCTTGCGGACCTCGGGCTTCTCCTCCACCTTGGCCAGCCCGGCCGGGGTCAGGCGAATGACCTTGCCCAGGAACTGCTCATAGACCGCGCCCAGGATATCCGCGCCCAGCACCGAGAACTCGTAGGGCGAGGGGTAGTACAGACCGGTGATGATGGCCTTCAGCACCCGGTCCGAGACGGTCAGACCGGGGCAGAGGGTGTCGCCCTGCGGGCTGAAGTCGAACAGACCCGCGTTGTACTTATCATCCGCCTGCTCGAACCGGCGGCACAGCGCGGAGTAGCAGTCGCGCCGCCCGGCCACCTCCCGCAGTTGATCCTGGTGCTCCACGCCGCGATCCTCGGCGATGCGCAGGAACAGAATCCGGTCGAGCAGGGCCTGAACCGCAAAGTTAAGCTCCGGGACGGATAGCTGGTTATGCCGGGCCAGGTCCTTCGCCAGGGCCTCGCGCCACCTCTCCATCTCCTGCAGGAAGGCGGCGTCTACCTCCTGGGTGCCGCGATGCTTGCGGTGGTCCTCGGCAAAGCGGTCAAAAGCGCCCTTGAGGATCGCCTCGCGCGAAAAGAGCGAGTAGATTTCGTCGAGGTGCTCGAGGTATTGGTCGCAGGTGAGAAACCTGAGGCGAGCCGTACCCGGCGGGTCGGTAAGCGCGGGCTTCTGGCTGCAATCGTAGACGGCGAGTTCCTCGAAGTCGGTGAGCAGGGAAAGCGGCAGCTTCGCGTTCCAGGCATAGCGACGCACCTGGTAGGCCGGACCGGGATCGCCCTTGACGTTGATCGCGGGCTTCTTGGCCTCCACGAAGAACTTGCGCTGACCGCCGATGCGGAAGCAGTAGTCGGGAGCCTTCCTGCCCCCCTCCACTTCCACACTGACCTCGCGCACCACGTCCTTGTAGGCCTCCGCGTAGCCCGCGCGATTGGCCACGTCCCAGCCCAGCGCCTCGAAGAACGGGTCCAGGAACTCGGTGCGCAGGGTCGCTTCGTTATACGCCGCGCTGCGGTACTGGTCACGGTTGCGGCCGAAGCGCTCGACGAGCTCTGCCACCTGGCGGCGGCAGTCGTCGGGCGCACTCACTAGATCGGGGTCTGGAGTCTCGCTCATGTTCTGTGTGGCGCGCCCCCTCTCCGTGCCGTGCAGAGCATAATCCTCGCGTCCCGCCTGTCCTGCCTTCAGGTCCCCATTTCCCACGAGGCCAGGTAATCCCGCTGCTCCGGGGTGAGCGTGTCTATCTCCACCCGCAGCGCTTGCAGCTTCAGCTCCGCCACCTGGCGGTCAATCCCCGCCGGCACCGGCATGACCTCCAGCGGCAGGGCCTCGCTCTGTGCCACATGCTCTGCGCATAGCGCCTGGTTGGCGAAGCTCATGTCCATCACCGCCGCGGGGTGCCCCTCCGCCGCCGCCAGGTTCACCAGCCGTCCCTCGGCCAGCACGTACAGGCGGCGCCCCTCGCGCAGCTCGTACTCGTCCACCGCCGGACGGGTGCGCCGCACCTTCACCGCCAGCTTCTCCAGCGCCTTGAGGTTGATCTCCACGTCAAAATGCCCCGCGTTGCACAGGATGGCGCCGTCCTTCATCACCTCGAAGTGGGGCACGTCAATCACCGACTTGTCCCCGGTGACCGTGACAAAGACGTCCCCTAGCGGCGCCGCCTCCAGGAGTGGCATCACCCGGTAGCCGTCCATGGCCGCCTGCAGAGCTCGCAGCGGGTCCACCTCACAGACAATGACCAGCGCCCCCATTCCCCGCGCCCGCAGCGCTACCCCCCGCCCACAACTGCCATAACCGCAGACCACGACCGTATGCCCCGCCAGCAGCAGGTTGGTGGCGCGCAGAATCCCGTCAATCGTGGACTGCCCGGTGCCGTAATAATTGTCGAACAGGTGCTTGGTATAAGCGTCATTGACCGCGATCACCGGGTAGCGCAGGGCGCCATGGGCGGCCATGGCGCGCAGCCGAATCACCCCCGTCGTGGTCTCCTCCATCCCCGCCTTGACCTTCTCCAGGAGCGAGGTCCGGGAGGCGTGCAGCGTGGAGATCAGGTCCGCGCCGTCGTCAATGGTGATGGTCGGTTCCAGATCGAGCACGGAGTTAATGTGCGAGTAGTACGTATCCCGGTCCTCGCCGTGCCGGGCAAAAACAGAAAGTCCAAAGTCCACCACCAGGGAGGCGGCGGTATCATCCTGGGTGCTGAGGGGATTGGAGGCGCACAGGGCCACCTCTGCGCCTCCGGCCTGCAGCGTCCGCATGAGATTGGCCGTCTCCGAGGTAACATGCAGNNCAGCAGGCGATGCGCTGGCCGGCCAGCGGCTGCGCCTCGGCAAAGCGCTCGCGGATGAGCTGCAACACCTGCATCCGCCGGTCGGCCCACCGAATGCGGTGCTCCCCCGCGCTACTGAGTTCAGCCTCGGCAATGTCAAAGTCCATGAGTTCTCCTTGTGAGGGGTAAAGGCCACGTGGCGAGTGGGCAGCCCGCTAGGACTCAGCCCCTTCCGGTTGGCGCTCTTCGTTTCTGGCTCTCACGCCTGGTTGGTCAGGGCTAATTGGTCAGCGTGAGGGGGGCGGGGAGCGCGGTATACCAGCGCTCAGCCATTGTGCGTACGAAGACCTGGCAGAGAATGTCTATTCGCTCCCCTGGCGGGCCCTGGGCGATGACGTCGGCCACGTACTGTCCCTTGGCAAACTGCAGCTCGTAGGATTGATCCTGGGGCAGGAAGCGCAGCGTGCCCAGCGGCCCCGTGGCCCCGGCGGGTAAGGTCGAGGCCCCCACCAGATCCATCTCCCGGAAGGGCTGCACCAGGGCGGAGGCCGCCTCCGCGTCCTTGCACGCGAACAGCGTCGCTTGTATCGTGTGGCCCGGCAGCAGCGTTATGTCATAGCGGCGGTAATAGAGCTGGCTCACCCCCGCCCCGGTCAGGCGTCGCATGACCGCCTCCGGCCGCCCTGGCCCCATCAGTGCCCAGTGCGCCGGCTGCAGCACCCGCGAGTCCCTCGGCTGCCCGATCTCGAACTCCACCCGCGGCGGCGGCATCAGCTTCTCGAAGTCCCCCGGCAGGGAGGTGGCAGCAATCTTGCCGAAGCGCAACTGCTCCACCCGGTCCAGCACCGGGCGGGCAATCTTCCCCAGGTCGCCTGCGGAGAACGGTCCCTCGGAGGCGCGTAGCGACAGCCGGGTCACCAGGAAGCCCGTGCGGAACACGGCCTCCGTCCGGTGGAAGCCCTCCGTGACCGGGAAGAGGTAGTACCGGCGGTCATTGGCCAGCGCCGGGCCCCGTTGCCGCTGGCCGTGCGCCCCCAGGGTGATGGCCAGGTCCCGCACCGCCGCATGAGCCGAGTCCCGGTTCTTGAAGGCCAACAGCGTAATGTCCAGGTGGGCCGGCTTCTCGTAGGCCGGCTCCCGCGAGAAGCGCAGGGTCGCCACCGCCCGCTGCCCGGGCGCGGCCTCCGGGTCAGCGGACGACTCAAACACGCTTGGTATGCCGGGCCACCAGTTCTGTGGCGGCGGCTCCACTGGCACCAGGTCTGCCAGCGTCGGCAGCGCCGCCCTCAGCGCCTCCGGCGTTATGCTGGCCGGGTCTACTTCCTCGTCCGCGGCCCAGCCGGGCTGTTGTGGCAGGCTCAGACCGGCACTCATTAGAGCTATCAAGAGGATGCTTATCGCCACCGAACGTGTCATGCGCACCATCACCTTCTTGAGTCCGAATCCCTATTCGCTGTTCCCCCGGGCGGAACGGCTGTTAGGATAAGTAGTTCTGCACGTAGTCGTCAACTGCCTCTGGCCACGGACGCAAGGGATCCTTCCCCAGCGCCAACCAGCGGTTGATGGACAGCACCGAAAATCGCGGGCGCATGGTTGGCGTGGGCCACTCCTCCGACGCGATCCGCTCCAGCGCCGCCTCCGGCTTCCCGGCCGCCGAGAGCGCTCGCAGGGCCAGGTCCGCCCAGGTGCAGTGCCCACAGTTGACCAGGTTCAGTACCTTCGTGACCCCCGAGAGCCCCACGCGCCACAGCGCCGGCGCCAGGTCTCGCGTGTAGGTGGGAATCCCCCACTGATCCGCGACCACCCGCAGTTCCTTGTCCTCCCGGGCTCTCTCCACGATGGCCGAGACGAAATTCCGCCCCCCCGGCCCAAACAGCCACTGCGTGCGCACAATCAGTAGATCCCGGAGTTGCTCCGCGCACAGTCGCTCCCCCGCCAGCTTCGACTCCCCGTAGGCGTTCAGAGGGTGGGGCAGGTCGGTCTCCTCATAAGGCTGGCCCTTGGTCCCGTCGAAGACATAGTCCGTACTCATCAAAATCATCCGCGCCCCGAGCTCCGCGCACGCGCGCGCCACATTCCCCGCCGCCACTGCATTGTGCAGGTAGGCCCGCGCCGGGTCCCGCGTGCAGCCCTCCACGTCAGTATAAGCCGCGCAGTGAATCACCAGCTCCGGCTCCCGCGAGGTGATCACCTCCCGCGCCGTCCCCGCGTCGGTCAGATCTCCCTCCGCCAGGTCCACGCCGTGGACCACCACGCTCTCCGGAGCCAGCTCCAGCAGCGCCTGGCCCAGCATCCCGGCGGCCCCGGTCACCACCGCGACCGTCTTTGCAGTTGAAGTATCCGTCACAGCGCCCTCCCCGTGATGAGAATGGATAGACAACAATTCGCGAAGGTGGAACGTCACACCTTCAAGAGAATCCCGGCGCGCATCAGCTCAGCCGGAAGAAGCCCCAACTCCGCGAGCCTTTGTCTAAGGGGATCTGACCATGCGTGGATGGAAAATCGGTAGCTTCGGCGGAATTGACATCGAGATTAACTACACCTGGCTCTTCCTGTTTGCGCTCTTGACCTGGAGCATGAGCGTGCATCTGCGCCATGCGCAGGAGGGTTTGACCGAGTGGGTGTATTGGACGGGTGGCGTCCTCACCAGCCTGCTCTTCCTGGCCTCCGTGCTGGCCCATGAGATGAGCCATTCCCTGGTTGCCCGCTCCCTCGGCATGGGCGTCAAGCGCATCACCCTCTTCATCTTCGGCGGCGTCTCCCAGATTGAGGAGGAACCCCGCACGCCTCGGATCGAGCTGCTCATGACCGTGGTGGGGCCGGGAACCTCCGCCGTACTGGGCGTCATCTTCACGGGGCTGGCCCGCATGGGCCAGCTCAGTCTGGGTTGGCCGCCTCTGGTAGTCTCCGGCCTGCAGTTGATCGGCTACATCAATCTGGCCCTGGCCGTGTTCAACCTGCTGCCGGCTTTCCCTCTCGACGGCGGGCGCCTGCTGCGCTCTGCGCTGTGGAGCGCGTGGAATGACGAGTACCGGGCCACCCAGGTGGCCACCGCCCTCGGCTCTGGCCTGGGCACGCTCATGATGATCACCGGTGGCGCCTTCTTTCTCTTGCTGGGCAACTCCGTGCAGGGCATCTGGTTTCTGTTCCTGGGGTGGCTCATTCTCTCGGCAGCCCGGCAGAGCGCCCAGATGAATGAGTACAAGTTTCGCCTGAGCGGCCTGCAAGCTGGCCAGGTCATGTTCTGGCCCCTGGTCAGCATCCCGGTCGGGATGCGGCTCAGTGAGGCGCTGCACTCCCCGGTTTCGGCCACCGGGCAGCCTTTGTACCCGGTGGTGGACCTCTCCGGGCAGGCGGTCGGGGTGCTGGATCACCGCAGTCTGACGCATGTCACCCCCGCGCAGTGGGCGGAGCTATCTGTGGGCGAGGTGATGTCGCCTCTGGAACCGGAGATGCAGATTCAGGCTCACGAGCCGGTGACCCAGGCGCTGACCCGGCTGGGTTCGGGCCGCGAGTGGCTCCTGGTCATCTCTCCGGAGAACCGGCCGGTGGGCGTTGTCACGGAGCAGAGCATTGTCCGGGCCGCGGGGAGAAGAGGCCCGGCCACCAGCCCTCGCTAGTGGTCTTCGCCTCCCCGGCTTGCCTCTCAGTTGGTGTGTCCTGGGTCTACGTCTCCGCTGGAGGGGCCGCACGAGCGGCCTCCGCGCCGCGAGGCCGGCCCAATCCACCTATCCCCCTCTCCCCAGGACGAGCGCAGCGAGGACGCGGGGAGAGGGGGACCGGCGG
>LSQX01015951.1_pt1 | contig 27478 bp, 27 predicted proteins | sample 654561 | NCBI WGS metagenome assembly LSQX01 (sample SAMN04489861, study PRJNA283612) | anaerobic digester metagenome | isolation source: 4 biogas reactors fed with cattle manure at either 37C or 55C with and... | place: Denmark: Kongens Lyngby | collected 2014
AGATGTGTATAAGAGACAGCCGTAGCCCGGGACGAGGAGGTACGAAGATGACAAGACCTCCCGCAGCGCTTTGAGTTCGGAAGGGTAAGTAGCCCCAACCACGGCCCCTACATGGGAATACCCGCATCGTCCGATGTTGGCGGCGCCGAGATCGGTCACTGCGCGCGCAACTTTTGTGTAGAGCCTCTCTCCGCTTTCCTCGAGGATTTGGTCCTGGAAAGCGCCTGAGCCGGGATTGGAGGTCTTGACCAGGACGAAGAGCCCGGAGCCTGCCTTGGCTGCGGCTCTTGCGAAAGGTTCCAAGGTGTCGGGGCCCAAGTATGGGTTCACGGTGAGGGCGTCGGCGAAGAAGTCCGAATCGGGGTCGAGGAACGCTTTGGCATAGGCTGCCGCAGTGCTGCCGATATCGCCGCGTTTGGCATCCATGATCACTGGGATACCCTTTGTCCTGGCGGCTTTGAGGCACGCAGAAAGGACTGCGATGCCGGTGAGACCCATGCTTTCGAAGAACGCCGCTTGGGGTTTTACGGCGCAGGCAGTCTCCTCTGCCGTCTCGATAAGGATCGCGCAGAACTCAATGAGCAGCTTCTCAGGCGTAAAATGAGGGTAAGCTCTTGCGAAGGGCGACGATTCCCCAAAAAGCCTCTCCGGATACGGGTCAATACCGATCACCAGGCGGGAATCTATCTTGGAGATCCTCTCGTGCAGCTTGTCAGCAAAATGCATAAGCTTTTCCTCCCCTGAGTCCCGAAACGGTGAGCTCCCGCTACCAAGTCTCTCACGCTTACGGCGAGCCGTAAAGGAGGGGTAGACATTATGTGTCCGGAGAGACAAGGTGCCTCTCCAAACCAGATTTGCCTTCTCCCGGAGCCGCAGTGTACTTTAGTAGGTGAATTCACACGCCAAGTCACAAGAAGAGGCGCTCGAGGTGGTTTCTTGAAGATCCTGGGCATTGATACCTCATGTGACGATACTTCCTGTGCCGTCGTTCTCAATGGGCGCAAGGTACTTTCCAGCATCGTCTCCTCTCAGGTGGACCTCCACGAAAGGTTCGGAGGTGTTGTCCCCGAGATAGCTTCGCGCAAGCATATGGAGATGATGATCCCTGTTGTTGAGGAATGCCTGGCGCAAGCGTCTTTGGCTCTTTCAGACTTGGACGGGATCGCGGTGACTTATGGCCCTGGCCTTCTGGGATCGCTATTGGTGGGGGTGAGCTACTCTAAGAGCCTGGCCTACGGTTTGGGACTCCCTCTTGCGGGAGTCCACCACCTGGAAGGGCATATATCGGCCAATTTCTTGAGAGACGACCCGCCTCCTTTTCCGCTCCTCAACCTGGTTGTGTCGGGGGGCCATTCCGACCTGATCCTCATGCGTGACCACGGGGACTATTCGGTGCTGGGCGAGACGCTCGACGATGCTGCAGGCGAGGTCTTCGATAAAGTGGCCAGGGAGCTCGGGCTTCCTTACCCCGGCGGCCCGCACCTAGACAAGGTAGCAGACCTCGGCGACGAAGACGAGGTGAGGTTCACCCATCCCAAGATCCAAGGGAACCGGTTCGATTTCAGCTTCAGCGGCACAAAGACGAGGGCCCTTCAGGAGTTCGAAAAGCGCGGGGCATCGCCTGAGACCGTGAGAAACATCGCCGCGGGGCTCAGAAAAGCTATTGTGAGGGACCTCCTATACAACGTCCCGGAAGTTATGAGACTGACGGGTGCCCGTGCGTTTGCGGTTTCAGGCGGCGTGGCAGCCAACAGCCTGCTCCGAAAAGAGGCGGAGGAGCTTTCCGGCCGGTTGGGTGTGCCTCTCTACATCCCGCCCAAGGAGTACTGCACCGATAACGGCGCCATGATCGCATCTGCGGGGTACTTCCGGCTCATGGCCGGGAAGGTCTCGGGACCGGACCTGAGCGCAGAGGCAAGTCTCCCACTCACTTCATGGTAAGGAAGGTTGTTTTCTAGTTGAGCCGGAGTAGATTGGTTAAAAGCGACACCCCATCCATCGAGGCCCTCCTCTATGAGGCCCAGAAGCGGGGGATCCTGCCCATCACTTCAGAGTGCACCGCCAGTTGCGCCTTTTGTTCCAACAAGTACAACCCGCCGTCATGCGAGGTGCTCAATATAGGGAGGCGCAGCCTGGAGGAGATCAAAGAGACGCTTCCATGGCTTCAAGCGGCTCCGGGGCCCATCGTCATAGGTGAATCGGTGACTAGGATCAACGAAGGGGAACCCCTTTGTCATCCTGACTTCCTTGAAGTAGTGCGGCTCGTAAGAGAAACCTATCCGGGCCGCGCCATCAAAGTGACCACCAACGGCATGTTGCTTACCCCTGAGGTGGTGAGCTACCTGTCCGAGGCGGGAGTGACGCTCACCGTGTCCTTGAACAGCGTGTCGAAACGAGACCTGATTATGGGCGACCGTGACCCGGAAAAAACCCTTGCGGCCATCGCTTCCTTGAAAGGCAATGTGGAGTTCGACGGCAGCATAGTAGCACTCCCGTTCCTTACGGGGCCTCTCGATATCCGAGAGTCCGTGGGGTTCCTCAAAGAGTCGGGAGCCACCACCGTGAGGCTCCTCTTGCCGGGGTTTTCCGGGCGCCACCCCCTCTATAAAGCGATGCCGAAGGATACGTGGAAAGAGGTCCGGGATATGGCTGCCGAGCTGGCCGCACGTGTGAAGATACCCGTTCTCGCAGATCCGCCGGAGCTAAATGATCTCGATGCAAGGGTGGAGTATGTCCTCCCGAATTCGCCTGCGGCAAAGGCCGGGATACGCGCCGGAGACCTTATAGTGAAGGTTTCGGGAAAAGATGTCTTCTCAAGGAAGGACGCTTTCCAGAGGGCCTACGAGAGGGAAAACCCTGTGGTCACCGTCTTTAGAGAGGGCCTCATTGAATACAGGCTTCCCAAGAAGAGGGCATCGTCTCCTGGGTTCATAATGTACGAGGACCTGGACGCCCGGGATTACCTTAACTGGGAGCGCGTTTCCGGAGTGGCCAAGGGGCGGGATGTCCTTGTACTTACGTCGAAGCCCGCAAAGAAGCTCCTTGAGGCAGCCCTTAGAAGGCGGGGCCTGGAAGCACGCACCGTTGCCGTCCGCTCCTACTTCTTTGGGGGCAACATAGGCGTCGCGGGCCTCCTTACGGTTAGGGATTTCCTTGCGGCCTACCGGAGGGCAGCTCGGAAAAGCGGTGAACCTTACCTGGTTACCCTCCCTGCGCGCGCGTTCGATCCTTGGGGCCGCGACCTTGAGGGCGTTCACTATCGCGTCTTCTCTCAAGAGACCGGAGTACCTGTAATACTGGCGGGCTAAGCCGATTACCACGATTCTCCAAATCTGAGCCTCATGGCAGGACTATTTCGAGATGCCAAAGAATAGTTCACGGCGTCTCAAAAAACGTTCTCTTGTATTGGAGGTGTCAGATCTGAGCTTTTGCGCGAAAGAGTTTCTCAAGAAGGCGTCGATGGCCCACGGGGTTTCAGGCTACGAGTTCATGAACCAGAAAGCCGTGGTCGAGGAGGCCATGAAGGGGCTCGTCGACGAGACTCGCAGTGACACTTTCGGTAATGTCATCGGCTACAGGAAGGGCGAGGGCGAAGGCGAGAGGCCCAAGATCATGCTGGCAGGCCACATGGACGAGATCGGCCTCATGGTCACCAAGATCGAGGAACGAGGTTTCCTGCGGTTCACCCAGGTGGGTGGGGTAGACCCGCGTATCTTGCCGGGGCACGAAGTGATCGTTTACGGAAAGCGGCCGCTAACCGGCCTTATAGGAGTGAAGCCGCCCCATCTTACTCCGCGGGAAGAGGCCAATAAGGCCGTGAAGATGTGGGACCTGGCCATTGACCTCGGACTTCCCGAGGAAGAGGTAAGAGAGCTGGTCTCCGTCGGAGACGTTGTCACTTTCAAGCGACAGGTAACGGAGCTCATGGGAGACGTCCTGTCCGGGAAGGCCATGGATGACCGGGCAGGTGTGGCTGTAATTTTGGTGGCCCTGGACAATCTGGCCAAGTACAGAGTACAGGCGGATGTGTTTGCGATCGCTACGACCCAGGAAGAGGTAGGCCTCAAGGGCGCCATCGTATCGGCCTATGGGATCCGGCCTGATATCGGGATCGCCATAGACGTCTGCCACGGCGAGACGCCCGGGGTGCCCGAATGGCGGACTTCTTCTTTGGGCAAGGGTCCGGCCATAGCGCAAGGGGCGAACATACATCCCAAGGTCTACGAGGGGCTACAGAAGGCCGCTAAAGAACTGGGGATTTCCACTCAGCCCGAGCCTGCCCCGGCCGCCACAGGCACAGACGCTTGGGGTATTCAGATAACCGCCGAGGGTGTCGCAACCGGACTTATCTCGATCCCCTTGCGGTATATGCACACTTCGGTGGAGACCTTGTCTGTCGGTGATGTGGAGAAAGCAGGACGGCTTCTGGCGGCGTTCATCGCCTCCGTCGACGGCCGTTTTGTGAAGGAGTTGACAATATGGAACTGAAGGAGCTTACCTCTTTGGCAGGCGTGTCCGGCGGCGAAACCGAAGTCAGGAGCGCCATTATGAAAGAACTCGAAGCCATGGGAGTGCCTTTTGAAACCGATGTGCTGGGGAATGTGATCGCCAAGAAAGGCGACTCAGGGCCAAAAGTCCTGGTAGACGCTCACATGGACGAAGTAGGGTTCATGATAGTCCACATCGAGAAAAACGGTTTCCTCCGCTTCCGGGCTATAGGCATTCCTCCGTCGGTCATGGTCTCCAAGCGCGTGCTCATAGGAAAAGACAAGGTACCCGGCGTCATAGGCGCCAAGGCGATTCACCTCCAGGAGCCGAGAGAGCGTGAGTCGATTATCCCCGCCGAACAGCTCTTCATCGATATCGGGGCCAAGTCAAAAGAAGAGGCCGTAAAGAAAGTGAAGGTTGGCGACTACGCAGTATTTGATACCGAGTTTGAGGAGCTTTATCCCGGTATCGTGAAGGCCAAGGCTCTCGATGACAGGATTGGCTGCGCCATCCTCCTCGATATCCTCAAAGAAGAGTGGACCGGTATCCGGCTTCATGCCGTGTTCGCTGTCCAAGAGGAGATCGGCACCCGGGGCGCCAGGGTCGCTGCTTACCGGGTTGCACCGGACATGGGCATCGCCCTTGAGGGCACTGTGTGCGCCGACATCCCTCTGGCCGACAAGGACGCATACGCCACCAAGATCGGTCACGGCGCGGCCGTCTCGATAATGGACAGGGGCTCCATACCGTCCAGGGCAATGGTCGCCCAGATCATGAAACTTGCAAAGGAGCACAACATCCCGGTCCAGTACAGGGAAGCGACATCGGGCGGAAATGACGCGGGAGCGATCCAGGCGGCTCAAGCGGGGTGCCCCGTAGCGTCCATCTCGGTGCCTTGCAGGTACATACATACCCCATTTGCCCTTGCTTCCCTGGCGGACATGAAGGCTGCCAGAGATATCCTGGTCCTATTCCTTAGGAGTGTTGAAGGAGGTTTTAGACCGTGAAGGATCTCATAAAAAAGGTCACTGAGGCTTTCGGGCCGTCGGGGGCCGAAGACTCAGTCCGGGAAGTAATACGGAAGGAAATAGAGCCCTACGTCCATGAGATCAGAGTGGACGCCCTCGGGAACTTGATCGCCCTCAAGAAGGGTAAAGGCGGCGGCAAGAAAGTGATCCTTGACGGGCACATGGATGAAATCGGGCTCATGGTCACCCACATAGACGACAAAGGGTTCCTCCGCTTCGGGAACATCGGGGGAGTAAACCCCTTCGTGGCCCTCGGCCAGAGGGTCTACTTCGAGAACGGGACCATGGGCGTCATCGGCTCTGAGAGAGTGGACGACCCCAAAGACCTGAAGCTCGAGAAACTCTTCATAGATATCGGCGCAAAGAGCAAAGAGGAAGCCGCCAAAAAGGTGAGCGTGGGAGACAGCTGCGCCTTCTACCAGCCTTTTGTTGACTTAGGACAGGGTTGTGGCCAAGGCGATGGACGATCGTGTGGCTTGCGCCGTCATCATAGAGGTCCTTAAGAGGCTTGAGGATACGCCCAACGACATCTACGCCGTCTTCGCGACTCAAGAAGAGGTTGGCCTAAGAGGAGCGCGGGCGGCGGCATACGGCATTACGCCCGACGTAGGCATAGCCCTGGATGTGACCAGGACCGGAGATACTCCCAAGGCCAGGACGATGGAGGTTTCCCTCGGCGGCGGGGCCGCTATCAAGGTGAAAGACTCCAGCGTGATCGCCCATCCGGCTTTCAAGAACTACATGGTGAAGGTCGCCAAGGAGAAGGGGATCAAGTACCAGATGGAGGTGCTTGAGGCGGGCGGCACCGACACTGCCGCGATACAGATGACGAAGGCGGGCATTCCTGCCGGGTGCATCTCCATCCCGTGCCGCTACATCCACAGCCCCTGCGAGATGGTCGACATGGGCGATGTGGAAGCGTGCGTCCTCTTGGCTAAAGCCCTCTGCGAAAGCCCACTTGAGTTCTAAAGTAACTTTTGGGAGGGAGCCGTAGTTGCTTACGGAGCTCAACCGGATACTGGGACTTGCCCAAAAACTGGGCGCCGAATACGCCGACGCCCGGTATGTTTCCATAACCCAAGAGCCCGTCTCGGTGAGCACCGACGGGGCCCCGCAGATCTCGGTCTCAAAGAGCACCGGGTTGGGTCTTCGCGTGCTGGTGGACGGGGCATGGGGTTTTGCGGCCACCCCCTATTTGGACCCCAGGAGCTTGGAGAAGACCGCAGATGAAGCGGTGAAGATAGCTTACGCTTCCGCGCTTTGCAAGAAGGGCGACGGGGTGTTCTTGGAGCCTTTGGAGCCCAAGAGAGCAAGGTGGCAGACGCCCTGTAAGGTGGCCCCTTTCTCAGTGAAACCCGAGGAAAAGGTCGAGTTCCTCACTGATGTGGTGGAGAGCGCCAAGAAGGTCCCGGGTGTTTTCCGGGCTACCGCCTCCATCATGAGCTATCGCGAAGAGAAGGAGTTCATGTCCACCGACGGAAGGCAGATCGAACAGACCATAGTCCATTCAGGTGGCTCGGTCTCGGTCATGGCCCGAGGCGAGGGAGATGTGCAATCGCGCTCTTTTGCAGACTATGCGGGTGGCGGGTTCGAGTTCGTGGAGAGCTTGGACCTGAAGGCGAAAGCAGAGGCGCTCGCAGACGAAGCAGTGAAGCTCCTTAAGGCGCCGGTGTGTCCCACGGGTATTACAGACGTGGTGATGGGAGGCTCAATGGTTGCGCTCCAGATCCACGAATCCTGCGGGCACCCTATTGAGCTGGACAGGGTAGTCGGACAGGAGGCAACGTTTGCAGGCACATCCTTTCTGACTCCCGAGAAGAAAGGCAGTTTCCGCTACGGTTCGCAATCCGTGAACATTGTCGCCGACGCCACCGCGCCCGGCGGATTGGGGAGCTTCGGCTATGACGACGAAGGTGTCGAAGCCCAGTGCGTGGATATAGTGAGAGAGGGTATCTTCACCGATTATCTGACTTCCCGCGAACTCGCCCCTCTCTTTGACCAGGAATCAAACGGGACAATGAGGGCAGTCGGCTGGGAAAACATCCCCCTTGTGAGGATGACCAACATAAACCTGGAACCCGGCGACTGGACCGTCGACGAGATCATCAAAGACACCAAAGAAGGTATCTTCGTAGACACGCCTAAGAGCTGGAGCCTCGACGACAAGAGGCTGAACTTCCACTTTGGGCAGGAGATCGCCTATGAGATCAAAGACGGGTCTCTCGGAAGGATGCTCAAGAACCCGGCTCACACGGGGATGACGCCTGATTTCTGGAATTCTTGTGATGCGGTTGCCGGGAAGGACGAGTGGCGGATCTGGGGTACTCCGGGGTGTGCCAAAGGGGAACCGGTCCAAGTCATACACGTAGGTCACGGTGCCACCCCGGCACGGTTCCGCAAGGTAAAGGTAGGTGTTGAAGCGTGATCGGCAAAGACGATGCTCTCAAGGTCCTGGAAAAGGTCCTTTCCTTCTCTAAGGGCTTTGAGGCTTCTGTGACCTTAACCGCTTCGGATCTGAGCCTTACCAGGTACTACGACAATCACATTCACCAGAACCTGAGGCGCCACAACCAGACCCTCACCGTGCGGCTTGTAAGGGGTAAGAGCACGGGGATAGCGTCAACCAACCTGTTGGATGACGGGTCTTTGAGGTGGGCCGTCCAGGCCGCCCGGGAAAACATGGAAGTTTCGGGAGAAGAAAAGGATTTCCCCGGCCTTCCCAAACCTGAACCTATCCAGGAAGTGAACTGTTACGTCCCGGCTACGGCCAACCTGAAGCCAAAAGACCGTGCCGAGGCTTGCGCCGTGGTTATCGATGCCGCGAAGTCCAGGGGGCTTCAAGCCTCGGGTACGTACTCTTCGGGAGTTACGGAGCTGGCCGTCGCCTCGAGCACCGGTGTGAGGGCTTACAATGCCGGAACAGAGGCCTTCTTCAGGACGATCATCCAAGACGGAGACAACACCGGGTACGCCGACAGGCTGACCAGGGATGTGCGGGAGATAGATGCCGGGGCCGTGGCCGAAGAGGCCCTTACAAAGGCCACTTTGTTCCCGGAAGCCATAGACTTGCCCCCGGGGCGCTACGACACCATTTTCGAGGAGTACGCGCTGGCAGACCTTATTAGGTTCCTCGGGATGATAGCCTTCGGAGCCGACGCCAAACAACAAGGCAGGAGTTTCATGGCCGCTCGCCTGGGCGAGAAAGTCATGGGAGACAACGTGACCATTTGGGATGACGGTCTCGATCCTGCTTCTTTAGCGGTTCCCTTCGATCTCGAGGGAATGCCCAAGCAAAAAGTGGTGTTTATCGAGAACGGTGTGGCCAAGGGGTTTGTCTACGATTCCAAGACCGCGAAAAAGGACGGTGTCAAGTCTACCGGACACGCTTCCGCGATGAGGGGTGGCCGGTCCGTTCCTCGGCCCTCCAACATGTTCCTCAAGGTGGGCGATTCCACCAGGGACGAGATGCTGCGGTCGACCAAGCGGGGCCTCTTGGTGACAAGGTTCCACTACACCCATTGTCCGGAGCCCATGAACGTAGTGGCCACCGGAACCACAAGGGACGGCACTTTCCTCATTGAAGACGGCCGGATAGTAGCAAGGGTTAAGAACCTCCGGTTCACCGAGTCAATGGTCGAGGCGTTTTCTCGGGTTGAAGCAATTGCCAAGACCGCCAGAATAACCAGGGATTGGTGGAGCACGTTCAACTCCGTCTTGCCTTGCGTGAAGATACGAGATTTCTCCTTCACGGGCAGCACGATGTTCTAGAGAGCCCGTGTCATAGTGGGCACGTTCAATACGGGTGAAACCGTAACCCCCGGCGCACAATATTGCCGGGGGTGTTTCATTGAGAAAAGCCGCGCCCTATATAGCAGGACTGGCGGTTGTCGTTGTACTCACCGTCCTTGCCTATCAATCAGGTCCCCGGAGGCGCCCGATTGACCCGCTGCCCTTGAAAGGGGGCGATGAGAGGGACAACCGGGCTATAGGAGAGATAGACCTGGAGAAACTCTACCCGGGTCTTGTACTGAGGTCCAGCAAAGGGCCGGAAAAGATAGTAGCCCTCACCTTTGATGACGGCCCTGACAAAGTGTATACGCCCCAGGTCTTGGATATTTTGAGGGAAAAGGGTGTGCGGGCGACCTTCTTCCTGATCGGCAGCCGGGTCGACGAGGACCCGGATGTAGCCAAGAGGATCGCGGAAGAAGGGCATTCAATCGGAAACCACTCCTACTCCCATCCCAAACTCACCAAAGCTTCGCCCCTCCTCGCGCAAGAGCTGGAGAGGACCAAAGAGGCCCTGGCCCGCCTCGGGATTAGCGACAACGGGTTTTTCCGCCCACCTTACGGGGCCGCTGAACCTTCACTTATTGAGCAAGCGGCGGACTTAGGTTACAGGGTGGCCATGTGGTCCATCGATTCTCTTGACTGGCGTGGCCTTTCTCGGACTGAGGTGATTCGCAACATCCAAGGCTATGTCGAGCCGGGTTCAGTGATCTTGCAGCACTCGGCCGGCGGTCCCGGTGAGGATCTCTCGGGATCGGTTTTAGCCGTCCGCGACATCATAGACCTCCTTACGGCCCAAGGGTATCGTTTCGTCACGTTGCCGGAGATGTTCCCATCACCCGAGAAGTGCTCCGGGTCCTAGGGGGCCAGGGAGAGAACGACCATCATATGCCCGGTGTCGAAATAGAGCTGCCGGTACCGAAATACCTCTGTACCGCCCTGAAGAGGCTCTGGGCGGTCTTAGCCCAGGTCTCAGACTGGCGGAGGTAGGACTCCTCGATGGGGTTCGAGAGGAACATGACTTCCACCAGCACCGCGGGGCACAATGCTTCCCGGCAGACGTGGAAGTTCGAGTCTCTCACACCCATGTCCCGGGTCCCCAGTGAAAGAGTCAGCTCCGAGAGTGCCATGGAGGCGAATCGCCTGGATTCAGACGCGTTTGGGTTCTTGTCACACACGTATACCGTGGTGCCGGAGATGGACCGGTCGTAGTTCCAGTTGTTGTGGATCGAGATGAACAAGTCGGCTCCTTGGGACCAAGCGGCTCTCTCTGAGAGGGAGTGTGAATACTCGCCGGGCTTGGGCACCCAGCCCGGGGGGCCCTCCGAATTGGCGTACAGGCTTTGGCGAGTGAGTATCGCCGTGGCTCCTGCTTGGTTCAAGAGCTCCGCCAGCCTAACCGCCATTTCCCAGTTCACGTTCCGTTCGGCCAGGCCGGTTGGCCCGATGGCGCCAGGGTCGTTCGCTTCGTGACCGGGGTCAACGACTATCCTCTTGCCTTCAAGACCGGAGACTCCGAATGTGGCCTGGATCGAGTTGGCGGTTTGTTTTATCTGGTACGCGAGCTGTCCGCTCGTCTTTATGGCCACATCAACGCCTCCGTCTCTCGGGGAGACAGTGACGTTTTTGACGGTCCTCCCTTTTAACGATGGGAGTTCATTGGCCAAAGACGCGCCCGGCAGGAACAGAGTGACCACGTCGCCGTCGCGCCTTACGTCAGCCCAAGCGTAACCCACGGTGTTGATGGTGAGGATGTCGGTATTGCCCGATGAGCGGACGTCAAGTGACGTGACTACCGGGGTGAACCTTAGCACCACTTTTCCGGGGGAGATTTCCACGATGTCGTAGTTTGCCTTGCCTTGGAAGTTTACCGTTACATCGCTTGTGGCGACCTTGATTGTGCCGAACTCAAAAGCGTTTACCGGAAGCTCTACTGAAGTATTGAAGAAAATAGATGTGCTCACTATGACCGAACTCTTGTCGGGTGAAGGGATGACCACGGCGCTCTCAAAAGGCCCGGTTACCGTCAGGGTCCTATCTTCGCCGTTGGCGCTGGCTGAGACGGTAAAAGCAGTCCCTTTAGCGCTGGTTGTGGGCGAAGTGAGCCATCCCGCAACCCAACCGGCTTGTCCTACCGGTGAAATGGCTTGCTTCCATTCGCCCGACGTGCCCAAGACCCACAGAGTGTCGCCCTTATCCAGGGACTCAATGACGGGGTAGTTGGTTCCCGGCCCGCTCCGGAAATTGACATCGGTCGCGGTCACGGTGGAGACAGGGTACTTGCCGATGACCCAGGTGTTTTGCGACACGATGAAGCTAACGCTGGGATCTCCGAGAGAAGCCACACGGGCGTGGGGACCGTATACCCATCCTCTCAGGCCATTTGACGTTTCGACCATGATGTAGGCCCCTTCTGCGCCTACTACCCTGGCCGATTCTCCCTTAGAAAGCCTTGCCACCTGTGACGAACCTGCAATCGCGTTTGAGTAAATAGTGAGAGTATCACGGGCAGGGTATACCACCAGACCTGTCTGGACGGGAGGTTTGGGAGTCTCGGATGGCAGAGGAGGTTGAGGCTGAGTTTGAGGCGGGGATTGAGGCTCAGACGTACCCGCAAACTCAAGCTTCAAGAGAGTCTCGGATATCCAACCGGTGGAACCTCCACTTGTGAGGGTAACCCTTATCCAGGCGCCCCTCTTTACTTCGGCCGGGTAGACCTTGTCTCTGTCGGTCATCGTCTTTACACGGTAGCTCGTACCCGGACCTTCGCGGACGTTGACATCGGTGGCGGTTATCCGGGCCGATACGCCTTTGGACCCTAAGTCGACGTCAATGAGCCATCCTGCGATGTATCCGGTGAGGCTCCCCGTTTTTATCTTGGCCCAGTTGTTTTCGTAGGAAAGGACGTCTACGGTCGTACCCATGGTCACCTGGCCGATGACCTTGTAGGTAGTATCTGGTCCGGACCGTACGTTGCAGACGTCTCCTACTACCGTCGCTTTGAACCCTGCAAGGTTCGATGGTACCGGAGCGGCATGGGCTCTTGGTCTTGGGTGAAGAGGGACATACGCCGTAAGGAGCGTGAAGAGTATGGCCCAGACTACGCCCTTCACCAAATTTCTCGCTCTCACCCTGGTCACCCCGGTTTTCCCTTGATAAGCACCCATTTCTACTATTAGAATGCATTTCCTGCACTTTGGTTCCCCGCAGGTCCAGCATTCTTGACATACATCGACACAAGAGTGGAGTTTGTAGAATCAAGAAGGCCCCGGAGGTCTCCGGGGCCCTCAGGGTGCCTAGGGCCTTAGAAGCAGTTAGCCCGCAACGGAAGTCTTTGACCGGTAGTCCTTGATCGCTTCGTGGAGGGCATCGGCCGCAAGGTTCGAACAGTGCATCTTCTGGGGCGGGAGTCCCCCCAACGCCTCGGCCACAGTCTTGTTCGATACTTCCATGGCTTCGTCCAACGTAAGTCCCTTAACCAGTTCGGTGACCATGGAACTCGTGGCGATTGCGGCGCCGCATCCGAAAGTCTTGAACTTCACGTCTTCGATCCGGTTGTCTTTGACCCTGATCTGGACTCTCATCACATCGCCGCAGATAGGGTTCCCGACTTGCCCGACCCCGTCGGGGTTCTCCATCTCGCCTACATTTCGCGGGTTGAAGAAGTGATCCATTACTTTCTCATTGTACATTGTTGCGGCCTCCCCCAGAGGTTTCTGAAGCTGCAGGAGCACTAAAAGGAGACATCTCCCGGAGCCTTGAGACAATCGGCGGGAGGACCTCCAGGACGTAGTCAATGTCCTCGACCGTGTTCATTCGACCCAGTGTCATGCGTATTGAACCGTGGGCTACTTCGTGCGGCACCCCCATTGCCAAGAGGACGTGCGACGGCTCCAAAGAACCCGAGGTACACGCCGAACCCGAAGAAGCGCCGATTCCCATACGGTCGAGGTTTAGGAGTATCGATTCACCTTCTACATACTTGATGCTCACATTGACGTTATGCGGAAGCCTCTTGGAAGGATGGCCGTTCAGCACGGTGTCCGGTATCCTTTCCAAGATACCGCTTATAAGCCTGTCTCGGAGGGCCGTAAGCCGCCGGGATTCTTCAGCAAGCTCTCGTTCGGCCAGATAGCAGGCTTCGCCGAACCCCACTATGCCGGCTACGTTCTCGGTGCCCGCCCTGCGGCCCCGCTCGTGGGCGCCTCCCGTAATCTGAGGTGCCATCTTGATGCCCTTCCTTACGTAGAGAGCGCCTATTCCCTTTGGACCGTACATCTTGTGACTGGAAATAGACATGAGGTCAACGCCCAGGTCCCGGACTTTGAGGGGCACTTTCCCTGCGCTTTGCACCGCATCGGTGTGCAGCAGTATGCCCTTTTCCTTGGCAACCCGCCCGATTTCCTCAACCGGCTGTATGGTACCTACCTCATTCTGTCCGTGCATCACCGAGATCAGAATCGTCTCAGGACGAATGGCCTCTATAACGCTTTCCGCCGAGACCATCCCGTACTCGTCTACGGGCAAGTAAGTTACCTCATACCCTTCTTTCTCAAGGATCTGACACGTATGAAGAACGGCATGGTGTTCAACAGTCGTCGTGATGATATGGTTCCCTTTTGACCGGAGAAGGCGGGCTGTGCTCCTCAGGGCGAGGTTGTCGGCTTCGGTGCCGCCTGATGTAAATACGATTTCCGATGGCTCCGCTCCCAGCAGGTAGGCGACCTTCTCGCGCGCCGTTTCCACACCTACCCGGGCCTCTCTGCCCCACCTGTGGACGCTGGATGCGTTGCCAAAGGCTTGCGCGAAAAAAGGCAGCATCACGGAAAGGACTTCTGCCCTCACGGGAGTCGTCGCAGAGTGGTCTAGATAGACCTTGCGTGCAGGGCTATTGCGCTCACTCGTCACGGAACTGGTCTCCTTTCGAAGATGCAGCGTCTTGAGTCTCTTCTCGAATTAGATCTTCCAGCGTAATGGAGTCCAGGACATTGTCTATGGCTTGCCCGACCTTCTGCCAGACCGACTTTGCCCTGCAATCGTCCGGGCATCTTTCGGGATGCAAGTCATCGGCCACGCACTGGACCGGCACTATTGGCCCTTCGACTGTCCTCACGATTTCGCCGACGGTGATCTCGGAAGCACTCCTGGCCAAAGCGTAACCGCCTCCGAACCCTCTTTTTCCCTCGACAAGTCCGGCTTCCCTGAGCGGCCTCACGATCTGCTCAAGATAGCCCTGTGAGAGTTTTCGAGCGGTAGAAATATCTTGGAGAGACGAATAGGCCCCATCGGATTTGGCCAGTTCGTACATGACGAGCACGGCGTAATGTCCTCTTGTCGACAGCCTGAAAGGCATTATCTACCCTCCCTGGGTTACGCTAATCCTATTATTATGGTAGGATTATTCGCCGTCAAGGATTTTCGGTAGTGTCAAGGTTTACCGCCGTGGAGGTAATATATAGTTCCGGAGAGAAGATACGTACGGAACTGAAAGCGAGGGATGCGGTGTGGGAACAAATGAGAAAGCGCTTGATGAGATAATCGCAAATCTTGAACGGGAAGTGGCCCAAAGACCCAGGGACATCCCTTTGCGTCTGCAGCTTACGCTGTCTTACATGAAAAGGGGCCGGCGGGACGACGCCAAGAAGAGCCTGGATGAGATCTTGGCGATCGACAAGAGGAGCGTCGAGGCCCTGTACTACAAGGGGATACTCTCTGCCGATGAGGGAGATTTGGATACTGCTCAAGAGTCTTTCGAAAAAGCGGTAGAGATGAATCCCCGGCACGGTCCATCCCATTACTTCTTAGGCAAAATCCTGGCTCTCAGAGGAAACATTGAAGGGGCCCTTAAGGAATCGGAAACGGCCGTAGCGGTCTCACCGGGGAACCCCTTGGCCCATGCGCAGCTCGGAGAGCTTTACATCGCCGTGGGTAGGCCTTCAGATTCGGAGAAGCAGTGGCAGAGGGTCTTGGAACTCGATCCCTCTAATCTCCAGGCCCTCCACAACCTGGGCGCCATCTATACCGACCAGCGCAAGTACCCGGAGGCCATATCGCATTTATCAAGGGCTTTGAGACTCGGCTCCGACAACCCGGGGCTTTATTTCAACTTGGGCCTCTGCTACCTGGCAACGGGCGACAATGCAAAAGCTATTACAAACCTGGAAAAAGCCTACGAGCTTGAGCCGGAAAACGTGACCACGTTGAATACCCTCGGCGAAGCTTACGCCACTTCTAATGAGCTTGACAAGGCACTGGAGACATGGAGGAAGGCTCTCGACCTTCAGCCTGAGGCCCTATTTGTACTCTACAACCTCGGCCTCGGGCTGTTTCAAAAGGGAGAACCCGAAGAAGCAAAGGCCATGTGGCAGAAGTGCATAGAGATAGATCCGACCTATCTCCCTGCCTACAAAAACTACGCCACGGTGTGCACCATGGCCGGCGACCTGGAAGGCGCAATATCCAAGTGGCTTCAGGCCAACCGGATTACGCCTGCCCTCCATGAACCGTACCTCGCCCTGGGCGACCTGTACTTCAGGAACGGTCAATATGACGAGGCCGAAGACTATGTCCTCAGGCTTAAGGAGAAAATGGACGCGGCCCAAGGTCTACAAAGCGCCCCCGACAAAGAGTTTAGAGCCAGTGTCGAGCTCCTTCACGGAGCGATCTTGCTGGCCAAGGGGCAGTCGGGAAAAGGCGTGGAACACTGGCGCCGGGCTATGGAACTGGATCCCAACTTCGCCCTCGCGAACGCTTCGTTCATAGGAAAAACGCTCTGGCCCGACTTAATCGAGGCGGCCCAAAGCGGGGCCAAGACGGAAGACCAGAGAAAGGCCGCCCGTCTCGTGGGTAGCCTTGTTAGTGAAGAGACCGCGCCCCGGCCCATTAAGCCGCCGGCACCCGAGAAGGATGTGACCGAGAAGAAAGGTGGCTTCTTGTGGTTTTCCCGGGGAAAGAAGAAGTAAGTAGAGAGATCGACCTCTCGTCTATCGAGGTGATCGCCCTCATTGGGCCCAGCGGCACGGGGAAGTCCCACCATGCCATGACCGTGGCTCAGGAGAAGTCATGCGATGCCATCATCGACGACGGTCTTCTGATCTCGGGTTCTCGCATCGTGGCAGGGCGGTCGGCGAAGAGAGAGGAAACAAAGACGGCCGCAATCAGGAGAGCCATTTTCTCCGCCGCAGGCCATGCCCTGGAAGTTAGGGAGGGACTCATGGCAATCGCCCCCCGGCGGGTACTTATCCTGGGCACATCTCAGACCATGGTGGACCGGATCATCTCGAGGCTCGGGTTGTCCATGCCCCTCGAGCACCTCCATATCACCGACTTCGCAACGGGCGAAGAGATCGACCGTGCCCTCTGGCATCGAAAGCAGGAAGGGAAGCATGTGATACCGGCTCCCGCCTTTGAGGTCAAAAAGACTTTTTCCGGTTACCTGGTCGACCCGATCCGCGTCTTTACAAGGTCGAGAGAGCGATATGCCGTTCCCGAGCGTTCAGTAGTGCGGCCTACCTACAGCTATTTCGGCCGGTTCTATATCTACGATTCGGTTGTAATGCAGATAGCCCAGCGTGTGGCCCTTGAAGTGCCGGGGGTCAAGCGCGTTTTGAAGACCCTTGTGCTCACGGTGAGCGACGGGGCTACCCTCGATGTCGAGCTCGTCTTGGAGCGCGGCGTGAAGGTGTTTCACGTGATGGCCGCTGTGCAGCGGCGCCTCAAAGACAGGGTTGAGTACCTCACCGGGATCTACCTGCAAAGGGTAGATGTCTCCACCAAGAAGATTGGGCTGGAATAAAGCGCCTCCTGCAGGCAATAGAGAGCCCCATGGCTAATAGATCATTGAGGGGGACATCATGAAAACCGGTTACGGACTGGAACTCGTCCAAACCCAGCGATTAAGCCTTACACCAGAGATGAAGCAGGCGCTTTCGGTTCTCCAGATGAGCGCCGTTGAGCTTCGCGATCTTATTTTGGAGGAGGCCCAGGAAAACCCCCTTATTGAAGTCGAGGAAGATTACGCTGAGGAGACTCTTGCCAGTGAAGAAGAGAGTTACGAAGATGAGATCCTCTCCTACTTCCTTGATTCGTCCGAACCGGTGCCTGACCTCGCAAGGAGCGTGGGTACTCACCAGGGCCGCGCCTATGAACCTTCTTGGACCGAAGGAGGTATGTCCCTCAGAGACTACTTGATGGCCCAGGTGAGAGTCATGGTGGTGTCAAAGGCCGTGAGGGCCGCCATTCTTGCCATAATCGGGAGTCTCGATGACAATGGCTACCTGAGGGCAGATCTCAACGAGATCTCAAGGATTTCGGGACAGAAACCCGAAACGGTTGAAAAAGCTCTCAGGGTGGTGCAGTCCCTAGACCCGGCGGGAGTTGGAGCCCGCAACCTGCGCGAGTGTCTCCGGCTGCAGGCCAAAGCCATGGGTAAGGCCGGTCTTGTGATGGAGATTATCGAGTCTCACCTCGAAGACCTTGCCCGGGGCAGGTACCGGAAGATAGCCAAAGACCAGAGTACGACCGTCGAAGCCGTGCTCTTCGCAAAGAACTCCATCCTTAAACTTAACCCGAAGCCCGGAGCGGCCGTGTCGCCTGGCCGCGTATCGTTTGTGGTTCCCGAGGTAGCGGTGAGGAAAACAGGGGACGAACTCATAATAGAGTTTAACGATAGTGCCATACCCAGGATCCGTTGGAATAGATGTTATGCAGACCTGGTGAGGAGAGGGGACAGAGAAGCCAGACTGTATCTACGACATGAGCTCAAGAAAGCCCGGAACCTTCTAAGATGTATCGAACAGCGGAAAGCGACCCTCATGCGGGTTATGGAGGCGATCGTAAGCCGCCAAAAAGCCTTTTTCTTCAAAGGGCCCGGGTCGCTGGAGCCGCTTACTCTGAAAGATATATCCCAAGAAATCGGCGTGCACGAATCCACGGTGAGCCGGGCTGTCTCAAACAAGTACGTGGATACGACTTATGGCGTACTCCCCGTGAAGACGTTTTTCAGCCCGAGACTCAAGAAGTCGAAGGTCGCCCTGTCCCAAGACTCGGTGAAATCCAAGATCCTAGAGATTGTGAAGACAGAGGACGTAAGGAATCCCTTAGGAGACCACGAAATATGTCGGGAGCTCGAGAAATTCGGCATGAAAGTTGCACGGCGTACCGTTTCCAAGTACAGGGCTGAACTAGGCATCATGCCCAAGAGCAAGAGAAAATCGGTTTAGAGCAGCCGGTACAATTGTGTTATCTCACCGTATCTCCCGTTTGTGTTTCCCGTACAGTTTGACTGATTGTGATACTGAGGACTAGAATTATGTTTGTGCGCTAAGCAATTGTGATAGTGGCAAACCTTTTGCGCAATTTTGGGGGATTGAGGTGGGATGGTGGTCAAGGCCAAACGTGGTTCAGGCGGCGTCGCGGTTCCGGACAAGAAAGAACTGTCCGGCCGCATGCCTATAGAAGACGCTGGTATTCCAGCCGAGCTCACGCTCTTCTTGTCCCAGCACATCGGAGCACCGTCAAAGCCTCTGGTGAACGCCGGCGACGAGGTGAAGCGTGGGCAGAAGATTGCCGAAGCCCAGGGAGCGGTGAGTGCCTGCCTACATGCGCCAACCTCAGGTAAAGTGAAGGCCATAGAACCCCGGTACCAACCTGTCCTTGGACGAGTGGTTGATGCCATTGTGATCGTGCCCGACGGAGAGCACGCCCTGTACGAGGGGGTAGCGCCCGTAGGGGATGATCTTCAGGCCATCAGCCAGGAAAAGGTCCGGGAAGTGGTCAGAGAATCCGGACTGGTAGGCTTGGGCGGCGCGGCGTTTCCAACCGCAGTCAAGCTGGAGCATCCTCCGGGAAAGAAGATAGACACTTACCTATTGAACGGGGTTGAGTGTGAACCGTACTTGACGGCAGACCAAAAACTTATGGAAGAGTCTGCTGCCGGTGTGGTTTTCGGTTTCCGGGCTCTCATGAAGGGGGCCGGAGTAGAGAAGGGCATTATCTGCATCGAGGACAACAAGCCCGATGCCATAAAGGCTATGGAAGAAGCCTCAAAGCCTTATCCCGAGCTCGAGGTCGCGGTTTTGTCTCACCGCTATCCTCGGGGTGGCGAAAAGCAGCTCATTGAGGCCGTTCTGGGTAGAGAGGTTCCTCCACCTCCGGGGCTTCCGCTTGACGTGGGGGTTATCGTATCCAACGTGGGTACAGCATATGCGCTGGCGACGGCTCTTAAGACCGGGCTTCCGCTGGTCGAGCGAATAGTGTCGGTGACCGGAGAAGGTGTGGCCCGTCCGGCCAACCTTCGAGCTCTCATCGGCACGCCCGTATCGTACCTTATTGATAGGGTAGGCGGGTTTTCGTCCAGCCCGGGGAAAGTCATCCTGGGAGGCCCGATGATGGGCGTGTCTATTCGGGATACCGAGGTTTCCATTGTCAAGGGGACTTCGGGAGTCTTGGTGCTTCCTAGAGAAGCAGTTGAGACCGAGCCTGTACTGCCGTGCATTAGGTGCGGGAAGTGTGTTGAAGCGTGTCCGATTAGGCTCCTGCCGGTCTGGATAGCTGCTTACGCCGAGAACGACTTTATGGAAGATGCAGAGAAGATGCGCGCTATGGACTGCATCGAGTGCGGCGCCTGTTCCTACGTATGCCCGTCCAGGAGGCCGCTCACACAGTCAATCAGGCTGGCTAAAGCACACATTGCGGCCAAGAGGCGCGCCGCCGCCAAGAAATAGCGGGACCTAAGAGGAGACGGAGGGAAAGGCATGGCAGACAAACTCTTGATCACATCATCGCCCCACATAAGGGCGGCGAAGACCGTTAGAGGCATTATGCTCGATGTCGTCATCGCTCTGGTCCCGGCCTCTGTGGCGGCTGTGGTCTTTTTCGGGATAAAGGCCTTGAGCGTACTTGCTGCTTCGACGATATCGGCGGTCTTGGCCGAGTACCTGTACGAGAAGGCCGTAAGAAGGCCTGTGACCGTCGGGGACTTTTCCGCTGCGGTAACGGGCCTGCTTTTGGGCCTCACGTTGCCGCCTGCGGTGCCGCTTTATGTGCCCGTTGTGGGGTCGGTATTTGCCATAGTAGTGGCTAAACAGGTGTTTGGCGGTTTGGGTACAAACTTCGTAAACCCAGCCCTGGCAGGCAGGGCGTTTGTGCTGGCGGCATGGCCGCTTCACATGACGAGTGCTTGGCTGAACCCACTTACAATGGACGCGGCGACGGGTGCCACCCCTCTTCACGCGTTCAAAGGCGGCCAGGCTGCAGGATCTTTGGTCGACCTTCTCATCGGCAACAGGCTGGGGTCCTTGGGTGAGACCAGCGCAATTGCCATTATTCTCGGCGGAGCATACCTCCTCATGAGGGGAGTCATCGATTACCGCATTCCCGTAGCCTACCTCGGGACGCTTGGGTTCGGTGTTTTCATTTTCGGAAAACCCGGCGCTCTCTTCCAGGGCGATCCGCTCAGGGGGATTCTCCTCGGAGGCGCGCTCTTGGGCGCGTTCTTCATGGCTACCGACTACGTAACGTCGCCCGTTACGCCCAGGGGACGGACCTATATGGGCATAGGTGCGGGGCTTATCACACTGCTCATAAGGTACTGGGGGGATTACCCGGAAGGCGTGACTTACGCCATCCTCCTTATGAACCTGGCGACTCCCCTAATCGACAAGTTCGTGGTCCCGAAGTACTACGGGTATGCCCACGACGCCCTGGCAAGGCGTAAGGCAAAAGAAGGCGGGAGGTGAGCTTTCGTGAACAAGAGATCTCTCATTGGTGAGTTCACCAAGGGTTTGATAGAGGAAAACGCCACGTTCAAGATGGCCATCGGGCTGTGCCCGACGTTGGCGGTTACCACATCTCTGGTTAACGGTTTTTGGATGGGGGTTGCGGTCGTCTTCGTCTTGACCTTCTCGAACGTGTTCGTGTCGATCTTGCGGAAGGTCACGCCTGACCAGATCAGGATACCGGTCTTCGTCATCCTGATAGCTACTCCGGTGGTTATCGTTGAGCTCGTGATGAAAGCCTACCTTCCGGCCATGTACCAGATCCTGGGCATCTTCGTCTCGCTCATAGTAGTGAACTGTATTGTGATCGCCCGGGCAGAAGCTTTTGCGTATAAGAACTCACTCTTGCGCTCGGCTTTCGACGGCCTCGGCATAGGAGCCGGCTTTATGATCGACCTCATGCTCATAGGGGCGGTTAGGGAATTTCTGGGTACCGGAACGATTACCGTTGGTTCGGTCGTGCTCCCTCCCAAGCCACTGTTTGAGCCTATGTCGGTCATGCTGACGCCGCCCGGAGGGTTTATCACCTTGGGCGTGCTTATGACAGTGCTCAACATCGTGTTCCAACGCGCGGCGGCCAAGAAGGCCAAGACAGTTTCGTAGTCAAGGCGTTTAAGCAGGACGGAGGGATTTAAGTGCAGTTCATTTCGATACTGTTGGCGGGAGTGCTCACCTCCAACTTCATATTCATGCAGTACCTCGGCCTGTGCGCCTTTGTCGGGATTTCAGAACAGTTCGAGACCGCCATAGGCATGTCGGGGGCAGTCATATTCGTAATGACGTTCGCTTCCACCGTGGCCGCTTTGTTTGAGCAGTTTGTGTTGGTACCGTTTGGACTAGAGTACCTGAGGACCATTGCCTACATCCTGGTCATCGCGACCTTTGTGCAGCTCGTCGAGATCTTCCTAAAGAAGACCGCGCCTTCTTTGTACAAGGCGCTTGGAATCTACCTGCCGCTCATAACCACCAACTGTGCGGTACTGGGAGCGGCCATGCTTAACGTGAAGAACAACTACGGTATCCTGTGGGGTACGGTGAACGGCCTCGCAGGGGCTTTGGGATGGAGTTTGGCAATCGTGATTTTTGCCGGGATCCGCGAGCGGTGGAAGTTCATTGACATCCCCGAAGTGCTCAAAGGCTTCCCGCTGGCTCTAATATCGACCGGCCTTATGTCCCTCGGGTTCCTGGGTTTCTCGGGACTCTTCAAGACTTTGCTCAAGTAGGGGGGAGACGAGATGGTAAGCGCGATAATATCGCTCGGGCTGTCCGGCCTGGTCATTGGGGTCCTTTTGGCCGTGGCTGCCCAGAAGTTCAAGGTTGAGACAGATCCAAAGGTAGCCGAGATCATCTCGGTGCTCCCCGGAGCCAACTGCGGAGGATGTGGGTTTCCGGGCTGTGCCGCTCTGGCAGAGGCGATTGCCGAGGGCAAGGCCGATGTGAACGCCTGTGTTGTTGGTGGGAAGAGCGTTGCCGAGCTGGTCGCGAGAATAATGGGAGTGGCGGCAGACGACATCGAGCCGTCTGTGGCCGTTGTGTACTGCCAGGGTAATTGCGAGAACGCGGTAGTGGAGGCAGAGTACGACGGCGTGGAGGACTGCCATGCCCTGCACGCTCTTGGAGGTACCAAGAAGTGCTCGTACAGCTGCCTTGGCCTTGGCTCTTGTGTGAAAGCGTGCGTTTTCGACGCTATCCATATGGGAGAAGACGGGATACCCGTTGTCGACAGAGAGAAGTGCACCGGGTGCGGTGCTTGCGCCAAGGCCTGTCCCAGGGGGATCATTGAGATCATCCCTGCGTCCAAGAAGGTCCACATCCTGTGCAGGTCATATGACAAGGGGCCGGTCACGCGCAAGAACTGCAAGGTAGGTTGCATCGCGTGCCAGGCATGCGTGAGGGCTTGCCCGCAGAAGACGATCTTCATGGACCGCGGAACCCTCGCCAAGATCGATTACACGAACTGCGATAACTGCGGCATTTGCGTAACCAAGTGCCCGGTCAGGACCATAAAGTCCTACGAAAAGAAGGCGGAAGCCGCGGCTTCCTAGTACCGGATGCGGTTTTTTTGAGTCCCGCCGCCCTGATGGAGTTTGAGAGGGGCGGCGATTTTTTTGTGGAACAGCCGTATGTTTTCCCCCGTCTACTTGAACGGTGCCTTTTCGACAATTGTGCCCGAGCTCTTGTGGTCACATTGCGCTTAACATAAAATTGCCGGTAAGACCCGAAGTTTTGTGTGAATCAAGAAGTAACGACTGGGCAACCATATTGGTATAATCTGGGAGGACACGGGTATGAAAAGAGGGAGACACACCTGGACCATAATCTTTGCGCTGGTCATAGGCGCGATTGTAGGCACCATACTCGAAGGAGTCCTGTCCGGAGTGGCTCCGGTCCTTGCGAAAGGGTTTAACATAGGGGTGAACCCGCCCTTTACCATTGATCTGAACGCGGTCACGTTCACCTTCGGGTTTACTCTCCGCCTGAACTTGGCAGGCGGTCTCGTGGCTCTACTCCTTGTCCTCCTCCTTGGGCGGTGATGTTCTTTGCGGCTGATACTGGCTTCCGAATCTCCCAGGAGAAAGGCGCTTTTGGAGGGGGCAGGCATTGTCCCGGTGGTTGTTCCGTCAAACGCCACTGAAACCGTGAACCGGGAAGGGCTCGAGCCTCAAGAACTGGTGAAACTCCTATCCCGCAGGAAAATCGACACTGTGTCTAGGCTCATGCCCGATGATTTCGTCTTGGGGGCCGACACCATTGTCTACATAGATGGGACTATCTTGGGTAAGCCCGAGAGCGCGGAAGATGCCCGGGGGATGCTCCGCAAAATTGCAGGGAAGACCCACGTGGTGTACACCGGGGTGGCCCTCTGGGACCCCAGAGGAAAAAGAGTACTGGACGACTTCGATAAGACCGAGGTCACGATGAGCCCGCTTACGGAGGAAGAGATCGACTGGTACGTATCCACCGGTGAACCCATGGATAAGGCGGGGAGCTATGCGCTCCAAGGGATAGGCGGCATGTTCGTTGTGAGAGTAAACGGCGACTTCTCCAGTGTCATAGGGCTCCCTCTGCCTAAGGTATACAGGCTCTTAAGGCTCGCGGGAGTCGAACTGGAGGAGCTCTTGTCGGTCTAGAGTGTCTGAAACGGGATTCGGGGCTTGCGAAGGGCCGGTAAGGAGGAGTCCCAGATATCCCGAGAACGTTTGACAATCAAAGATTGGCCCTCGCAGGATAAGCCGAGGGAACGCCTCTTTCGGATGGGGGCAGAAGCCCTCTCGGACGCAGAGCTCCTGGCCATACTCCTCGGGACCGGCAATTCAGAGGAAACGGCCATGGATATCTCCCGGAGGATGCTGGCTCTGTCCGAAGAAAAATACGGTACAAGTCTAGGTTTCTTGAATGGGTTATCCCTTGACGAGCTTAGAGGTTTGACCGGAATAGGACCCGCCAAAGTCGCCAGGCTTAAGGCGGGGGTGGAGCTTGGAAGGAGGCTTTACCGGACTGTAAAGCCTGAAGGGAAGCCCTTTGCGGTGAGGTGCGGCAGGGATGTTTATGAGTACGTAAGGACCGATCTCACGGAATATGATCGTGAGTGTTTCGCGGTCATACTCCTTAACACCAGGAATCAGGTGGTCAGCAAAGAAGTAGAATCGATAGGCAGTCTCGACACTGCGCTGGTCCATCCAAGAGAGATATTCAAGAACGCCATACGCAGGAACGCCGCATCGATGGTATTGGTGCATAACCACCCGAGCGGCGATCCTTCCCCGAGTGACGATGACGTTGAGATAACAAAGAGGCTGGTCGAGGCTGGGAAGGTCCTGGGCATAACGGTTTTTGATCATGTGATTGTGTCGAGATCGTCGTTCGTAAGCCTTAGAGAGATATGCCCCGGCTGGTTCTTGTAGGACTTGAGACGAAAAGGGAGAGTGGATACGGTGCAGTGGCTGTTTAACTACCTCAGCAAGGACATCGGCATCGACCTGGGTACGGCAAATACTCTGGTCCATGTCCGGGGTAAGGGAATAGTCCTCATGGAGCCTTCGGTTGTCGCCATAAACGCCGACACCAAGGAAGTGCTGGCGGTGGGGACAGAGGCCAAGCAGATGATTGGCCGCACACCGGGCAACATCATTGCCGTCCGGCCGATGAAGGACGGAGTTATTGCAGATTTCGACATTACCCAGGCCATGATGCGCTACTTCATCCGCAAGGCCTACAGGCGCCGCATCCTTAAGCCGTTTGTCCTTGTCGCCGTACCCTCGGGCTGCACTGAGGTAGAGCGAAGGGCCGTGATCGACGCCGCCGAGTCGGCCGGAGCAAGAGATGCCGAAACCGTGTGGGAACCCATGGCCTCAGCCGTCGGCGCCGGACTCCCCGTAAATGAGCCTACCGGAAATATGGTGGTGGATATAGGCGGGGGAACGTGCGAAGTGGCGGTCATATCCTTGGAAGGGATTGTGGCTTCGAGGTCTATACGGGTCGCCGGGGATGAGATGGACGAAGCCGTTGTGAACTACGTAAAACGCGCTTACAACCTGCTTATCGGCGAGCGGACGGCGGAGGAAGTGAAGATAACCATAGGTTCGGCGTACGAGCTCGATGAAGAGCAGACCATGGAGATAAGAGGCCGTGACCTGGTAACCGGGCTTCCCAGGACCATCACGGTGGACTCCAGGGAGATCAGAAAAGCCCTTTCCGAGCCAGTGGGGAACATCATTGATGCCATAAAGGAGACGCTCGAGCGCACTCCTCCCGAACTTGCCGCAGATATCATGGACCGGGGAATTGTGATGACGGGTGGCGGTTCGCTTCTAAAGGGCCTGGATAGGCTCGTGAGTCAAGAAACCGGAATGCCCGTACATATCATCGATGATCCCCTTTCGGCGGTCGCAAGGGGTACCGGCCTGATGCTCGAGGACCCCGACAAGCTCAGGAAAGTGCTGGCGTCATCAAGAAGATCTAAACAATAAGAGGGGAATACCGTGAGGCGGCGCTTTCAGTACAAGAAGATGATCATCTTGGCTGTCTTGGTTGCTGCCTCGGTAGCACTCATGAATGTGACCGGGAAGCCTCAGAATGGCCCTTCGTTCTGGGGTTCTTTGTTTCAGAAGGCGTCCAAGCCCGTATCTTCGGCCTATTTGGCCGTAAAGGACAGGTTTCAGTCCCTCAAGGTTGCCTTTGCCGATAAAGAAGCCCTTATCCGCAAGAACGAGGAGCTTGAAGCCAACCTCCGGCAGCTCCGGGGGCTGGAGTCCAAGATTCAAGAGGTTGAAGCCGAGAACAAACGCTTGCGAGACCTATTGGGCTTTCAAGAGAATGCACCGGGTGATTACCTGGTGGCAGAAGTATTCGGCCGAGACCCCAGCAAGTGGTTCTCATCGGTGTCCATCGCTGCAGGCAGTGAGCAAGGCATTGAGCCGGACGCGGCGGTGGTCTGCCAGGCCGGCCTCGTGGGGCGCATTCTCTCGGTAGGAGACAACCTATCTACCGTCCTCCTTTTGACAGACCCTGAAAGCGGTGTCGGTGCCGTTGTGCAGCGGTCGAGGGACCTCGGCGTCGTGTTGGGCGGAGGAGGGCCGGAGTCACTTACGGCCCGGTTCTTCTCCAAAGATGCCGACGTGCAAGTTGGAGACCTTATAGTCACCTCGGGAATGGGCAGCAAGTTTCCGGAAGGGCTCCTAATAGGCGAAGTGGTGTCCGTGAGGACCCCCCAGCCGGGATTGGTCAAGGAAGCGATAGTCAGGCCGTCGGTAGATTTCGAGCACCTTGAAGAAGTCATGGTGGTTGGAAGATGAACCCGCGCGATGGCTCGGTAATAACGATTGCGCTCATCCTTGCCCCTTTGGCAAAGCTCATTGAGTTTGTCGCCGGCCCCGCGGTAGGCGGGCCGGACATACTGGCTGGTCTTTCGGTTTGCGTCGGGTGGCTCTGCGATATGTGGTATGCTCTCCCTGCCGGTTTCGTCCTGGGGCTTATTGAGGATGTGGTGACGGCCAGATGTCTCGGCTCAAGGGCTATAGCCCTTGCGCTGGCATCTTTGGTTGCCGCAGGCATAAGGAGCATACTGAACCCTGACAGCTTATCCTCGAAAATGCTTGCCGCTCTGTGTGGGACCACTCTCGCAGACTATGTCACATGGGGGATTTTGGCTTCAAGGGGCATCCGCATTGCCGCTCCATACTTCTTTAGGTCAATCTGGATACCCTCTGCTCTATGGTCTCTTGCTCTCATCGGACCTTTGCACTTCTCGGTGAGACGGATGGCCCTTTTGGCCGGGACCGTGTGGCCGCCTCCGGGCCGGAAGGGCAGGGAAACGGCTCTATGAAGAGAGGGACCAACAACACCCCGGAGACAAGCGACAGCCTCGCTCAAGCACTACTTAAGCGCCGCAAAGAAGCG
>LSQX01114714.1_pt2 | contig 27476 bp, 26 predicted proteins | sample 654561 | NCBI WGS metagenome assembly LSQX01 (sample SAMN04489861, study PRJNA283612) | anaerobic digester metagenome | isolation source: 4 biogas reactors fed with cattle manure at either 37C or 55C with and... | place: Denmark: Kongens Lyngby | collected 2014
ATTGATGGAATTGCAGCAAGTGCAGCTTCTGACACAGGATGAGGTTTGGTTCATGCCTTTTGGTCTGCTTTTGGATTTATGGGAATGTCATAAGCAATACACAGGTATTTCAAAACCTAAGGTAGAACATTTTATTGAGGACATCATCCCTCAAGGAATCTAATGTAATAAAAATTTAGACACATATTTATAAATGTTTATAAAAATACTTGACACATTATATATATGTATGATAGAATTTAATTACATATTCAAGGAGGTAACAATATGTCTACAAAATTTATTAACATTTGTCCATCATGTGGAAACGAAATGTCAATTACTACATTAAGTTGTAAAAACTGTGGTATTGATATTAAAGGTGATTTTGAAATTCCTGCTGGAAATAGTACTTTAAGTTTATCTGACAACGAATTAAGCTTTTTAAAATTATTCCTTAAACACGAAGGAAATATTACTAAAATACAAGAAGAACTTGGAATTGGTTATTTTGCAGTAAAAGGGAAACTTAAAACTCTTAATATTAAATTAGGAAACGAAATGGAGGTAGGAATGGAAAATTACAAAGAAAAGGTAGAAAGCACTGGAAAAGGGCTACCAAGTCAAAGAATTATAGGTTTGTTAAACGAAATGGGTGGAAGTTCAGAATGTCAAATGCTTAGAGGAGAGCCTTTAAAAATCTGGTTAACTGAAGAAGGAGTTAGAAATTCTGGATTTCCTGAATTAGTATGTAAATGGGAAATCTTCGATGCTATCGTTGAAAAAGCTAAAGAATTAGGTGGAAGAATGTATAGAGGTGATAGTGCTGCTCAAAATGGAGCTAAGATTGGTTCTAAACAATTACCTCTAGATACAATTGATGCTTTTATTAGCATTAAGTTCTATGGTAACGAAGAAGGAAAATCAACACTTCGTAGATCTACTTATTATGCTGCAATATTAGCTTGGGCAGAAATTTGTAGTAATAGACGTTCTGATGGCAATGGTGGTTACATTGAAATTTGTCCTAAATGGATGAATTAAAATAAATAAAAACTGAATCAAACTAGTCGATCTAAATGGATCGGCTTTTTTGTTACTTAAAAAAGGAGGTGAACGCAAATGGCAGAGAATTTTGGCTTAAAGATATCTTCAGTTTTTGGATAATGTTAAACCTCAAGGAAAAGGCAAGGATAAATTTAAAAACAAAAAAGTTTCCATTAGCATTAACTATGAAGAACATCATTATAGACAAATGCTTAACCTTGTCCAATTGATTGTAAATGAAGGAGGACAAGTTATACTTAAGGCATCATTGTCCGATATATTTGTAAAATACGATGTTCGTATGGAAGATGGTTCATTGCGAACTGATTCTAAATTAAATTATGTACACGAGGCAAATGACAATGGATCTAACATTGAAATCATAGATTTTGATGAACTTTTAGAAAGATTAAACATTACAGAAAATGAACTAGATAAAATGCCTTTGATATCTTTTGATTTTTTATTTGAGGATGGTGCTATCATAAAAGACAAGAGAGATAAAAGTTATATTGAGCACAAAAAGAAAAAAGAAAGAAAAGATGGTGTAGTGTATTCGGATAATTCATCAGGCACAACCTTAGGTGATTTGTTTGGAGATTTATTTTCTAAATTGTTAGATGAATCAGAAGATAAAAACGAAGATTAGAGGTGATTTATTTGAAAAGAAAATTAAAAATTTATGAGCAATCAATGGGTGGTGGAAATTATACTCCGGTTCCAACATTACTATTAAAAGGCAAATGGCTTGAAGAAGTAGGATTTAAAGCTGGAGAGTATGTGGAAATCAATGTTGAAAATGAAGTAATAACTATAAAGAAAACGACTCCTCCTGAAGTAAAAAAGAAAGAGTCGCTAGAAGAAAAGGTTAAAAAGCTAGATAAAAAGCAAAGAGATAAATTGGCGTCAATTATTGATAAGCTATAGGGGGTACGAAAACACTCCAAAGGGTACGAACTTTTGTGCTAGGGGTACGGATTGTATCATTTAGTTAGTGCTAACACATTAAAGAACAAGAGGATTGATACAAAAGTGTCAGTCCTTTTTTCTTGCGAATATAGGGCATTTTCTCCTTTATTCGTTTCGCAAGTTAGACCCGTAAGTTACTTTTATGAGTGATTTCTAGGTCTTATAATTTTATGCTATCTACTAGGACACAAAAGGTGTACTAGAACATAAAAGCCCTGCCGACCATTCAGAAAGCCTATCCGCTACTTTATAATAAAAAGCACTCCGACCATCTTTTTCGGAGATTTTATGAGCCTCATCAATGAATAAGTAATTGATTGAAATTTCAGGGAAAGAAATGAGCGTATAAAGAAGTCTTTCCGGAGTCAATACAAATAAGTAACGGATATTGTAAGTTATAGTGAATAAAAACCCATGTATCTTAAAAAGCCTTGAAAACGAAAAAATTTCAAGGCTTTATTTTTTGCCTATTTTACATCAATAAATAATAATTACCGACAAAACAGGTAATAATATTACCCGACCCTTCGACAATTTTAATTTATCCGGCGAAATATAATAAAACATCGCGTCCGTTGCCTAATCGGATGCTTCACTGGCAAATGCGGGGTTTTGTAATCAAATCATGTAAAAAACAAAGTAGTCAGAGGGTCAGAAGAATGAAGCTTGTAAAAATAATTTCAATTTATGTCCTTAACCTTTTCGACCTGGCTTTTACCCTTTATTTTGCCTGGCTTTACGGTAACGAAGTTGAGCTGAACCCCGTAGGAAAATGGCTTCTGGAAAACAAAACATTTTTGTTTTTATATAAAATAATCCTTGTGGGCATTTTGCTTGCGGTTATATATAAACACAGGAGGAATCGGAAAGCCGTTATCGGCAGCTGGATTTTGTTTTGCGTATTTGCATCGCTTAACATTTACCATGTATTCCTTTATATCTACTTTTAAAGCCGAAAGGCTTTTTTATTTGCTTATTTTAAATAACCGCACCATCCCGGTGTAAACTTTATTTTAAATTCGGCATTATTTGTTGACAATATCCCGTAAAATGCCGTATAATTTTTCATGGGGTGGTATTGCATGGAAATGAAAAAAACAAAAAAACCCGCAGGGTATTTCCTTTTAAAGCATTATTTGCTTATTCCTGCGGGTTTTTGCTTTTTATATTATTTTTTAGCGTTTCTGTATAACGGCATTAATGTTGCCCAGCTTTGGATATGGCTATTCTTCGGGGGCTTTTTCCTTGGGGTGGATTTATGGAAAACCTTTATGCCGGATAAAATAAAGGCAAAAAGATGGTATAAAACATTCCGATTTGCCTTCCGGGGGGTTTTGCTTATTGTCGCGGTATTTTTTATCGCAGTCGAAAGCCTTGTGGTTTCCCATATGTTTATGTCCGGTGAAAAGGACTTGGACTATATAATCATCCTGGGCGCCAAGGTCAATCCCGACGGTCCCAGCCACACCTTATCCCTGCGCATATCCGAAGCATATGAATATCTGTCGTCCCACCCCGACGCTATCGCCATCGCCTCCGGCGGACGGGGGAGCGACGAACCCATAAGCGAAGCGGAATGCATAAAGCAGAACTTAATACGTTACGGCATTGACGAAAGCCGGATAATACTTGAAGACAAATCCTCCTCCACTTCGGAAAATATCAAATTTTCCGCCTCCCTAATCCCCGAAGGGGCGACGGTGGGGATAGTATCCAATAACTTTCATATGTTTCATGCAAAGCTTTTGGCAAATAAATATATTAAGGGGAAGGTTTACGGTATAGCCGCCCCCTTCCCCTCGTTTCTATTCCCCCATTTTACGGTACGGGAATTTTTCACCGTCACCTGGGATATTTTCGCCGGAAACATTTAGCTTTCCGGCTTATACTCACTTAATTTCATATTGAATGTATATTGATTTGCAATTGTCTGCCTGCCGGAAACCGTAAACCTCGTCACAACCACAGTCAGGGTGTCCCCCACCGAGGATTTCTTTAATATTTCCTCAATCTGGCCGGAACCGGTTATAACCTTGCCGTTTATGGAATCAATCCGGTCGCCCTTCTTAATCCCCGCCTTTTCGGCATCTAAGTTCCCCGACACCGAATAAACATAGGTGCCGTATTCGGGAACACCGTAATAAAAGGTATAATAATCGGAATAAATGTCAACGAAGGCAGCGCCGAAGGACACCCTCCCCCTTACATACCCGAAATTCATTATATCCTCAATAACCGGCACCGCCACCGCGGTGGGGATGGCAAAGCCCAAGCCCTCCACGTTGTCTTCCGAATACTTGGCGTTTACGATTCCTATAAGCTGACCGGAGGTATTGAACAGCCCCCCGCCGGAATTGCCGGGATTCACCGCCGCCGAATGCTGAAGCAGGGTCATATCCCTTCCGTCTATGGTTATAACCCTTTCTAGGGCGGAAATTATCCCCTCGGTAACCGTTCCCCCCAATTTCCCCAGGGGATTGCCTATTGCCACCACCTGGTCACCCACTTCTAAGGTTTTGGAGTTGCCTAACGCCGCGGGATTCAGGTCCTCGGCGTCGATTTTTATAACCGCAATATCGGTTTTGGGGTCGGTGCCGATAAGCTCGGCGTCGTATTCGCTGCCGTTGTGAAGCCTTACGGTTATGGCGGAAGCCCCCTCCACCACATGGTTGTTGGTGACGATATAACCGTCATTGGTGATAACCACCCCCGACCCCGCCCCCTTGGTGATATACTGGCGCATAAAGGAGCCGGTGGTTATGGTTTCGGTGGATATCTCCACCACCGAACTCAAGGTAAGATTAACCACGCTTTTTATTGTATAATAGGTTTCGGGGTCCACCGTTTCAAGCTCAAATTCTTTTGAGGTGTCATTACCCGTTTCCCGACTGCTGTTATCCTCAAGGGAAAGATGGCTTTCCTCCGAACTGTCCTTGCTTATCTCCTCTTTTGGGGAGTAAAACACCCTGCCGAAGGCGTAGCCCGCCATGCCGAAAACAAGGCAGAGGGTAATCAGAAGGGCTAAAAAAACCTTGTTTATACGGGGCTTGTTGTATTTCGGGGGTATATATTTCGGGGGTCCCGAAAACTCAAAGGGGTTGTTTTCGAAATTTTCCGTATGGTTTTCGCTATTATTTCCGGAATTGTTCATTGTACACACCTTCCTTTTTACGGAATATCGTTTTTACGCCCTTATTATAAGCGGTTTGCTTAAACTTAACTTAAATCAGAAGGAAATAATCCCTGTATGTTCCAGCAGAATCTTGACACCTAAGACGATTAGGACAACCCCGCCGGTTATTTTCGCCGCCTTTTCGAACCTGCTGCCGAAAATGCTGCCTATCTTAACTCCTGCCGCCGACAGAGTAAAGGTAACGCAGCCGATAAACAATGATGATGTCACCACCGGTATTTCAAGGAAGGAAAAGGTTATCCCCGCCGCCAAGGCGTCAAGACTGGTGGCTATCGCAAGAGGGAGCATTGACTTAACCGACATATCGTTATGAACCGGGCAGCTTTCCCCCTTTTTGTCAAAAAGAGGTTCCCGGAGCATATTTCCGCCGATAACAATAAGCAGCCCGAAAATTATCCAGTGGTCGTAGCTTGTAACGTATTTTGAAAACCTTGTTCCGAGTAAAAAGCCCAGTACCGGCATTAATGCCTGAAAGGAACCGAACCACAATCCCGCCTTTACGGCGTTGCCGTTTACACTCTTTCCCGCCGCCAGTCCCTTGCACACCGAAGCGGCGAAGGCGTCCGCCGAAAGGCCGACGGCAAGAAGGAGCAGTTCAGTAATGCCCATTATTTTCTCCGTATTTCTCTTTTCCGTTATTTTGCTTTAAGTGTAAAAAAAAGACTATGCACGGTTTTAACCGCACATGAGTCTGGTCTGATTAAGGCAAGCCAGGCTTTTAATAAACCAGTATGTTGACTTGCCGCGCATACGCGCCGACTACTCCCCCATGGGAATATATAATAATACCACGAATCGAAAGATTTGTCAACAATTTTTACTTTTTTAACGGAATAGCTTGTTTTTTGCAAAAATATGTATAATATATTACATATATATACTTCGGAAAATTGTACAGATGCGACAAAATGCCCAAATAATTGCCCTGCTTTTCGTGACTTTTTATATTGCAATTAATTAATAAATTGGAGTAAAATTACTGTATAGTTTTTTCGGGGAGGTTGGCTTTTTATGAATTTTGTCGAAGAGCGTATTATTACCGACGGCAAAATCGGTGAAGGCAACATCCTGAAGGTTGACAGTTTCTTAAACCATCAGCTTGACATTGACTTTATTGAAAAAACCGGCAGGGAATTTTATAATCGTTTTGGCAATTGCGGCGTAAACAGGATCGTAACGATCGAAGCATCCGGTATAGGAATAGCTTGTATAACGGCGCAATTTTTTAATGTTCCGGTGATCTATGCCAAAAAATCAAAGACTTTGAATCTATCCGGTAATGTTTATTCCGTAAAGGCAAGGTCCTATACCCGTCAGGATGAATACGAAGTCTTTATTTCCAAAGACTATCTGCATAAAGGTGACAGGGTGCTTATCATCGACGACTTTCTTGCCCAGGGGAACGCTCTGAAGGCTCTTGTCGAAATTATGAAGCAGGCGGGCGCCGTAATCGCCGGCGTGGGCATAGTCATCGAAAAAGCCTTTCAGCTCGGCGGGGACTACATACGAAGTCTGGGAATACAGGTGGAAGCCTTAGCCCGCATATCCTCAATGAGCGTTGAAAAGGGTATTGTTTTCTGTTAAGTTACGGAATTCCAAAATTCAAATAAATACATAAAAACAGGAGGAACAATATGCAAAAGAAGATCATCTTGCGTCTAATGACGCTTGTGCTCGTAGCTTCGCTTATGCTTGCCATGGCGGCCTGCGACAAGACCGGCGGCAATGACAACAGTCAGGGCGAAAATCAGGAACCCGCCGCTTTCGGCTGGTCGAAAACCCTTGACCTTGCCCAGACCGGAGTGGTAAAGGACAAGGCTCCCGCCCTTACCGGAGACCCCACATCCCTTAAAGTAGGGGTTATCCTTATCGGGGACGAAACCGAAGGATATACCAAAGCCCATATAGACGGCATTAAGGCAGCCGCCGAGAAGCTGGGTATTCCTGCAGAAAATATTAAATTTAAGTACAGCATTAACGAATCCGAACTGGTGGTTGACAAAGCCAACGAACTTTATTCCGAAGGCTGCAGGCTTATCATGTCCAACTCCTACGGTCATCAGGACTATATGATCGAAGCCGCCCAGGAGCATACCGATGCCTACTTTGTAGCCGTTACCGGCGACAAAGCGACCAATGCGGTTGAACAGGGTATCACCAACCTTTCCAACGCCTTCAACGACGTTTATCAGTCCCGTTATGTTTCCGGTGTGGTTGCCGGCTTAAAGCTTAAGGAGCTTATCGACGAAGGCGAACTTACCAAGGAAAAACATCCCGAAAACTTTGACGCCGACGGCAATATCAAAATCGGCTATGTAGGCGCCTTCAACTATGCCGAGGTTATTTCGGGCTATACCTCCTTCTTCCTCGGTATCAGGTCTGTGGTTCCCAATGTGTCCATGGAAGTTTACTATATCGGTTCCTGGTTTGACTTCGACAAGGATAAAACCGCCGCTACCGATTTTATAAACAAGGGCTGCGTTATCATAGGCCAGCATTCCGACTCCACGGGTGCTCCCACCGCCGTTGAAGCAGCCTTTGACGCGGGTAAACTGGTATTTTCCGTAGGGTATAACGTATCCATGCTGGACACCGCTCCCGATACGGCTTTAACCTCCGCCACCAACAACTGGGCGGTTTACTATGAATACGCTTTTGCCACCTATATAAACGGCGGCAAGATCGCCACCGACTGGGCTGCCGGCTTTGAAGCTGACGCCGTTTCCATTACCGAACTCGGCACAAACTGCGCCGCAGGCACCGGTGAATATGTGGCGAATGTTATAAATCAGCTTAAGGCAGGCACTCTCCACGTATTCGACACCTCCAAGTTCACCTATGAAGGCAAAAAGCTTACCTGGGCTTATGCCACCGATACCGACTTTAACTGGGTATACGACGCCGACAACGTCATTTCTGACGGCTATTATCACGAATCCTATGTTCGGAGTGCTCCTCACTTCAGTATAATAATCGACGGCATCAAGGAGCTTAACACCCCGGGCAACTGATCGATTTTATGCCTTTTACGGAGGGGGAGACTGTATAATTTGTCTCCCTCGCCGTTTTTTATAAAGTTTGTATCACAGGAGGAAAACCACGGTGTCCCAAACACCCGCAGCCATAGAGTTTAAAAATATAACAAAAGCCTTCGGGTCTGTCCTTGCCAACAATAACATATCCTTTGAGATAAAGCGGGGGGAAATAATGTCCCTGCTGGGGGAAAACGGTTCCGGTAAAACCACGTTGATGAACATGCTTGCCGGCATCTACTATCCCGACAGCGGTGACATTTTCATTAACGGAAAACCCGTTTCAATCAAGTCGCCCAAAGATGCCTATGCCTTGGGGATAGGCATGATCCATCAGCATTTCAAGCTGATTGACGTCTTTACCGCCACCGAAAACGTGGTTTTGGGGCTTCCCGGCAGACTTAAAATCGACCTTAAGACCTCAAGGGAAAAGATTGTGGAAATATGCGACAGATACGGTTTCGAGCTGAATCCCGACCAGAAGGTTTACGACATGAACGTTTCCCAGAAGCAAACTTTGGAAATCGTCAAGCTGTTATACCGCAATGCGGATATTTTAATCCTTGACGAGCCCACCGCCGTGCTTACCCCCCAGGAAACCCAGAAGCTGTTTTCGGTTATAAGGAATATGCGGGACGACGGCAAGTCGATAATAATAATCACCCACAAGCTCCATGAGGTGATGGAGGTTTCCGACCGGGTGGCGATACTCCGTAAAGGGGAATACGTGGACACGGTCGAAACAAAGGACACCACCGAAATATCATTAACCGAAATGATGGTGGGGCGTAAGGTGGACCTGAACATCCTCCGTTATGACGTGGTAAACCCGGTAAAACGGATAGAAGTCAAGAACCTTTCGGTGAAAAACAGCGAAGGGCGGAGGGTGCTGGACGATATTTCCTTTGAGCTTTACGGCGGGGAAATATTGGGAATTGCGGGAATTTCGGGAAGCGGGCAAAAGGAACTGCTTGAGGCGGTAGCCGGCTTGCATAAAACCGAGTCGGGAAGCGTTGTGGAATTTTACCCTCCCGGCAGGGAAAACGAGGTAAAAAACCTTATAGGGAAAACCCCCAAAGAAATAAGAAACTACGGCATAACCCTTTCCTTCGTGCCGGAAGACAGGCTGGGAATGGGGCTGGTGGGCTCAATGGGAATGCCCGAAAACATGATGCTTAAAACCTACAACGAGGAAAACGGGTTTTTCCTGAATCTTAAAAATCCCATTAAGGACGCCGAAAAAATCAAAACCGCCCTTGAGGTGGCAACCCCCTCTCTGAATACTCCGGTAAGGACACTGTCTGGGGGAAATATTCAAAAGGTGCTGGTGGGACGGGAAATTTCCAACGTCCCCGCGGTGCTTATGACCGCTTATGCGGTAAGGGGGCTGGATATTAACACCTCCTATCTTATATATGACCTTATTACCGAGCAGAAACGCAAGGGAGTTGCGGTTATATTTGTGGGGGAGGATCTGGACGTGCTCCTTGCCATCAGCGACAGGATTTTAGTGCTGTGCGGCGGAAAATCCTCCGGCATTGTGGACGCCCGCGCCGTCACCAAAGAAAAGCTCGGTCTTATGATGACAACCAATTCCAACGGGGGTGAACAGGATGACCGATAAAGTTAGAATCCGCCGGGAACCTTTGATTCATATATCAAAACGGATTTCCTTCCCCGTCTGGAAGGCAATGCTTATCCGTTTCGGTGCTTTTTTGTCCGCCCTTACCTTTATTGCCGTCCTTGTTTATATCATTTTCGGAATAAGCCCGTCGGGCTTATACTCGAATATGTTCAAAGGAGCATTTTTGGGGAAATACCTCATTCCCACATTAAGATATTCCGCAAAGCTGTTATGCCTTGCGGTCGCCCTTGCCTCCGCCTTTAAGATGCGTTTCTGGAACATAGGCGCAGAAGGACAGATGCTGGCCGGCGCCATGGCGGCTGCCTTTATAATGCACGAATACCCCGGACTTCCCAACTGGTTGCTTATTCTGCTGATGTGTTTGGGGGGTATGATAACCGGTGCGCTATGGGGACTTGTACCGGCGGTATTCAAGTCGAAGTTCGGAACAAACGAAACCCTGTTTACGTTGATGATGAACTATATCGCCCAGAAAACCGTGGTGTATTTCTATAACCTCTGGCGGGGAGGTCAGCCCTCCTTAGGGAAAATTAACAACAACATACGCATGGGGGAAAACTACCACAAGGGCTATTTCAGCAATTTCTGGGAGGGGGAAAAGAACCCCGCCTGGTACCAGAGCGAAGATTTATGGTATGTGGTGATTATCGCCGCAATCGCCGTATTGATGTATATATATCTCAAAAAGACAAAGCAGGGTTATGAAATCGCCGTGGTGGGGGATTCTCTCAACACCGCCCGGTATGCGGGAATTTCGGTAAACCGGGTTATTATAAGAACAATGCTTATTTCCGGCGCAATCTGCGGTTTGTGCGGATTTATGACGGTTTCCTTCCAGAGCCACAGCATTGCCGCGGATATTGCGGGGGGGTATGGCTTTACCGCCATAATCGTTACCTGGATGTCCCGTATGAACACCCTTGCCATGGTAGGGGTTTCGGTGCTGGTGGTAGCCCTCGAAAGGGGTTCCGAAGCGGTCAAGGACACCTACAACGCCTCCACCGGCTTTCCCTCCGCCACGGCAAGCATTATCGTGGGGCTTTTCCTGTTGTTTATTATAGGCAGCGAATTCTTCATTAACTATAAACTTAACTTCCGCCGCAGGTCCAAGAAGGAGGTTTCGTAAATGTTTATAATCAACTGGCTTAATCAGGCAATTGTTTTCGGTGCATTCATAATGCTTGCCGCCGTGGGCGAACTTATCACCGAAAAGGCGGGGAACTTAAACCTGGGCACCCCCGGCGCCATGTGCGTGGGGGCGGCGGCGGGTATCGCCGGGCTTGATATGTATAAAATTTCCGGCGGGTCGAACACGATTTTACTGGTTTTGATTGCCTTAGGAACCGCCTTCTTTGCCGCAGCCTTAATGGGGCTTATTTACAGCTTTTTCACCACAACCCTCCGGATAAATCAGAACGTGGTGGGACTTGTCCTTACCATATTCGGGGCGGGAATGGCCAAATTCATTTCGGCAACCATGGTGCATATTCCGGACAGCGGAAATATCCGCTTTGACGACGCTTATGCCGTTTTCAACGCCAAAATTCCCTGGCTGTCAACCAAACTGGGTTTCGTTTCAAAGCTGCTTTTCGATTACGGCTTTATGTTTTATCTGACTTTGATAATAATCGTGGCAATATCCCTGTTCCTGAACAAAACCCGCTTAGGCCTGAATCTTAAAGCGGTGGGGGAAAACCCCGGCACAGCCGATGCCGCCGGCATAAATGTCATTAAATATAAGTATCTGGCAAGCTGTATAGGTTCGGGGCTTACCGGCATGGCGGGAATATTCTGCGTTATGGAATTCAAAAGCGGTTCGTGGTCAACCATGGCGATTTCCTCCATCGAAGCCTTCGGCTGGCTGGCGGTTGCCCTCGTCATCTTTGCCATGTGGAAACCGCTTAACCTTATATGGGGTTCGATAGTTTTCGGGGTGTTCTACTATGCGTATTTGTATATTTTAAAAGTTTCCATCGACTTAACCCAGATGCTGCCCTATATTGTTACTATAATCGTGCTTATCGTGGTAAGCTTCAGAAACAAAAAGGAAAATCAGGGTCCCGCCTCCCTCGGACTGTCCTACTTCAGGGAAGACCGATAAAACACCGCCGGCTTTAGCCGGTGGTTTTATTATAAAATTAACTCCTTTTTCCCTTCCACATATACTGTACTATATATGACGAACGGAGGGAAAAAATGCGCTATAAAGATGATTTTAACCGCAAAGACACGGAAGTTGTAAATTTAAGGCGGGCTAATGATTACGGTCCCAATCCCTTTATCGTTGACATAGAGGAAGTCACCAAACAGAACAATTATTTCCGCACCGCTCTTTGGACGGGGAAATACTTACAGCTTACGCTTATGAGCCTGAATCCCCAGGAGGATATAGGCGGGGAGGTCCACAACGATTTGGACCAGTTTCTCCGCATCGAGGAAGGCCAGGGAGTGGTGATGTTAGGCAACGGGCGAAACCAGAACGGCATACGGCGGCGGGTAGGCGACGACGACGTTATAATTATACCGGCAGGGACCTGGCATAATCTCATAAACACCGGCAGAACCCCCATGAAGCTGTATTCCATATATGCACCCCCCGCCCATCCCTACGGCACCGTCCACCCCACAAAACGGGACGCTTCAAACCACCATTAAAAAACACCGCAGGAAAAACAACCTGCGGTGAATTTTTATGCCGAAAATATTAAGTGTAATACTGTGCCTGGGCGTGCCAGAGCTCACGGTATTTCCCGTCCTTGTCCGAAACCAGCTTGTCATGGCTCCCCCGCTGGATGATTTTTCCCTCATGGAACACCAGAATGTCGTTGCAGAACCGGCAGGAAGAAAGCCGGTGGCTTATATAAACGGCGGTGCGTCCGCCCACTATGGTGTCGAACTTCGAGTAAATTTCCGCCTCGGCGATGGGGTCCAATGCGGCGGTGGGCTCGTCAAGGATTATAAAGGGGGCGTTTTTATACAATGCCCTGGCAAGGGCGATCTTCTGGGCTTCCCCGCCGGAAATGTCAATGCCGTCGTTTTCGTACTTCCGGGTCAGGTAGGTTTTAACTCCCTTTTCCAGGGTTTTCAGCCGGTCGCCGAAACCCGTCATTTCAAGGCATTCCCTTACCTTTTCCTCGTTATAATCCAATGAGGTCGCCACGTTTTCCCCTATGGATACGGAAAACAGGGAAAAGTCCTGGAACACCACCGAAAACAGCCCTAAGTATTCGGTGTAGTCGTATTCCTTTATGTTCACCCCGTCAAGGAGGATTTCCCCTTCGGTGGGGTCGTACAGCCGGCAGAGGAGCTTTATAAAGGTGGTTTTGCCCGAACCGTTCATACCCACCACCGCCATCTTGTCGCCGGTGTTGAACTTGATAGAAACGTCCTTTAAGGCATAATCGTCGCTGCGGGGATATTTGAAGCTGACGTTTTTAAACTCGATTTCATACCGGTTGTCCTCCCGCTTGGCAATATGCCTTTTTCCCGCCGCCATTTCGTTGGGGAGGTCGAGATATTCGTACAATGTAAGCAGGTATTTATTGTTTTCAAACAGCCTGCCTATTCTTGTCCCGAAGGTGGAAACCGCGTTTATGAATTTTTCCACCGTTCCCCGGTACAGGACAAAGCTGCCTATGCCGAACACCTTGATATAAGCCTTCGCCCCGATGAACACAAACAGGGCGATGTTCATTATTGCCGTCCATATGGTGCGGTAGTTGTTGTATTTCAGGCTGATTTTGTTGGAACTGATATAATAGGACTTGTCAAGCCAGACATTAAGGGTTTCGTCCAGTATAAGTTTCCGCATGTCGAAGATGACGCAGTCGCTGCCGTCATGGCGTAAGAAGGACTGAACCCGGATATTTTTCTTTGTGAAATCGTTCCAGATTTCATAGCTTTTATGGGTTTCCTTGTTGGAGGAATAAATCTGAACCACCACGTTTATGATGATGAGCACCAGCACCACCACTGATGAAACGGGGGAATTTATAAAGGCGAAAAAGCCGCTGAAATTACCCTCTGCGGTCATGGTAAGCATTGAGGCGGTAAGGGAAACCGAAAGGATTATGTTAACCGTGGAGGCGATTACGAACCAGTAGCACCAGTAAAGCTGGATAAGCCCCCCCGCCATGTGGTCCTTCATCATGGCAATCTGATTCCGTAATTCCGTCACCTTGGGTTCTTCAAGGTGTTCGTACTTCATTCTGTTCTGGTGTTCGAGGAAGAACATATCTTCATGGTACCACTGGAGACTTTCGTACTTGTACGCCATCCAGTTTATGAAATGTATTATAACCCTGAGGAGGAATTCCCCTCCCACGGTTATATAGGCGTAGGTAAGCAGCTTGGTCAGGTCTCTGCCCCCCGCCAGCTCGTTTAATATAAGGGAGGACATATACAATGTAAGATAGGGGGAAAGCTGCTGGGAAATACAGTTTACCGTCCGCCAGAACATATTGACGGGGCAGGTTTTGTACAGTATTTTATAACCTCTGAATATAAGCTTAAGCTCTTCTTTAAAGGTTCTTTCCCGCTTGTTTTTCATTTCGACACCTCCTCGGCATAGTACTTGCTCTGGACGTTGAACAGTTCGGCGTACTTGCCCCCCTTTGCCATAAGCTCGGTATGGGAACCGCACTCGGCAAGGGAAGCCCCGTCAAGAAGATATATCCTGTCGCAGAAGCGGGTGGAGGCAAGCCGGTGGGAAATGAATATTGAGGTAACCCCGTTGAGCACCTCGAAGTATTTTTTATACATGGCGTCCTCGGCGATAGGGTCCAAAGCGGCGGTGGGCTCGTCAAGGATAAGAATGGGGGAATTGCGGTACAACGCCCTTGCAAACAATAATTTTTGCTTTTCCCCGCCGGAAAGGTCAACTGCCTCGCTGTCCACCTGCCGGTCAAGCTGGGTGTCAAGGCCGTGCTTCAGCGACGCCACCCTATCGGCAAGCCCCGCGATTTCGGTACACCGTTTTACTCTTTCCGTATCCATTTCGCTTTCCCGGCAGAGGGCTACATTCCCCGCGATTGACATGGGGAGGATGTTGTAGTCCTGGGAAATAACCGAAAACATCCGGTAAAGGTCGTCCCGGTTGAAGTCGAATACACTATGGCCGTCGATAAGCACCTCTCCTTCGGTGGGTAACAACAGACCGCAGCACAGCTTGGTAAGGGTGGTTTTTCCCGCTCCGTTAAGCCCCACAAGGGCGATTTTTTCGCCGGCTTCTATCTTCAGATTTATATTGTCAAGCACCATGTTTTCCCCTTGGGGGTACTTGTAGGAAACGTTTTTGAATTCAATGGATTTCGGTGATGTAAAATCAACGGGAATACCCTCTCCCCGGTTAAGATTACCCTTGATGTCGAAGAATTCCCTGAAATCCGAAACCGCAATGGCGTCGTTTCGCATATTGGCGTAGTTGCCGATAATCCCGTCGATAAAGCCCGAAACCTGGGTTATGGCGCTGAAATAAAGCACGAATTCGGCGGGGGAAACCATCCCGTCCACCGCTTTGTATATTAAGAAAGCGTATGCCAGCCCGTCCCGAAGGAGGGTTATTAGAAAGCTGGTTCCCGAAACGAAGGTAAGCCTTAACTGCCCCCGGTTAAGCCAGCGGAGGTGTTCCTTAATAAGCCCCTTCATCAGCATTTGGAAATAACCGGCTAAGTTATACAGCCTTATGTCCTTGCCGTATTTAAGCTCTCTTGAAACGTCATAGGTAATATAATTTATCTTTTTCCAGACCCTGTCCCGTTCGGTGGCGTCCTGATAATCCCTGTTCTGCTTTACCTTCTGGGCGAAATAGTTGATAAGGGAACCCGCAATCAGCAGGACGATTATAAGGGGGTTAAGCAAGGAAATGACCGAACCGAAAAGCACAAAGCAGAGGACATTTATTGCCATATTGGCAAGCTTCATGGGGAACTCGTTGGCGCTCCGCCAGGTGGAGTTGTAAGCCCGGTTGGTTTTTTCCTGAACATCCTTTTCCAGGTGGAGATAATCGTCCATATCCCTGCCGTGGACGAATATCATATAGCTCATAAGGTTGTTCAGAATAAGATGGGAAGTTGCTCCCTTGGAACTCACATAATTCTGTATAAGGTTGAAAACAAGCTGGGCTGCAAGCAGGGCGACGATGGTGATTACCACCGTCACAAACTCTTTGCTGCCCGTAAGCCTGTCGATTACGATGGAGGGGATATATAGGTTAAGGGCATAAAGAACAATGGAAAGGGGAATAATCGCCACCGCCGAAATGGCCATGGTTTTGTCCCATTCCCAGAGCTTGGCAAGCATCCACTTGAAGCAGGAAAAGGTTTTGTACTTAGGTATCCGTTTCGGTGCTTTCTTTTTCTTGTCTTCGGGTTTTTCGGTTTGTTTGGCTTCTTGTATATCCTTCTTTTTTTCGGTTTTGTTCTTCATAATTCACCTGCTGTCCGATTCGAGAGAAATCAAGCAAGCTTAACATATACTTATTATTTTGTCAATAATTTGCAACCATGGGTTTATCAATATTTTTACATTTTTTACATAAAAACCGTCAGCTTTGGTGCTGACGGTTTTTGTATTATAACATCTGAATACAAATATCGTTCCGCAATGCATTAAAACAGTCTCAGCTGTTCGCTTTCCTCCTCGGGGAAAGAATACAGATACTCGAAAACATCCGAGGTATTGCTTATAACGCCGTGGGCTTTACATTCGGAATGAAAAATCCTCATTAAATAAGGGCTGTTGTCGCTTGTCACCTCGTAGGCATAGCCGTATTTACGGTGGTATTTCTCCTTAAGCCCCGGAAAATGCTCGTCCAGCTTTTTGTAAAAATACTCCCGGTCCCCCTCCCTCAGGGTGACACCCATTCCGAAACAAATAATCCCTTTAACAGACGCATCAAAGCAATACTTAAGTACCCCTTTTAAATTTTCCTCGGTATCATTAATGAAAGGGAGGATCGGGCAGAGCCACACCACCGTGGGGATGCCGTTGTCACGCAAAACCTTCAAAGCGTCAAACCGTTCAGAAGTGGTGGAAACATATGGTTCAAGGATTTTGCATAGGTTTTCGTCATATGTGGTCAGGGTCATCTGGACAACAGCCTTTGCCTTTGAATTTATGCTTTTTAGTAAATCCAAATCCCGCAAAACACGGCTCGATTTGGTTATCAGGCTGACACCGAAACCGTATCTGTCAATGATTTCAAGGCATTTCCGCGTAAGCCCTAACTTCTCCTCGCAGTGCATATAAGGGTCGCACATGGAACCGGTGCCTATCATGCACTTTTTCCGCTTTGAGCGCAGGACCTTTTCAAGGAGTTCCGGGGCATTCTGCTTGACTTCGATATCCTCAAAGTCATGCTTTATCTGGTAGCACACCGAACGGGAGTCACAGTAAATACAACCGTGGGTACACCCCCGGTAGATGTTCATACCGTTTTTGGCGGAAAGTATCCCCTTTGCGTTTACATAATGCATTTTTTACCCGCTCTTGTTTACATAATATCGACAGCCTGCTTTTCCGCTTCATAAGCGGTTCTTATAAGCCCGGCTGCGGCCTTTTGGCTGTTTTCGTCGGCTAAGCCCGAGGATTTTTTATATTCAAAGGCCTTCTGCCAGCATTCAAAGACGGTTTTATAAAGCTCTGCAAGCTTCGTTTCGTTGTATTTTTCGAAAAACTTCCAGGCATACCACTTCAATGCGCCGAAGGTGCCAAGGGCATACTCCATCCCCCAGCTTGTAGCAAGGGCAGAATCCTCCCCCTCGAGTATTCCGATAAGCCTTTCATAGGCCTTAAGCCCGCTGGCGTTTTCGCACCATTCCCCGCCGGTAAGATGGCATTTGGCAAGGGCTTTTGTGTCGTTTATAATATCCATCTGGGGTTTATCCGTCTTGCCGGTTATGGTCACCGCATTCAGCATGGGCATTTCCCGGTTGCCCAATTTGCTGTAATCCATTTCGCCTGCTTCGCCGGTTATGCACAGAGTGGCAAATTTTTGGGTTTCATCGTCATAGCCGGTTATAAGCCCCCATTCCAGAACGCCTATATCCCATGCAATCACGGGGACACCCCTGTCAATGCTTGCTTTAATGTTGGGGAGAAAATCAAGCCTTGCCTGATTAAGCACGTTTTCCGGCTGCCAGCAGCAGTTTACAAAGTTGGTTTCAAACCCTCCGTTGAGAATCCATGTGGGCTGGCGGCCGAACTCCCAGATGGAAGTTTCGCTGGGGCATAAATCGGCGGAAATCCACATTCTGAAGGCAAATCCGCTGGAGGCGACAATATCCTCCGTAAAATCCCCGTAAGGGGAGTTCTTAACGGCGCAGGACAGGGCTTTGGCAAAGGAAAAGAGATAACCGGTGGAATCGTAAACGCCGTTCCATGACACATTGAGTTTTTTCATAGGTTTATTGAAACATCCTTTCGTTTTGATGGGTTTATATTTTTACTTTTTCAATCGGGATAAATATATCCTCCGAATATGTGCGGCTTTCCTCCACATAGCATTCAAACTGAGCTTTGCCAGTGTGCCTGTATCCGCTTTGGTTAGGCCATTTACAATTTATAAATTTCCATGTTTTATGTATAACATTTACAAAGTCAGCGTGGGTGGAAGGGGGTGTTGAAAACACCGCATACAGCCCTCCGTTTATAAATAACTCTACCGTTCCGGATATATCCCCCTTGGCATTTGAGCTTTCAATTCCGCAATAATAGTCAACCTTGTTTTCCGTTTTGTTCCATATGCTGACTCCATAATCCTTAACGATTTTACCGCCGGAAAGTTTTTGCGACAGCTTTTTGGCGTTGTACTTGTTCCAAAAGTTGGGGATGTAATCCTCGTCGCTTTTATAGGCTGTTATATAAAGGTCATCGATTTCGATTATTTTCGGTATGACAAAAAATTCGGTATTATCAAATTTAATCCGTTCATAAAGCTTAAGGCTGTTTTCCGCCGACTTGTATTCGGTGGGGAGTATATGGTGTTCCGCTTTAAAGGCGCGAATGAAATTTTCCTTGGAATTGAAACCGTATTTGAAGGCAAGCTCGGCAATCGGGCAGGTACCATTTACCATTTCCTTTGCGATTTCCGAAAGCCGGCGTTTGCGTATGTAATCCGCCGGCGTCAGCCCCGTTACATACTTAAACAGCCGCAAAAAGTGGTATCTTGAATAACTCCCTGCCTTAGCGCAGGAAGCCAGATCTATTTCATAGCAAAGGTTTTCTTCAATATAATCAATGACTTTCTGAAGGTGTTCTATATATTCCATCCTGTAACCCATTATACGGTTTTTTATATAAAATGATTGATAAAAATTGCTTTGTTGTGCTGTAAGTATAGCATAACAGCTTTCAATTAACAACATTTATTTTTTCAAATGAAAAACGGGCGGAAATTATCCGCCCGCATTATATATTTATGCTTTTATCCCGCATATTCCTCCAAAGAAAAACCCTCCCAGAATGCCTGCTCGATGCTTCCGCCGTCATATGCCCATACCGAAACAAGCAAATCGTCATACACAAACCTGTAAACGATACCGTTTGTGTATTCTAAAACTACAGCATTTACGTTTGTTCCCTTTATGTTCAGGGTTTCGTTATAAGTATCCTTGCATATTTCGGGATATTTGTCCCTATATTTCTTGTTTTCGGATCCCGGTGAATCGGGAGCAACGGTATCAAGAAATAAATTTATGTCCTCCGGAGGGGTTATTTCATATACTTTCAGACAATCCAAATAGGAAATCCCCACCGCAACACAGCTTCCGCCATAATCACAGGAATACCGTATCCAGGGCATATCATAACGTTCGCAGGAAAGCAATGTGATTTTTTGCCAATCGGTTTTTTCATGCAATTCAAAGGGGACATCGTTATAAGCGGGGATTTTTAAGCTAAGGTTGCCTTCAGCGAATAAGTCCAATAGCTCAATAAACAACCTTCCCTGTTCCTCAATTATATATACTTCATGTAACTGCGAAGAACCGTCTTTTAATGCGTTATTAAGCTCCTCGTAGCTTGAAAAGAAAAAGCTCAGTGAATTGGAAGGCGGGTCAGGTATAACATCTCCGGTTGAGTTATCAGTATCGGTTGAACTGAAATCTTCTGTTGTGTCGGTTGAGTTATCCGAATCGGTTGAAAAGTCATTATTGCTGTTATTACTGACATCCGCAGGGGGATTGCTTTGGTTGAAAATAAAGGGGGCGGATATTAAACAGGCAATAAGCAGACAGGCAAAGACTGCTGCCGCCGTAGCTTTTCTGATGTTAATTGAGAAACTGCTTCTTTTTATCGCCTTTGCCTTTTGAATAGTGTCTGAAACCAGTTGCTCCGAGGGTTTTATCTGCTTTTTAATTTTTTTGAAATCTATACTCACAGTTCGATGACTCCTTTCAGTTGTTCCTTTAAGATTGCCCTGCCTCTTGACAGACGCATAAATATATTAGCTTCGCTGGTTTTGAGTATTGCGGCTATTTCCTTGGCGGACAATTCCTCAAAGTAATACAGATATATTGCCGTTTTATATTTTTCCGGTAGGGAAGTCACCCGGTTGTAAATCGGATTTTCCTCCGGGGTTTCGAATTGACAGGACAAACAGCAGTCCTCAAGAGGGACATTCCTATGCTTTGAATTATAGGAAATTACCCGCTTACAGCAGTTTAAGGTAACCCGTATAAGCCATGCCTTGCGGTGAAGTTCGTCGTTATAATTCTTATTCTTTCTAAAATATGTAAGAAAGACTTCCTGAAACACATCCTCCGCGTCGGGGATGTTTTTCAGCTGGGACAAGGCAATTCCGTACACCATGTCGGAATAGGCCTTAACCACAAACTCCGGCTCGTTGTCAAGGACACGATCAGCTCTTTTATTATCGGCGCCTGATAAGGTAAAAAGCATATCGGTTTCTCCTGTTGTTCCTGTCATTAATAACTCAATGATTTGGCGTAAAACCTAACAAACAAAGTATAACATTGTTTCGGGGTTATGGCAATATCGGTTAAAGATGTAATTCGTTTCGTATTGATTTTCAGATAAAGTATTATGTTGCAAATCGGCGAAGGCAAGAAGGATTAACAGCGTCTACAAACATTTTGAATTTGATATATTAACAGCGAACCCGTCAGATTTGCTTCTGACGGGTTTTATATTAGTATGTATTTTGGTAAATCCCTGCGATTTTATATTAAAAGACACATCAACTATTCGTTTTTTCTCTTGTTTCCCAGATATTTCTCAGTGTATCGATTTTGATTTCCCGAACAATTATATCATCGCTATCAGAGGATATAATCATTTTATCAAGATTATAATCCGCCACATGTTCGACGCAAATAAACGCTTCACCCCGGTCCGCATACACTTCAACGGCATTTGTGTCTGTTATAAGACGGAGTCTGACACAATCGTTTCGGATAAAAAGCGGCATAGTGACGTTTTTATATTTCAGGCAGTTTTCACCCGGAATAACAGTGAATTCCGACCCCAAGAGAGATATACGGAAAGGTGAATTATCTTTGGATACAAGTTTAAGGCGGATATCCTGCGCCTTTCCTTCGAGTTTGCAGGAGAAACTGCCGCCTTTTTCGATTATTTTATCCTTTATTTCCCGATGATTTGCATATAATTTTTCTATTTCCCCGACAGGCTCGGAACACAGCATTATTTCATCCCTAATGGTTTTCAGGCTCATCTGTGTAGGAGTACACATGGCGCAGTTAAAGGGCGTTCCCGGTATCTTTGACGTATTCCAGGCTATCCTGACTGTCCGGCCGTCCTGAATTCCCGAAAATGTCTGGGCGGCATAGCTGTTTGTCCCGTAATGAAGCCGTTTTGCCGGCTGAACCGGCACAAAAAAGCCTTCATCATTGAATTTGCCTATATAATACCTGTCGCTCGCCCCCGAAAATACCCAGTATTTTTCACTTCCGCCGTCCGGATAAAGGGGGTATAAATCCGGGCATTCGGCATCTTCCGGAAGAGTCAGCTCCTGGCGTAATTCCCAGTTCAACAAATCCTTCGATGTAAAAAGCGCATAAAGACTGTCCTTTAAATACAAAGCCAGATAATAGCACTCCCTTTCGGGGCAATAAACCACTTTCGGGTCCCGGTTATCATCAATACTTTCCTTTATAAGGGGGTTTCCGGAATATTTTTTGAAAGTCCTGCCTCCGTCCGTGCTGAAGGCCAGACACTGGGTAAAATGCCTTCCTTTAGATAGCTCTGAAGCTCCGCCGGCTGCCGTGTAGTAAAGCAAAATGGGGCTGTGTTCGGTTTCCTTAAGACCGGTTAAATTGCGTTCATCTATAATCCCGGAACCGGAAAACATGGTGCCGGTTTCATCTATGAATAAAACCTCTTCTTTCTCCTCCCAGTGCATAAGGTCGGTGCTGACCGCATGTCCCCAGTGCATATTCCCCCAGTCCCTTCCCGCGGGGTTGTGCTGAAAAAACATATGGTAAATGCCGTCGGCATAGACCAGTCCGTTGGGGTCGTTTATCCATCCCCGCATAGCGCTGAAATGGGCGGCAGGGCGGTATTTTTCTTTGTAGATTCCCTTCATATCCGGCTTATCCGATAGCCTTATATCTATTTTCATATCCGGTTCGATACACAATGTCAGTTCCTGCCCGGAAAAACGCCCCAAATCGATGTAATAATATGTATCCGGGTTGATATTGTCCAGACGTGCCACCATATCGTAAACCATCTTGTCATGCCGGTAAAACATTACCTTCTTTACGCTGACATCATAGGAAACAGGCAATATAAGATACCGCTTATTTACCGTAAATTTCAATTCGAACACCCCCTGATTGATAATTGTAACTCTGTTATCATATATCCGTGAAATATGCCAATGTGTCAGTATAACCGGCTTTTCAGGATAAAAGAAAATGGACCGGTAACTGAAAAATATATCAATTACCGGACCGATTCTGGTGCGGGTAGCAGGACTTGAACCTGTATGGAGTTGCCCCCACTAGAACCTGAATCTAGCGCGTCTGCCAATTCCGCCATACCCGCATATTGATAATTGCACTTTATAATGTCAAAATGCAATTATTTTTTATTTTATGAATCAAATTTGATTGATTTTGTCCATTCTATAAAAGAGTCGGCATGCTTATCATATATGCCTTTTTCGCAGTAAAACTGGAAAAACCAGAAGGCGTCGTCTGATTTTAAAACCGGGCAGAAATATTTGTATTCCTTACCGTTTGCGGTGTACTCGTTTTCATAATAGGTAAGGTCGTTATCTGTTTTAACCTCCGCATTGATTTTATTATTATCAATAACCAGCTGGCAGTATTCGCTGAGGGTTAAATCATCAAAGCCTTCAAAATCCTGCGCAAGGGAAAATTCCTCTTTTATAACCAGCACCGCAGATTCCGTTGAAGAATAAACCACGGTAAAGCTGACATGCTCCTTTTCCACGAAATCGCTTGTCAAGGTGATTGACATACCGGCTTTTGAAAAGGTTTTGGGGGTTGCTTTTTTAAACAATAAAGCACAGCCTGACAAAACAAGTGCCAAAATAAGAACCAGCGCTACTGCGGCTTTTTTCATTACTATGCCCGCCTTCCGGATGTTATTTTTTATTGTTTTTCTTTGACTTAAGCGAAAGAAACAAGCCGTATAAACCGCCGATGACTGCGCCGGCGATGGTACCCCATAAGATGAAACAATCGCCCATAGCGATTCCCCCTTACTTCCGACCTTTCGTATATTACCACAAGACTTGCTGTTTGTCAAGGGTAAAAACGACGATAAGACGCTACAAGTTATACAAAAATGAAACAGGCGGAATGCCTGTTTCATAATATCCGGTTTTCAGCCGTATTTTATTATTTTCGTCAGAATTCCGTGCACCACATACCGTTCGTCGGGTTTGTATGAAACGTTGGTGCAGGTGGAAAGGGTGATTATCCTTGAATTGGCGTCAAAGGGAATATTACGCTTTAACACCGATTTCTTCTGGAGGGATTTTAAAAACTCCACGTATTTGCCGGGGTTGGCAAAGGAAACGGTTATAAAGTCGGCTCCTTCCGAACGGTAGGTGGCGAATATCTCATAGACATAAACCGCGTCCGGCGTAATAATTTCAATGGTTATCTGGTTGGCGGTGGTGTTCCGGGTGGGGGAATCGAACCAGTCCTTTACCGACCTGAACATGGAGCCGTCCGTCATACAGTGACCGTAGAACACCGTGTTGTAGTTGTCGCTGTGGGTGAAGGAATTTCTGAAATCCGCAAAAATCGAACCGGAAGGGCTGTCTTCTTTACGAAAGTTCCTGTACAGATAATAGCTGTTGTCCTTGGCTTTGACAATGGGATAGTCTATGCCCAGCATTCCGCCTTTGCAGCGGATCCACCCGTAAATATCGCTGTTGGTTTTCTTTAAATCCATTAGGGTGGAAAGGAAAGCGTCGTATTTGCCGGCGGTATCAACTTCGGTATAGGTGGGGTCCTCCTCGGTTACCCCCAAAGCGTCGTACAGCGACAAGGCCTTGGGAAGGGTGTTGTTCTTCGGCACCCTGGGCACCACCGACTGCTGGTTGGTGCGTTCGATGAGGTCTTCTATTATGCTTTTATTTTCAATGGACTTTATAACCCTGTCGGCTATGGAGTAGACACAGTACATAAAGGCGGAAGCGCAGGCAATAAGCAGAATCATTCTGACAACAAACATGCCGTTTATTATGCGTGCCTTTTTGCCGGTATAGGAGGGCTTTATTTCGGATAAATCGAATTCCTCCACCGTTTCCTCAAAGCTGGCTTCAAGAAGGGGGGCTTTTTGACTTTCCCTGCCCATGGTGTCATTCCCGGCATCGTCAAATAAAACGCTGTTTTCCGAACCGTTGTCGCCTGCTGCCTTTTCGGTGTTGTCCGTTACCGGTTCGTCCCATATGGCATTGTACTTGTTTTTTGCCACAAAAGCTTTCCTCCCCGAATAGAATATTGAAGCTATTATATAAATATTACACAATTTTATCAAGGCATTTACCTAAAAATTTTAAGATTCGTTACAAAAGACACGATTTCGGAAAAATCTGTTGACAAATCTGCATATTAGTATAAAATAATATAGATACAATATTCGTTTTTTACATCAATACGGAGGAAAAAATATTAATGGAAAATGTTAAAGAAATAGGCGCAAATCAGGTTGAACTGACCTTAAAAATCGAAAAAAGCGTCTTTGACGATGAAGTAATGAAGGCATACAAAAAAAATGTGGGTAAAATCAATGTGCCGGGTTTTCGCAGGGGAAAAGCCCCCAAAGCCATAATAGAAAAAATGTACGGCCAGTCCTTCTTCTACGACCAGGCCATTGACAGCATACTTCCCGAAATTTATTCAAAAGCGGTTGATGAAGCCGAATTGAACGTGGTTTCCCGCCCCGAAATAGACGTTGTTTCCATCGACGACAACGGAGTGGTGCTTACCGCAAAGGTTTATACCAAGCCGGTGGCGGTTGTAAGCAAATATAAAGGTCTTGAAGCCGAAAAAGAGGAAGTCGTTGTCACCGACGAGGATATCGACAGCGAAATCATGACGGACAGAAAGCGCAATTCCCGGCTTCTGACCGTCACCGACCGTCCCGCCGAAAAGGACGACAAGGTAATTATCGACTTTGAAGGCTTTGTCGACGACGTTCCCTTTGAAGGGGGAAAAGCGGAAAAGCAGAGCCTGGTTTTGGGTTCGGGCAGCTATATCCCCGGCTTTGAAGACCAGATTATCGGTCATTCCGCCGGTGAAACCTTCGACATAACCGTGAAGTTCCCCGAAGACTACGGCGCCGAACACCTTGCCGGCAGAGAAGCGGTGTTTAAAATAACCCTCCATGAAATAAAGTATGAGGAAATCCCCGAACTTAACGACGATTTTGTCAAGGAAGTGTCCGACACTCTTGACACGGTGGATGCATACAAGGCGGATATAAAGGCGAAAATAACCGAAAGAAGGCAGAAGGCAGCCGACAAGGCCTTTGAGGATAAGCTGATTGACGCCCTGATTGAAAACACCCGGGTGGAAATTCCCCAGCCCATGATCGATGCGGAAATCGAAAGCGAAGTTTCGGATTTCGACTACCGCTTAAGGTCCCAGGGAGGAAGCCTTGAGATGTACTACAAGTACACCGGATATAACGAAAACACCCTCAGGGAATCCTTCAAGCCCCAGGCGGAAAGGCGTATCCGCACCCGCCTTGCTCTTGAAGCGGTCATAAAGGCGGAGGGAATCGCCCCCACCCCCGAGGAAATCGAGGAAGAATACAATAAAATTGCCGAAAGCTATAAGATGGAGACCGAAAAGGTTAAGTCGGCGATAAAGGAAAGCGATATTTCCGAGGACATCAATCTCCGCAAAGCGGTGGAACTGATTAAGGAAAACGCCATAACCCTTGCCCCCAAACCCAAGGAAGAAAGCAAAGAAGACAACAAGGAATAAACCTTTGAATACGATATACCACATACAGAAAGAAGGTTGAATTATGCCACTGGTACCAATGGTTATCGAACAGACCAACAGAGGAGAACGTTCATACGACATATTTTCAAGACTGTTAAACGACAGAATTGTATTTATCGGGGATGAAATCAACGATGCAATAGCGTCATTGGTGGTTGCCCAGCTTTTGTATCTGGAAGCCCAGGACCCCGAAAAGGATATATCCCTTTTCATCAACTCCCCCGGCGGGTCCATAACCAGCGGCATGGCCATTTACGACACCATGAACTTTATAAAGTGCGACGTTTCCACCATCTGTGTGGGGCTTGCGGCGTCGATGGCGGCCTTTTTACTGGCGGCGGGGGCGAAGGGAAAGCGCTACTCCCTCCCCAATTCCGAAATCCTTATCCATCAGCCTTTGGGCGGGATGAGGGGACAGGCAACGGATATTAAAATCCACGCCGAACGGATTATTAAAATCAAGGAAAATTTAAACCGGATTCTTTCCGAAAAGACCGGCCAGCCCTATGAAAAAATATGCGCCGACACCGAAAGGGACAACTTCATGAGCGCTGAACAAGCCCTGGAGTACGGCCTGATTGATAAAATCTTGGATAAAAGGCAGTAATTAATGGAAAGCAACAAGAATACCGGTAAAAACTGCGCCTTCTGCGGCAGATACACCGAAAACCCCGTACGTCTGAAAATCGAAGGCCGCAGTATGGAATTCTGCAACGAATGCATTTCCATCTGCACCGCCATCACCTATGAGTATGAGGACATGATGGCCGATAAGACGGGGAAGGTCAAGCAAAAGCCCATACCCCTCCTTAAACCTACCGAAATCAAGTCAAAGCTTGACGAATACGTGGTGGGGCAGGAGGAGGCGAAGGTCGCCCTGTCGGTTGCGGTTTACAACCACTACAAGCGGGTAAATTCCCTTATAAAGCCTAAAAAGAAGGGGGAAGACCAGCCTGCCGACGGAATTAAGCTTCAGAAGTCGAATGTGCTGTTGCTCGGTCCCACCGGCGTGGGGAAAACCCTCCTTGCCCAGACTTTAGCGGAAATACTGTCTGTCCCCTTCGCAATAGCCGATGCCACCACCCTTACCGAGGCGGGCTATGTGGGGGAGGACGTGGAAAACATCCTGCTGAAGCTGA
>LSQX01255230.1_pt3 | contig 27475 bp, 28 predicted proteins | sample 654561 | NCBI WGS metagenome assembly LSQX01 (sample SAMN04489861, study PRJNA283612) | anaerobic digester metagenome | isolation source: 4 biogas reactors fed with cattle manure at either 37C or 55C with and... | place: Denmark: Kongens Lyngby | collected 2014
CAGCCTGCACTGCTGCAATCCCTTCCGGTGCGGCAATCAGCACCATTAGCTTGATATTTTTGCCGCCCCTCTCCTTTATAAAACGAATAGCAGCCACAGCGGAGCCGCCAGTAGCCAGCATCGGATCAAGGACAATCAAGTCCCGCTCCCCGATATCTGTCGGCAGTTTACAGTAATACTCCACCGGCTGCAGTGTGTCGGGATCCCGGTATAACCCAATATGACCTACCTTGGCTGTAGGAATCAGCTCTACAATGCCGTCAACCATGCCCAGCCCTGCCCGCAGGATGGGAATTACTCCGATCTTCTTTCCCGAAATCATACGGCAGTGGGCCATACCCATGGGAGTCTCAACTTCCACATCTTCCAATGCCATATCCCGTGTAACTTCATAAGCCATCAACAGTGCAATTTCGTCCACCAGTTCCCTGAATTCCTTAGGGCCAGTCTTTACATCTCTGACAATGGCCATTTTGTGCTGAACCAGGGGGTGGTCAATTAGGTGTACCTTCGACATCGATTCGCCTCCCGCATTAATCAGGCGCTATGAGCTCCTTCATTCCTCTGGCTGCCAAACCTTGTCCAATCTCTCCCCATGTCAACCGGCAGCAAGCTCTGTCGTGATCAGCCTTTGGCATTCAGTCTTTTCCAGACCGCAGCCAGGGAGCCTCGCAGCTCTGCAGCCGTTGACCGATAGGCGGCCAGCCCCTGACCGTAGGGGTCGGGGATATCTAGATTGCCAACCTCACCGGCAAACTCCTTGACAGTGAACACCCGGTCTGCTGCAGCAGGAAACTGGAGCTGAATCCGCTGCTTATGGCCAGCGGTCATGGTGAGGATCAGATCGGCATCCTCCAGGAGGTCCTCAGTCAGCAGGCGGGCACTGTGGCCGCTGATCTCTAGCCCCAGTTCACTCAAGGCTGCCATTGCTTCAGAGGTAGCTGGGCTGCCGGTGACGGCATGAATGCCGGCAGAACTCACCTGCCAATTCTCACCTGCTTTACCCGTGGCTAATTGGCGAAAAATGGCCTCAGCCATTGGGCTCCTGCATGTATTGCCAGTACAGACAAACAATACCTTCTTAGGCTTGGCCAAGAACAGGGCAAACCTCCCTTCCTCAATTAACACGAGGGGTTGTCGCAGCCAGTAATCATGATTTCCACAGTCAAGACTTGGGTTCCTCCATAAAATGCAATAATCCCACTCACGAAAGCCCCCACTGGCTGCCGAGGGATTTGAGCTCAAAATCAGTCTCATTGCTGCAAACCCCGCAGCGAAGCAAGTTGATCCCGTTATAATCAACTTCCTCAAAAACCAACATATTTCCACACTGGGAACAGCTGGGGATGAAAAACTCCCCGCAGTCTGGGCATTGGCCTCTCTGCAGCTCAGTGATGCACCGGGGACAAATCTCCAAAGCCATGGCTTCGCCTCCCATACTGTTGTCCACAGATAGTATGACTGTCACGTTCCGTGTCTAAACAGGGGAACCATATGTGGACAGAAGGCGAATTAATTGGCTGTCCCCTCATGGGAGCTTTCTCTCAGGCAGTAGTCAAGCATCAACAACTCGGTAAGCAGCTGCCTTTTGCAGGCGGTTCATGACCGCGAGGCCTACCCCTGCAGCAGGGACTCCTTCCAAGATGATCTGGGTCACGTTGGTCTCATCTAACTCCCGGAGGCAGCGGTAGATGTTGGCGGCCAGCTCACCGGGGTTCGTCCGGCTGCCCATGGACATCACCTGCCACTTGCTCTGATCAATGCCCTGCCCCCGCCAATAGTCCAGAAGCTCCCTGCTGGCCATCAAGCCCACCATCTCCCCTTGAGCATCCAGCTCCTGAGCCAGCTCCGTGATCCGCATAAACAGCCCAGGAGGCTCGCCCCGGACAAGGACAGCCGGAGCTTTGGGGGCATAGTGCTTGTATTTCATGCCTGGAGAGCGGGCCGGTCCATCGGTCACCGCTTCTCCCTCCTGCACATGGGAGTCGAGTTCCACTGTCCCGACTACATCTTCCAGTGCTTCTTTGGAAACACCCCCAGGCCGCAATATGACCGGTATTGTCCCAGTGCAGTCTAAGACTGTTGACTCTACTCCCACTGGAGTGGGGCCGCCGTCTAGGATAATGTCAATTCTGCCCTGGAGATCCGCGGTCACGTGGGCCGCCTCTGTAGGGCTTGGCCGCCCCGATATGTTGGCAGACGGCGCTGCCACCGGCACCCCGGCAGCCGCCAGCAAAGCCAAGGCTATTGGATGGTCCGGCATGCGCACCGCCACCGTATCCAGGCCGCCGGTGGTAACAGCAGGGACAGCGGGCCCTTTGGGCAAGACCAATGTCAGCGGGCCCGGCCAGAAGGACTGAGCCAGACGGCGGGCCAAGGGCGGTACTTCAGGGACAATCTGCTCAAGGGTTTCCATGGCAGCAATGTGGAGGATCAAGGGATTGTCTGCCGGCCTGCCTTTAGCAGCAAAGATGCCGGCAACGGCTTCGCTATCCAAACCGTTGGCCCCGAGGCCGTATACCGTCTCTGTCGGAAAGGCGACAAGGCCCCCCTGCTGCAGGACCTTGGCAGCTGCCTGGATCACCGGACTGCTCAACAGGACATCGGGCCCCCTGCCTGGAGGCACAACCACCTGCAACACCTGCGTATTCTTCTGCATCCTTACTTCCACGTCGCCGTCACCACCCGTTCCCGATCCCCATAGTCTCTGTAGAGCTCAATTTCAGTGTACCCCAGTTCTTCCGCTATGGACATTACTGCTTGTCCCTGTCCGTGGCCGATCTCCACAGCAGCAAGCCCTCCCCGCCGCAGAAATCTGCGCCCTTCGGCAAAAATCCGGGGATAGAAAGCAAGGCCGTCGGGCCCGCCGTCTAATGCCCCCAGCGGTTCGTAACGGACAATCTCAGGCGCCAGTCCCTTGAGCTCATCGGTGCGAATGTATGGTGGGTTGCTGACAATCACATCTACTTCTGAGTCCAGCCCCTCGGGCAGAGCACTAAAGAGATCGCCTTCACAAAGCTGCACTGCCTCTCCCACACCCCACCGGTCCACATTCTCCTTTGCAACGGCCAGGGCAGGCCCTGAGACATCGACAGCATAGATGCTGGGAACATTGCCGGCATCCTGGCTCAGGCTGTGGGCCAGAGCCACAGCAATGGCACCGCTGCCGGTGCCTAGTTCCACGATTCTGCAATTTGTCTTCTGCCGTTCTGCCAGCCAGGCGAGTACAGCCTCGACAAGGAGCTCCGTCTCCGGCCTAGGGATCAGCACTTGGGGACTCACCTTCAGTTTCAGGGAGTAGAACTCCTTAAAACCGGTAATATACGCAACCGGCATCCTTTGACCCCGCTTCCCGATGGCCAGCCGATATGCGTCCACCTCAGCCTTTTCCAAGGGCTGATCAAATCTCACATATAAGTCAATCCGTTCTAAGTTCAGAACATGGCCCAACAAAATCTCCGCATCCAGCCGGGCAGTATCGATCCCCTTAGCGGCCAGATACTGGCTGGCCTTCGTGATCAGGTCCAAAATCAACGGAGGCCTAGACGATTGGGACATATCTATTCCTCCATTGCCTTCAATTGCTCCGCTTGCTGAGCCGTCTGCAGTGCATCAATCAGTTCATCGATCTCGCCTTCCATGATGGCATCGATCCGATAAAGGGTGAGATTGATGCGGTGATCGGTGACCCGGCCTTGGGGGAAGTTGTAAGTGCGGATTCTCTCACTCCGATCACCCGTCCCCACTTGGCTCTTCCTGGCTTGGGCCACCTCTGCCTGCTGCTCCTGCTGGTACTTATCTAAGAGCCTGGCCCTGAGGATCCGCATAGCCTTATCCCGGTTTTTGTGCTGTGATTTCTCATCTTGGCAGGAGACCACTATGCCGGTGGGCAAGTGGGTAATCCGGACAGCAGAGTCGGTCGTATTGACACTCTGCCCACCAGGGCCGCTGGAACGGTATACATCGATCCGCAGGTCATTGGGATCGATTTCCACCTCGACTTCCTGAGCTTCAGGCAAGACGGCCACCGTCGCTGTAGAGGTATGGATCCGGCCCCCCGATTCAGTAGTGGGAATCCGCTGTACCCGGTGTACACCGCTTTCATATTTCAGCTTACTGTAAGCGCCGTGGCCCTCCACCATGAAGATGACCTCTTTGAACCCTCCCAGCTCCGTGGGGTTGGAGTTCATCAATTCGATGCGCCAGTTCTGCCTCTCCGCATAGCGGCTGTACATCCTAAACAGGTCCCCTGCAAACAGTGCGGCTTCATCGCCCCCGGTCCCGCCCCGGATTTCCACGATGACGTTCTTCTCATCATTGGGATCTTTAGGCAAGAGGAGCAGCCGCAGATCACCCCGGAGCTTTTCCCGGGCCTCCTGCAGAGAATCGATCTCCTCACTAATCAGTTCCCGCATGTCGGGGTCTGGATCATCTGCCAGCATCTGTTCTGAATCCTGCAGTTCTTTTTCCACCCGCAGGTATTCCTGGTATTTGCTGACTATCTCTTCCAGCTCGGCATGCTGCTTGGCAACCTGCCCGTAGTGCTGGGGATCCCCCAGCAAGTCTGGATCACCTAGTTTTTTCGTCAAATCTTGATACTTCTTCTCTATACCTGCCAGTTTTTCCAGCATAGAAGATTCCTCACTCCCTAAAGGCCAGCAAAAAAGCAGACCTTTAAAACGATCTGCCCTTTGTCCTGCAACTCCATCAAATCACCTGGCTGTGATGTTCCGCCTAGCCGCCACCTGCTGTACACCTTGGGCAAATCCCATTAGCAGCCGATTAGCCTGATATGCAGCCGCCAGGCTAATGTACCAGGTGACATCGGCTTCCTCCAATGGCCGCCTGCTTAGCTTCGTCTCTATTCACGACTACCTGAAGTGCCTTGATGGCCACCTCGATCTGATCGGCATCTGGTTCCCGGGTAGTCAGCTTTTGCAGCAAGAGGCCGGGTCTAGCAACAACTTCCACCCACCAGGGCCGATTGGGCCGGCCAGCCAGGCGGATCAGTTCATAGGCTATGCCTGCCACCACCGGCAGCAAAGCGATATGAAGCAATACCCGCTGCACGAAGGGGGGCCTGCCGAAAAACGAAAACACGAATATGCTGGTAAAGAAGACGATGAGCAAGAAATTGGTCCCACAGCGGCGATGCACCGTTGTGTATCTTGCCACATTCTCCACCGTGAGCGGTTCCCCAGCTTCGTAGCAGTTGATCGCCTTGTGCTCTGCCCCATGATATTCAAACACCCGCCGGATGTCCTCCATGGCAGAAATGCCGAGGATATACAGCAGGAAAAACGTGATCTTAATCAGGCCTTCTACTATATTAAGAAGTACATTGCTGCTGATATGTGCCTGTACCAGCCGCACCATATAAGCCGGCAAAGCTATAAAGAGCCCTACGGTCAGCAAGGCTGCAAAACCGATGGTGAAGATCATGTCCTTGGTGGTGAGTTCCGCCTCTTCTTCCTCTGCAAACTGGCTGGCAGAAAAGCTCAAGGCCTTTACTCCCATGATCAGGGACTCTAGCAAAGCCACCGAGCCCCGCACCAAAGGCAAGCCCAATACCGGGTATCTTTGCGCCCACGGCTGGAGCCTCTCCTCGTGGAGGACCACCCCATCGCTGCGGCGAACGGCAATGGCCAGGTTGCTGCGGCCCCGCATCATCACACCCTCAATGACTGCCTGCCCGCCGTAAGAAAAGCGCTGGCCCATCTATTTACCCCCTCTGCTCACTATCTGTCTCAGTGTCTGCCCCGCTGTCCGTCTCACTACCTGTCCCACGACCGATCTCACTGTCTATACCACTATCTGCCTCACTATCTGTGGCACCATCAGTATCACTTGCTGCCTGCCCAACCTCTGCCTTTACTTCGGGAAACTGATGCACCTTTGGCAGAGAAGCGGCGGTGAATAGGGCTTCAACCTCCATCCGGCGGGGCTTCGGCGAATAGACTAATAGAACGTCTTCTGCCTGCAGTATTTCATCTCCTGTCGGAAGGCTGATTTTCTTATCGCCCCGGTCGATCCTCAAAATCTTGGCCCCATAGCGCTGGCCGAGTTCTAGAGAGTTGAGGGACCGGCCGGCGGCTGCTGAGTTGGCAGTCACCTGAAAACTCACCAGTACGCTGTCATCGTCTAGGTCCAGCACCTCTTGAATGGGCCTCAGCATCAAAGGCTGCTTATAGGCAGAGCTTCTCACCGTTCGGTACCCCCGGGGCAGGAACAGCCGGGTGAGCCCCCCAAACAAAAGCCCGGTTACCCATCCCATAACCAGGGCTGCCAATGTCCCGTAGATTGTGGCCACCACCACCGGTCCAACCTCGGGGAAAAACTCAATACTGGCTGCCAGCTTATATGTCTTGTCAAAGACAGCTAAACCTCCCACAATGCCGACTGTGCTTGAGGTCCGCCCCGGCACCCGCTCTGTCAATGAATAGGATAATCCCGCTGTCAGAATTGCCCCAAGCGAGACAGGCAGCCCCAAGTGGACCAGCACAGCAAAGATGCAGCCAACCATCAAGCCGTAAATTAGGGTCATGGCAGTGCCTGCCACGTGGGGAACAACTACTCTCACTACGTTCTTGGCTACAGCCCATCCGCCCCTGATCCGCTCTAGGGAAATCATCAGATCAAAGAGGAGCAAAGCAACGAAGATAGCCACAAAAGATGAAGTAAGGCTGGGAATATTGATGACTGAGTAATAGGCTGCGCCGACGGTAAATGCCCGAGACAGCTGGATGAGCCGCACAGGCCACCTTTCTGCCATATTATCCTCCCCTGCAATCTCCTAGGCTAATATTATAGCACATCTCCGGTTCCAGTGATCATCTGTCATCGTCAGGATGCAGGCGGTACTTGGCCCAGCGGCTGGCAGAACTATCCGGCAGGCCTACCTGGAGCCTGATCCCAGTCTCAGTATACTGTTCTTCCACTACCTGGCCCATTTCCCGCATGGCGGCGGCGACACTTCCGTGTTCATAAGGTATTTCGTATGTGTCGTAAATCAGCCTCTCTCCCAGCTTTCTTTCCAAGAGTTCAAACAGCCCCTCAAGGCCCGCCCCTGTCAAGGCAGAGATGGCGATGCTGTCTGGGATCTTGGCCAGCAGACTGGATATAGCTGCCCGCCGGGCCAGGGTATCAACCTTATTGAAGGCGGTGATCAGCGGCTGGCCCGCCCACCCCAGTTCCTGGAGCACTTCAAGGACAGCCTGCCTCTGTGCTTCTGTGTTGTAAGCGGCGGCATCCACCACGTGGATGAGGACATCGGCCTCCATCACCTCTTCCAGAGTCGCGCGAAAGGCAGCCACTAGGGCATGGGGAAGCTTGCGGATGAATCCCACTGTGTCTACGAACAAAACCGGCTGGCCCGATGTCGGCAGTTCCCAGCGGCGGATGGTAGGATCTAGAGTGGCGAACAGCTGATCCTCTGCCAGGACCCCCGCCCCTGTCAGCCTATTGAGCAAGGTGGATTTGCCGGCATTTGTATATCCCACCAAGGCTACCACCGGCACTGCGTTTTTCTGACGGATCCGCCGCTGCAGGCTGCGCTGAGACCGGATCTCATCGATTTCCCGCCGCAGAAAAGCAATCCGCTGCCTGATCCGGCGCCGGTCGGTTTCCAGCTTGGTCTCTCCCGGGCCCCGAGTACCGATGCCGCCTCCCAGACGGGACAGAGATGTCCCCCGTCCGGCCAGCCTGGGCAGTAAATACTGCTGCTGGGCAAGCTCTACCTGCAGCTGTGCTTCCTTGGTGCGGGCCCGCTGTGCAAAAATATCCAGAATCAACTGGGTGCGGTCAATCACCTTCACCCCGAGGGCATCCTCTAAGTTCCGGAGTTGAGCTGGAGTTAACTCATCATCAAAGATCACCAGCTGCGCCCCGTGGGCATTGAGCAGCTCATTGATCTCCTTCAGCTTCCCTCTGCCAATATAGGTAGCGCTGTCTGGCCTGCTTCTGTTCTGTACGACGGTTGCAGCTACGTCTGCTCCGGCGGTGTAGGCCAAAGCCTTTAGTTCCAGCAGAGACTCATCGACTTCCATAAATCCGCTTTCGGGAAACTGCAAGCCACAGGCAACAGCCACTTCCCGGCTATCTTCCAGCACTTCTCTCCCCCCTATTCCCCATCCCATCTTCTGCACTTCTAGCACTATTTATTGGGTTCCTGCAGGCCTTGCATTTCATCATCAACTGTCATTGTATGTTCTCCATCCAGGGCAATCAACCCGGCCTCCTCCAATCTCCGCACCACCACCGCCAGAGATTCCCGCTCTTCCGCCGGCAGCTCCCTGACGAAGCGGTTGATCTCCTCTGGAGGTGCAAGCCTAGTAAAACCCATACCACCATATTTGACATGCAGATTACTTCCCACTTGGTCCGACCTCCCGTGAGACTTGCGATAGTAAGCCGCCAAGGCGGCTAAGATCAGTCTACCCAATCTCGCAGCAGATTGCGCTGCCGCCGGGAGGCCATCTCACTCTTCAGGCAAGAATCAACCTCACACGAGCACAGTGATGGTATAATAATGCTGAGCGGGGGTGCCAAGCTGTATGGCTACGATTATGCATGTCGATATGGATTCCTTTTTCGCTGCTGTAGAGCAGCGGGACAACCCGGAACTCCGGGGCAAACCTGTTATTGTCGGCGGCTCCCGGGACAGCAAGCGGGGTGTTGTGTCAACATGCTCATACGAGGCCCGCAAGTACGGGGTTCATTCGGCCATGCCCATTGCCCAGGCGGTGAAGTTGTGCCCCCATGGGATCTTCATTCCCGGAAACCACAAGAAGTACGCCGCTGTATCCCGTCAAATCCGCTCTGTTTTTTATCAGTTCTCACCCTTAGTCGAGGTTGTCTCCATTGACGAAGCTTTCTTGGACATGACAGGGTGTGAGCATCTGTACCAATCCCTGGAGGACTTAGGCCGGGCAGTTAAGAGAAAGATCTTTGAAACTGTCTCCCTGACCGCCTCAGTGGGAATCGGCCCCAATAAGTTCATCGCCAAGCTGGCCTCCGACTACCGCAAGCCCGACGGCCTGGTGGTGATCAAGCCGGAAGCAGTCTGGGACTGGCTGGCACCATTTCCGGTGAAGAAGGTTTGGGGCATCGGCAAGAAGACCGCAGAAGTGCTGGCCAGCTGGCAGGTGCTCACCATCGCCGACCTGAGGCAGTGCTCCCAGGAGTCGCTCATCAGGCAGTTCGGCAAACAAGGCCTCACCCTGTATCTCTTGGCCAGGGGCATCGATCATAGGCAGGTGGAGCCCGGCTCTGAAGCCAAGTCCCTGGGCAGAGAGACTACCTTTGTCACCGACATAACCGCGGTGTCCAAGCTGCGGCAGGTGTTGGCAGACCTAGCCGCCGAGGTGGGCTACCGGCTGCGGAGGGAGGGGTGTTGGGCTCGAACGGTCACCCTCAAGCTGCGTTACGATGATTTTACCACCATCACCCGGTCAACATCTCTGCCGGAGCCTATAAACAACGATGATGATATCTTCGACATTGCCCACCAACTGCTGGTGGACAATCTTGGCCAGCGCCCTGTCCGTCTGTTGGGGATCTATGTCTCCCAGCTGACCCCCTTCGGCCAGGCCTCCCTCTTCTCCGATCCCAGGCGGGAGAAGCTGACCCGCCTGATGGATGAGCTGAAGGCCCGGCATGGGAGGCCGGTCCTGTACAAAGGCAGGCAGCTGCCCTTAGATGATCCAGATCTCAGTGAATAATCGCTCTACACGCCAAAAGGGCCAGCCTTTACGGCTGACCCCCTCGGCACTGCTTTATGTCTTCCCAGTTAGCTCACTAGGCACGCTTTCTCAAGACAGAGTTATCCTTAATCTGAGGATAGCGCTGAGCCTCCAGCTCTCTGCGAATCTCCTTGTTGAGGATCCGCAGGTAAGTGCCTTTCATTCCCAAAGACCTGGACTCAATCACATTGGCGGATGCCAGCTTCCGCAGGGCATTGACAATCACGGACCGGGTGATGCCGGCTTCGTCAGCTATCCGGCTGGCAACCAGAAGCCCCTCGTCCCCTTCCAGCTCATCAAAGATATGCTGGACAGCCATAATCTCAGAATACGACAGGCTCCTGATAGCGGACCGCGCCATTCTCCGCTCTTCAACCTCAGCCTCATACTCTTCATCAATAGCAACAGAGATAATCATGCCGACAGCAGTGGAAGCATACTCGGCGATCACTTCATCTGCCTCGTTAAAGTCGCCCTTGCTCTTCACAAAGAGAAGGGTACCAACCCGCCGGCCGCCGCCGACAACCGGTACGATCATGGCACAGTCAGTGCCGAGCATGGCGCCGGGCTCCTTGCCGGACGATAGAGCTCCAACCTTCAGCAAAGAGGAGTTCAGTTCGTTAGGCACCCTCAAAGTCTCAATCCATTCTTCATCAAAGGAAGTGCTCTCGGCACCGTCCTCCAAAGAATGACCCAATACTTTCCCTTTTTTGCTGATGATATACACACTGGTATCATCATAGGAAAGACGCAATGCCTCAGCCAAATCGTTAAAATCTACTGCACTGCCGTCATTCTGCAACACTTGGGATACATTCTGCATTCTATTAAGCAGCATAAAAACCCGTCCTTTCTCCGATATGGTTGTTCGAATCGTTTCTCGTATCTTGCCCCATACGAGATATTCTGATATATAACCAGGACTTAGGTCACCGATCCAAGCGGCGCAGTGAACTTAGACTCGGTCCCCATAAGTCTCTAATTCCCGCTTTCTCAAGTAGGCTGTATATACTGATACAGTCAATCAGTCTCAATTCATTTGAAATATGACCAGGCCGCTGTAGTCCAGCCCGCCTCGCTCAAGCGAGGATTCATATAGTCGCAATTATATAACTCTAGATACTTTCCTGCAAGGGCTTGCTGAACATTTTTTCTTAATTGTTACATTTCCGGCAGCTCACGGGTGTATATTCTGGGATAAGCTGGATAAAAATTGCAGTTCCTAAATACCCTAAGAATATATTATAAGATCCTAGGGATTTAGTCAACTGAAATATTTGTATTTTCGTTAATTTATTGTTATTTCCTGGGATTGATGCTTGTCGGCATACATGCGGGTGTCAGCAATGCGCAGCAACGCAGCAGAGGAATTGCCATCGGAGGGAAACTCGGCTATCCCGCAGCTCAAGCCGATTCTAGGAAATGGCCAGGCGGCCTTGGCAATCCTGTCCTTCAGCCTTTGGACCAAAACAGCAGCTTCCTTAGCCGTCGCTTGATTGACTATAATGGCAAACTCGTCTCCACCGTATCGAGCTAACAAGTCTCCATCCCGGAGCTCTTCTTTCATTATATTGGCCAGCATGCGCAAGAAGCTGTCTCCAGCAGGATGCCCATAGGTATCATTGATCCGCTTAAATCCGTCAAGATCCACCAAAATCACAGAAAAGGGCGCATCACTGCTCCGCTTGCTCCGGCACAACCGCTCTAGGGTTTCAGATAACACTTTACGGTTGGCAACTCCCGTTAGAAAATCCACTCCAGCTTCTGAGATGGTGCTTTCATAAACTGCGTATAGGTTTTTCAGCCAAACAACCCCTCTAAAAGTCAGGAAGAAAGCCAATGCCAGCCTGCCGATCCTGAGCAGCATCCGGGGAATCTCATAGCCGCCGGCCATTAGCATGAGGACTTCCAGGACATAAGTTGCGGCTAGTACACTGCCTCCCACCTTCAAGGGCAGATCCATGGATGGAAAGATCCCCTGAACACTCATTTTCCACAGAACGGTTAACCAGATACCTGCCAAGATTGCTCCTGCCAGAGTGCTTCCAACGCCCGACAACGCCCTGTCCCCCTTTGCCCACTCGCACCCACACAACACTCATAACAGGACAGGCTTATTATACCATTTATTCCCATCAGTCGCAATTTTCATGGTACTAATTCTTCTATTGCTGCTTTACAACACCTCTCCGATGGGCCTGATCTCAAAAAAAACCTATTCAGTACTAAAATACACTTTCCCTGGCGAATTGTCCTGCCGATTTGCCAACATACGGCATAGTTTCTTGGTCCCGACGCTAAAATATGAACAGCCCCACGATTCCCGCTCCTAAGATGACAGCGATGGGATGGGCTTTGCAGCGCCTCACAAGCACGGCACTGACAACTGCCATGATGACTGCCGCAGGATCAATCCCTGATAACCCGGAGGTTCCCACTTGCCTGAAGGCAGCATCAGCGATGAACAAGGCGGATGAAGCAATCAATCCCGCCACCACTGGGCGAACGCCAAGCAGCATTCCGTTCACTAGAGGATGCTCCCGAAATCTGTCCAGGACTTTGGACACAGCCACAACCAGGATCAGGGACGGCAGTGCGATGCCCGCAGTCGCCACTAGGGCTCCCAATAACCCCGCCTGTCTAAACCCGACGAAGGTGGCAGCATTGACGCCGATGGCCCCCGGCGTCATCTCGGCAATGGCAATCATGTCGATGAACTCTTCCGGAGTCATCCAGCCGAAGCGCCCGATCTCCCTCTGGATCAATGACAGCATGGCGTATCCCCCGCCGACGGTAAACAATCCTAATCGAAAGAAGCTGAAGAACAGCTGGGCAAAGACCATCAACTGACACCCCCTGTCCTCAGCTTGGACACCACGATCCCCAGCAGGGCCCCTGCCAGGATAACGTAGATGACATGTATATTGGTCAGAAAGATCACAAGGAAAGCAGTGACAGCTACTATCCAGCTAAACGCCTCTTTGAGGGTGGCTCTGCCGATGCGGTACGCCGCTAAGAAAATCAAAGCGGTCACTGCAGCCCTCACTCCCCGAAAGGCCTTGGCTACATAGTAGTTCTCTCTGAACTGAACAAAGATGCTGGCGATGGCAATGATCACCAACAAAGACGGGGCCATCATCCCCGCGACGGCTGCTGCGGCACCCGGTACGCCAGCCAAACGGTAGCCGATAAAGGTAGAGGCATTAACCGCAATTACCCCTGGCAGGGACTGGCTGATCGCGTAAATATCCAGGATATCCTCCTGGGTGATCCAGCCCTTTTTCTCAATTACTTCCTTTTCAAACAGGGGAAGCATAGCCAAGCCGCCGCCAAAGGTAAAGGCACCGACTCGGCAAAAAGTCACAAAGATTTCCAGCAGTAGTCCAATTCCCTGGCCCCGAGCCTTCTCCAGAGCCTTGTCCGTGTTTTGGCCCAACATCGTCATCCTTTCAGCATCTGTACAGCGTCCTATACAAGCCCACGGATAATAGTATACCATACTAGGGAAGGCGGCGAAGCTGAGAAAAAGAATACTTTGAACTTGAGACAAATACAAGCCGGCCTATCAAGAGAAGGGAGCGAGGAAGGCGGATTATCCGACTCCCCGCTGTAAGAATGGCGACTGGAAGGCGGCGTAATGGCATGCGACATAGTGACCCTGCTCAACCTCCCTGAGCTGGGGGGCGGACAGACAGTCGGGGCTCTTCTCTGCCAGGAAGCAGCGGGAATAGAACCGGCAGCCGGCAGGCGGATCCACAGGGGTGGGCACATTGCCTTTGAGAATGATTCTTTCCCGCTTCTGCCGGTCCACCCGGGGAACGGCAGAGAGCAGAGCTTTTGTATAGGGATGCAGCGGATTGGCAAACAGCCTTTCTGTTTCCGCCAGTTCAACGATCTGCCCCAAATACATGACCGCGATGCGGTCACTGACGTAGCTGACAACACTCAAATCATGGGTAATAAACAAGTACGTCAGCTGATACTCTCGCTGGAGCTCCTTCAATAGATTGATAATCTGAGCTTGGATGGAAACATCCAAAGCTGAAACCGCCTCATCAGCAATGATAAACCGGGGCTTAACAGCCAGTGCTCTGGCAATCACAATCCTCTGCCTCTGGCCTCCGCTGAACTGATGGGGAAATCGATCGATCGAGCTTTCATGCAGTCCCACTCGCTTGAGAAGCGCTTTGACCTTGGGCCGCACCTGGTTGGGAGATGTCCCATGCAGCGTGAGGGCCAAGCCTATGGTCTGCTCAACTGTCCGCCTGGGGTTCAAAGACGCGTATGGATCTTGAAAGATCAGCTGCATCTCCTTGCGCTGAGCCCGCATCTCCTCAGGAGATAGTCTCAATATATCCCTGCCGTCAAAGATGACCTCCCCTGCCGTGGGTTCTTGCAGCCTCAGCAGAGCCCGGGCCAAAGTGGATTTGCCGCAGCCGCTTTCGCCAACCAAACCCAGGGTCTCGCCGGGATAGATGTCCAGATCTACACCATCTACTGCGCAAATCTTCTTCGGCGGTTTTCCGGCAAGGCGCTCCCTGAGAGTCTGCTTCATGGGAAAATGTACCTTGAGGCTTCTTACTTTAACAAGGGGTTCTTGCATCTGAAACCTCCTTCCTACGCGATGGCCTGTAAACAGCTGACTTGATGATCATCTGCCACGTTAATCAGCGGCGGTTCCTCTTGAGCACACTCAGCCTCAGCCAGAGGGCACCTGGTCCGAAAGCGGCAGCCACTGGGAAGATTGTATAGTTCAGGGACCATCCCCGGTATAGTCTGGATGGGACGATGGCGGTCTTCGATTCTGGGAATTGACTTTAGCAAGCCGCTAGTGTAGGGATGCCGGGGCCTAAACAGGATATCCTCCACCGGCCCGGCCTCAACCACTTTGCCGGCATACATGACCACCACCCGGTCACAAAACTCAGCCACCACACCCAGATCGTGGGTAATCAAGATGACCGCCATATCCAGCCGGCGCTGCAGCTCTCTCATTAGTTCAAGGATCTGTGCTTGGACTGTAACATCTAAGGCAGTTGTAGGTTCATCGGCAATCAACAGGGCAGGATTACACGACAAGGCGATGGCAATCATCACCCTCTGCCGCATCCCGCCGCTAAATTCATGAGGGTACTGGGCCATGCGCTGCTTAGGGGCGGGAATGCCCACCTGCTCCATCATTTCCAGTGCCCGGGCCCATGCCTTTTCCCTCAATCTCCGGCGCGCAAAGGGATTTAGTCTTTCCAGCGGGCTTCCCAACGGCGAAGCAGCAGGCAGGCTGCCACTGCCGTGATGAAGCTCAATTGCTTCAACTATCTGGTCTCCCACTGTGAGCACCGGATTCAAGGTAGTTAGGGGATCTTGGAAAATCATGGCAATTTCTTTGCCTCGAAACTGGCGGATCTCTTTTTCGCTTTTTGTCAAGAGGTCCTCGCCCCGAAAACGGACTTGCCCTCCCACAATGCTCCCGGGATAATCAACTAGACGCATGATACTGCGGGCAGTGACACTTTTGCCGCATCCAGATTCTCCTACGAGCCCGACTGCTTGCCCGTGACCCACGGAGAAACTGACCCCGTCAACAGCCTTGGCAATACCGTTATCAGTGTAGAAGTATGTCTTGAGGTCTTTTATCTGCAGCAGACAATTACCCATAGGCTCACTCCCTTAACTTGGGGTCAAGGGCATCCCTGAGGCCTTCTCCCATGAGGTTGATGCCCAGTACAGTCAAGAAAATAGCCAGGCCGGGCAGGGTAGATATCCACCATTCTGTATTGATGAAGCGGCGGCCCTCAGCAACCATCGAGCCCCACGCAGGCGTCGGCGGCTCGACTCCCAAGCCCAAGAAGCTCAAAGAGGCCTCCATTAAGATTACAGAGCCGACCCTCAGTGTAGACACGACAACCGTGGAGGCCAAGACGTTGGGCAGTATTTCCTTGAACATTACGTGGCGGCTGCTGGCCCCCACGGTGCGGGCTGCTTCCACGTATTCCTGCTCCTTAGCTGCCAGCACCTCACCCCGGACTACGCGGCAAGGATAGACCCATTCTTTGTACAGCAAGGCAAGCACTATATTCCGCAGTCCCGGCCCCAGCACTCCCACCAATGCTGTAGCCAAAATCAAATAGGGAAAGGCCAATAAGGTGTCAATCACCCTTTGAATCACAGCATCGATCCTGCCGCCGTAGTAACCGGAGATCAGCCCCAGTGCAACCCCAATCAGAGTAGCAAAACCCACTACGACAAATCCGATAAACAAAGATATCCTGGCGCCGTAGATGATTCTGGCCCAGATATCACGGCCTAGGTGGTCGGTACCCAAGGGATATGTCCAGCTGCCCTCTTTGCTCCAGACCGGCGGCCTGCGAATAGCCCTGAAATTGGGCGCCTCTGGGTCATGGGAAGTAACATAGGGGGCAAGAATTGCTAGAGAAATAAAGATCAGTACTACTGCCCCGCCGATGACGGCCAGATGGTTCTTGCGGTATAACCGCCAGAACTCCTGAATATTGCCGATGGTCCTTTGAAGGGCCCGCAGCAGCTTTTGCTTGAGCGTTTCAGCTATCACAAACTCGTCAGCTCTAGCCGCGTACCTATTCAAACACTCACCACCTCTTTAGATCCGCACCCTGGGATTCAAGCGCATATACAGAAGATCCGCAATCAGATTCATTGCCACGTACGTGAGGGCATAGACCATGACCGCTACTTGTACTACCGGATAGTCATAGGTGCGAATCGAGTCAACTACCAGCTGCCCCAACCCAGGCCAGCTGAAAATTCTCTCGACAATCATGTTGCCTCCCAAAAGGGAGCCCATGTTCAGCGCCACCACAGTCACAATAGGAATCAACGCATTCCGCAGGGCATGCTTGATGACCACCGACAGCTCCTTCACGCCCTTTGCCTTGGCGAAGGTGACATAATCCTGCCGAATTACCTCCAGCATGCTGGATCTGGTAACCCGCATTGTCAATGCCGACATGGGTGCTCCCAGGGTCAGGGCCGGTAGGGCCAGGTGCCTGAGGGCACCCCAGAAGGCTGCCCAATCTCCTGCAAGGATAGAGTCTACCAAAAGCAGCCCAGTGACGGTGGGAGGAGCAGGAATATCAAAGGCCAGGCGCACCCCTCCCGGCAGCAGATGGAGCCCTACTGAGAAGACAAGGATCAATGTCAATCCCAGCCAAAACTGCGGCATAGAGATTCCCACTAAGGCAACTAATGTGCCGAGCTTATCAAGCCATGAATACCTGCGGACAGCGGAAAGCACACCGGCAGGTATGCCTATGATCAACGATACAACGATCGCGGCAAAGGTGAGCTCGATGGTTGCGGGCAGCCGCTCCAGGATCAGCTCCTTCACCGACACCCTGGCCCTTAGGGAAGTACCCCAATCCCCCCGCAGGATCCCAGCGACGAAGCTGAAGTACTGCTGGGGCAAGGGGCGGTCCAGGCCGAGCTCAGCCCTGATCAGCTCGATGTCTTCCTGACTCACATAGCCAACTTCACCCAACATGATTTCCACCGGGTCACCGGGGGCCAAATGCATCAAAGAAAAGACTATTAGACTGATCCCGATGAGAACGGGAATAGTCTGGAGCAATCGCTGCAAAATCTTGTCCACTGCAATACCCCCTTCCACGGTGACTGCCTTGGGAGCAGCAGCTGCCGCTCCCAAGGCCTGACTGCTTATTCAATATCAACAGCCCACAGGTGGAGCCTGCCGTCAGGACTGGGCTGGAAGTTCTTAACCCGATTTCTGATGCCGTAGATCTCATGGGCAACAAACTCGAATACCATGGGCACATCTCCGTGGACGATCTCCTGTGCTTTCAGGAAGGCTGCCCGGCGCTCCTCATCGAAACTGCTGGTCAGGGTTGACTCCAAGAGCCTGTCAACTTCAGGGTTGGAGTAGCCTGAATAATTGCTTCTGCCCAATCCCGACGCATCGGAATGGCACTTGGGTATGAAAATATCAAATGGATCTAGGGAGGCATTGCCCCAGTCGGTGAGCAAAGCATCCCGCTGCTCTTCTGCCGGCTTGTGCTTTGCCTGCATCCAGGCATCCCGCATAGCACTGACAGTGGGCCATGTGCGAATCTTGGCATTGATCCCCACCACCGCCAACATCGCTTGGTAAATCTCCGCCCGGGCCCGGTGGGTGTCTACTACATCCAGCTCAAACTCGAAGCCGTTGGGATAACCAGCCTCTGCCAGTAGCTGCATCGCCTTCTCTGGATTGTATTCATAGAAGGGCAGCCCATCATGATAGGCAAAGGCCTGGGGAGACAGTATAAATGGTATCCGGGTGGCTCTCCCTTCATAGAGGACTTCTATGAGAGTATCAATATCAACGGCATAGTTCATTGCCTGCCTTACCCGCACATCATTGAAGGGCGGTTTATTGACATTCATCTCCAGGAAGTAGCTGCGGGTACCCAGAACAGATAGGACCTCGATGTTGGGATCTGCTTCTAGAGCCGGGATTTCGTGGACAGGGATCATGGTTGCTATATCAATTTCTCCGGCACGCAGGGCAGACACCCGGGCAGATTCATCCCCGATCACCCGAAATACCACCTTGTCTATGCTGGGCTTTCCCCGCCAGTGGTTGGGATTAGCCGAAACGCTGAAGTGACTATCCCTTACCCACTCTTCAAACATATAGGGCCCCGTACCCACAGGTTCAGTAATGTATCCGTCACCCACAGTACTGGGCACAATCATCTGCCAAGGTATGAACCTGGGAAACAGGGGCCAGGGGTTCTCCAGTTTCACATGGACAGTGTGTTCATCAACAACAACGGCTTCCTTAGTTGGCCCCATCAATCCCCGCCGCTGGGAGGTTCTCCCTGCCATGGCTCCAGGCTTGATCAGCCGATTGATGCTGAAAGCCACATCCTCCGCGGTTAGAGGTGTTCCATCGTGGAACTTGACTCCTTCACGAATGCGGATCTCATATGTTGTGTCATCGATGGGTTCGATGCTTTCCGCCAGTTCATAATGGATTTCCCGGGAAGGCATATAAGTAGAAAGCCCCTCATAAACCTGCCTGAGCATACTCTCCGTCTCCCGGTGGCTAAAATCCGCCGGGTCCAGAGCGGCGAGGTCATCATGCATCCCAACAACCAGCGTCTTCGCTTCACCAAGGATGCCAATTCCGACAATGAGACTGCAAACCAACAACAAGACGAGGATATGCTTTCTCAAAACCAATCTCTCCCTTCCTCGATTTCAGACAGCAGCAGGACTAGGCAAAGAACTGCGTGGAAATGAAAAGACCACAACGTAAGCGTGTGGTCTTTGGGGCAATACCCTCTATACACCACATACTTCCTTTCACGCTTACGAAGTTAGCTGCCGGATTCGGGCCAAGGATAGCCCTACCTGTATTACAGGATTCACCCCAGATACGTGGGTCCCCCGTTCCACCCCTGGGAGGGTGGATTAAGCGTTCTAGTATGCAGTTGCTATGCAGATTGAGTGTGTCTTGCCTAACTATACAACCCGTCATCGGGTTGTGTTCATAAATTACCATAACTCACCCAGCATGTCAAATTGACAAACTTTGTTTCCAGAAACTGGCGCAGGCAGCTTAAAGTTGTCGATTGGTTGACTCCAGGCTCCCGACAAGGTACAATAGGGTCTACAGTCAGATATTGGCTCTGCAGCCAAGCAATGCACGTGCAAAGGCCGAGCTGATTCGGCAAAGGGCTGCCCCAACAACTTAATAATATCCAGGTTAGGTGCCTCGCCAAGAGGATAATAGGGAAGTTGGAATCATCGTGAGATGATAACCACGCGGACGCGCCACTGTGACCGGATGAACAGCCTTGCGTAAGCCACTCGCAAAGATGCGGGGAAGGTGCAGGGTTTGTGATGACCGGGAGCCAGGAGACCTGCCTAATCTGAGCACCGAAGTCCTTCGCGAAAGGGGATGGTGATCTGGGGAGAATGTGAAGTATTCTATCCCTGTGTTCAGCAGTAGATGTTAATCCCAGTCGCGCAAGCGGCTGGGATTTTTTGCTGTGGCCTGTCTGTTGGCAAGGGAGAGCAATCCGACAGTCCATTGAAACAGATGAACGAAAGGATGATGATCGTGTCTGCTAAGCGTCTCCATACTGGCAATCAGAAATCTACGGCAAAGATCCTGCTTGCATGCTTATTGATGAGCTTGATTATATCTGCCCCTGTGTACGCAGACGGCACGTCCCAGGAACTCAGGCTGACTGACGAAGTCTTCACCGTCATAGTCACAGCCAGCCGTATCCCGCAGATTATCACTGAGACTCCTGCTAGTGTCGTAGTCATCACCAAAGAGCAGTTGGAGCAAACGGGGGTGAACAGTGTAGGTGAGGCACTCAAGACATCCGCTGGTGTGTACATAAAGGACAATGGCACTGTGGGGAGCCCTGCCAGCATTCTGATCAGGGGTTCCTCAAATGAACAGACCTTGGTTCTCCTAAACGGCCGGCCCCTCAATGACGCGCGGACAGGCGGGATAGATGCAGCCAGCATACCAGTCTCCGGTATTGACCGCATCGAGGTCATCAAAGGCGCGGCCTCTGCCCTGTACGGCGCTGATGCTGTAGCTGGAGTGGTTAACATCATCACCGCAGCAGGCCAGGGCAAGCCTAACCACACGCTGAGAGCAGATGTTGGCGAATACGGCACCCGCTCCCTGACATTTACCAGCACAGGCAGTTCCGGCGCAACGGGCTACTCTTTGACAGCTGCTAATCTCAGTACAGAGGGTTTCCGAAAGCACAGCAGCTATGAGAAGTTGGATTTTCACTTGAGACTTGATCAAGACTTGTCTCCTAGAGAGCAGGTATCAATGGGAGTTAGGCATTCAGGCTATGGTGTGGAAGTACCGGAGGATCTGACTTGGCCGGGCAGCGAAGGCTGGCGGGACGGGAAAAACACTTCACTAGATCTTCAGTATAGCCGGCTGCTCAATCTTTCATCAGACCTGACCCTCCGGACATATTACGATGATACTCAGATGCAGTATAGAAGCACCTTTGAGAACTCCCTTCACAAGGGGAAAAGAACCGGCTGGGATCTGCAGGTCAACACCGCCCCCGCTGGGTCACAGCATCTGTTTACCTACGGCATCATGGGTGAAAAGGACTGGGTAGACAGCACCAGCTTTTCTCAGGCCAAAGAACGTACTAGCTGGGGGATATATGCTCAGGATATCTTAAGCCTAACCTCGCGGTTTGATGTTGTGTTCAGCGGCAGGTACGATCAGTTTTCCAGCCACGGCGATTCCCTCTGCGGCCGTATCGGCCTCAACTACCTGCTGAGAGACAAAAGTAAAATCTATGCCTCCTGGGGAAATGCCTTCAGGGCGCCTACACTCAATGAACTCTATTGGGATTTCATGGGCAACCCGGACCTGAAGCCCGAAACGGCACAGAACTATGAACTGGGCTGGCAGCACTGGGCAAACGACAGCAGCAGCTTCTCGGCCGCTGTCTTCCATCGGGATGTAAGTGACATGATAGCCTGGGCACCAGTTGATCCAAGTGGTGATATCTGGAGAGCAATGAACGTAAACACTGTAAAGGTTCAGGGAGTTGAGTTAGAGACGGCTTACCAGTTGACTGCTCAACTGGCAGCACTCCTCAACTACACCTATCTGGATGCTGTTAAGAACCAGAATCAGCCCTTAGATTACACTCCGGCCCACAAGGCACAGGCCGGGCTCACCTATACCAGTGAGCGGGGCTTTTCAGGCACCGTAGAGGTGCTGTATGTAGGTGACAGGCCGGCAGGGGGAGGGCAGATCCCGGCTTACACCGTCACCAATCTCAATCTCAGCCAGAATATGGGACAAGGTTGGCAGGTCCACTGCCGGGTTAACAACGTTTTCGATACTGAGTATCTGGACACCCCTGGGTTTCCTGCACCGCCTCGGATGATCACCGCGGGAGTCAGTTACTCCTTCTAGTAGACTCGGTTAGTACGCACTGTAGACAGGTTAGGCGACAGGTGGTGGAAATCAGGTGACTGATGTACTGACTAAAGGCGGGCCAGTGCTGGTGGCTATCATAGCATTATCTGCAGTCAGCCTGGCCTTTGCCATGGAACGCTTCTACCATGTGCGGAGAGCTAACAAGGATCATCAGGTGCTGATGGACCTGATTACCGGCACCCTTGAACAGGAAGGAGCTGAGGCCGCTCGGCGAGCGGCCGCCTCCTTCGGGGGGCCGGTGGCTGCGGTCTTGGAAGGTGGACTGGCAGCATGGATGTCGGGGAACAAGACCATCCAGCAAGGCGTTGAGGAAAAAGAGCAGGCTGTGTTTGCCAGGCTGGAAAAACACTTGGACATCATCGCCCTAACTGCAGACATGGCTCCGCTGCTGGGTCTGCTGGGCACAGTGACCGGCATGATCGATACTTTCTCGGTCTTTTCCAGCCACGGTATGCAGCAGCCAATGCTGCTGGCGGGAGGGATTTCGGAAGCACTGATTACCACAGCGGCAGGCTTGATGGTGGCCATTGTCAATTTGGCTGTATACCATTACCTCACTAAGCAGATAGATCAGCTGGCTCTCCAAAGCGCAGAGTGCTGTATAGAGCTCCAGGAGCTCTTGCAGGAAAGGGGGAGACAGAGTGTACCGGCCCCGGCGCAGGCATCCCAAAATTAGTATGGCACCGCTGATCGACATCGTCTTTCAGCTGCTGGTTTTTGCAATTTTCAGTGCCGGAACAGCAGCTCCGCCTGCAGAAGTAGCCATCCAGCTGCCCAGTGCCTATACCGGCACTGACGCAAGGGGTACTGCTTTGGTTCTCTTTGTCTCCCAGGACGGGCTGATCTACCTTGATAATAAACCGGTGGAAGTGAGCCTGCTGAGACTGGAGCTGAGTCGAGCATTGGAGGCCGGCGGACACACCGAAGCCTTTGTCTTCGCCGATGCTAAGGCAGAGTTTGCGGTGATTATGGGCTTGATGGATGAAATCCGTTTGTTGGGCATGGAAAACATTGGCTTTGCAGTACACCGGCTCGGAGGAGAGCAGTAGATGGCCTGCATGGGTAGAGAAAGGTCAATAAACAAGCCTGCCGCCAGCAGCCCAGTACTCCGGCGCTGTCTTGGATTGTCGCTGATCTTTCACCTGCTCTGCTTGTTGCTGCTGGGCGGTCATCCCCTCAGGCAGCCAAACCCCATGCCTTTCCAGAGACGGATATTGACAACCCAGTGGCACAGCGGGCCAAGAATCAGCCTGCAGGCTAGACCTCCAATAGCTCCTCCGGCTGCACCCGTCAGGCAACTGGAGGGCAGATTCGCTCCGGAGCGGGCCCTGCTGTTCACCGATTACGTAGAAAGGGCATTTCGCCCCGTCTCCATGGAGGCGTCTATTCATCCCTCGGCCCTGCAAGTGAGAGAGCCATTATCAGAGCAGCCTACACCCATGCCAGCAGCGCACCTTGAACACACTCCGCGGCCGGCGGCATTGGTGATGCCCCATGAAGCAGGCTCTCAAGCACCAGAAGTCGTGCTTGAGACGATACCCGAGCCAGCTGATCAGATTATGCCCCCCAGGGCAACCAAGACTGCAGCTCCGCACCAGCCACAGGTGAGGGCCGGGATCAATGCTGATGCTCAGGGCGTGTTCCATACCGCGGTCGAGGCCGCACCAACCGCCTCCAAAACTCCAGCTCCAGCCGGGGTTATACAGGAAAATCGGGGAAAGGCCCCGAGAGCAGATGCAGGAGAGTCGCCGTACCTGGCTGCCGGCCCAAGGCCGCAGCCGCCTTCCCAGCCTCAGCAAGCAGATGTGAGGCCCAAATCTAGTTACAGCCCAGCATCGACCCGCTGGTCGACTGCTCAACCTGCTGTAACAGCGCTAACCCATACCCTTACGAGCACAAGCGGCGGCTCTCAGCCTTTGCTCTCTTCGGATTACGGAACAGGCAGCAAAGAACGCGGCATCCTATACCCCGTCGGTACGGCGTCTAGAGATGCCTCCTCCGCCAATACTCCCTCCGGAGGCGGCACTCTGTTGCCTGAAAGCAGCGGAATTGAGACAGCAGCGGCTGCTGGTTCTAAGAGGGCTGCAGCAATGCCGATGACCCTTCCCTACACTGACCTCTTGCCGGCTGGCAAGAGCGCACCGGTGACGATGGCTGCGAAAGGCAGTATGTTGGACAAAGCCTCTCAATCCGCTGTGGTTGTTGCACCGCGAAGGGCAGAGGCCCACAACGATAGAGCAACAGTCAAACCGGCAGCCAAGCCGGAGGCACATCTCGCGTCCAGAAGCGTCAACGAGAGAGTGGAGCTTCTCTACGATAACCAGCCGGTAACGGTTTCTCAGAACAGCGTGCCCCAGGCTTCTGCTGATAGCAAAGACAGGGTGCCGATACCGGCTGTCCCAGCTAATGCAAGCCCAGCAGCGCCGAATAGAACTCTAACTCCGCCGCAGATGCCGCAGGACAACCAGCCTGCATCAAAGACAGATGAACCGCTGACGGTTCCCGTTCCCCTGCCCCGCCTTGATAGCGAGTTAACAGCGAAAGAGGGAGCAGATCCCGACGGCACCCTGAAACAAGGTCAGATATCACCTGCTGCCCTGGAGGCTATTAGGCAGGTGAAGCCCCAGTACCCCCCAGCGGCCCTGCGGCAGGGAAAAGAGGGGGTTACCGAAGTCTTGGTCAAGGTCAGCCCCGAAGGTGTCCCTCTGGAGACAGCAGTTGCGGCCAGCTCCGGCCGATGGGACCTTGATGCTGCGGCCATCGAGGCAGCGAAACAGTGGCTCTTTTCACCCTACCCTGAAATTGACGGCGCAGACGGAGTCTGGGTAACGATCAGAATCGAGTTTCAGCTTAACGACTAGATGGAACAACATGTATTACACTCTGGGAGGAATCAGTAATGATACACAGACAAAAACGTGAATCTCGGCTCATGATGATAGTGTTGGCAGCTGCCCTTCTCTGGAGCCTTGGAGCTTCAGCGGCATCAACCCAATTAGAGGCCGGGTTTTTAGGCATGACCCCCGATAAAATCCACGAAGAATTGGGAGAGCCCCACTACATCCGGGTGATCGACTACGGTGCGGGAGTGAGGTACGCGTATTTCACCCCAGATGAGTGGGCGAGGATTGCCGACATGGCTCCCTTAGAGCAGGGCGACGATGTATACCTCCGTACCATTGGCGGAATGACGTGGCAATACCACTTCACTTACACCCCCACCTACTTAGAGGAGCGCTTTGCACCTAACTACCAGGTGAAGGAATATATCATCTACCCGGAGGGGACCGCCAACCTATCTCAGATAGCAGAGTCTCTCCCGGAAGGGCAGCTGCTGCTTCACCCTGACGCTGATGCTTGCATTACCCAGACGGAAGGCGGCTACGGGCCAGTTCTCATGGTAAATGTGCCTGCAGCAAGCAAAGAGCTAGAACGGGACTTCAGGCGTTTCAGGGAAAGGGGAGATATGTGCCTTGAGCTGGAAATCGGCTTCCCCAATCGGATCACAGCTGACTCCCTGACACCTGATACGATAGTGAGCTATATCGCCTTCCGAGCAGGGGTTGGGCAGGCTCAAGCAGGACATCCACTCAACTTGCAGTCCGTCCTTAGATAAAGACCCAAGTACTGAACCGCTCCCTGGATGCCGGGGAGCGGTTCTATCTTAACAATCTCATCCGCTGCCTCATGCCCATTACAACTTGCATTGCATCACACAGGACGTGCCTCTAGCTTCGACAATGGTAAAGCCAAACCTCTCATACAGATGTACTGCGGGATTCCTAAGGTCAACACTTAAGGAGACTGCTGCAGCCCCTAAACCTTTTAGCTCCTGAAGCAGCCGGCTAAGCAGCCTTGTTCCAACCCCCTGCCCTCGATAATCAGGCAGTACTGCTATGCTCAGCTCCGGCGTGTGTTCGTCTACAAACCCATACCCTGGGCTGTCTGAACTCCACCGACGAGCCCATGCTGCTCCGATAGCCTGTCCATCTGCCACAGCAACAAAGCCGATATCTTCCGGATGCTGCCAGTCGATAATGTACCTTTTCAGCTCGGGCCGATCCACAATGCTCTTGTCCGGCCTTGGCGTCCCCTCTGGCACAAAGATCGCGTGGTACAACATCTCTTTCAGAATACCGATATCACTTGATTCGATTTTGCGGATGGTAAGATCCATGTGCTCCCCCCCTGTTCTGACCTATCACTATTCTATGCACCAGTCGCAATTTCCTGGAAAGATCACCTGCCAGTGCCATTCTTTCTGATGATATCGTCATCCAACAAAAGGGGCAATGCCATGTCAAGTGGCTCCGCAAGAAGCTTGACCTTTATCTGCAGGAGAAGATCGATTCGAGCAAGGAGAGAAAGGCATTCTCAGCGATGATGCTGGACTTGAACAACTTCAAGCCGATCAACGACGTCCTCGGCCACGATGTGGGTGATGAAGCATTGCGAACTGCGGCCAGGCTTTTCTGCTAATGTATTGGGGAGACTGATTTCATCGCCCGCATCGGAGGTGACGAGTTTTGCATCATATCCGACATCGTGAGCGAGTATGAGCTGGCGCAGCTGTCTGAGAGGATCAGAATGTGTCTCCTACAATTCAATGAAACCAACTCCCACCCCTATAGATTATCTGTCAGCATGGGATACGCAGTGTATGATCGAGAGGCTGGCATGACACTGGCGGAGTTCAAGAGACACATTGATTCATTGATGTATTCGAGCAAGCACTCTCAAAGAAGTGAGCAGCCTTAGGCACTTTAGTTGACCTTGTGATTCTCCCGGCCGTCCAGGATACGGGGCCCCTGCTTGCTTTGACGGAATACTGATAGAGTACCGCTAGATAACGCACACGGGAAGGGCTCCCGCACTCGCTCTCTGCAGGAGCTCTCCCCTCTACTGCCGCGCTGCGGCGCCTTCTCAAGCTTGATACCTCTCAAGCAAGTCCAAGAAGGCGTTCACAAAGGATTGGAGAAATCGAATTGTAGCCTCGTTGTTGATCTGGCCGTTTTCGTCTAAGAGGCCTGGTGAATTGGTCAGATATGCTTCTGGCTGCTGCAGGATCGGCATGTCTAGAAACGTCAGTACTTGACGCAAATGGTGGTTAGCCCCAAACCCACCTACTGTACCGATGGATTGGCTGATGATGGCAGCCGGCTTACCGGCCCAGACACTTTGACCATAAGGCCTGGAGCCAACATCGATGGCGTTTTTCAAGACACCTGGTATGGAACGGTTGTACTCAGGGGTCACGAACAAAATGGCGTCAAAGCCCTTCACCTTTGACCGAAAAGGTCCATATTCCGGTGGAGGATTGTCATCATACTCTTCGTTGTACAAGGGGAGATTGCCGATCTCAATCATCTCAGTTGTACAGCTGTCCGGAAACAACTCAGCCACATTATTGGCGATTTTCTTGGAAAAAGACTCTTCGCGCAGACTCCCAACCACAATACCAATTTTTGCCATACTCATCACCCTTTCCAAGTCAGCTTACCTGGTGCCTGACTTCTCTAGTCATAGCTTTTCCCTTTACGATGATTGCTAGAATAATGAGTATTTCCCTCAATTGAGTGAAACCCCTTTTCTTTCCTGACGGTTATCTCACTTGGCAGGAGAGGCCACGAGGATTTGATGCCCGGCAGGGTTAGTCAGTCGCCGCAGCCGCACTCGCGTCCCTCAATGGTTGTGTTACAGCAAAACCCCGGCTCATGCCGGGGTTTGCTTCTCATATATGGTGCCGAAGGTGGGA
>LSQX01029030.1_pt1 | contig 27467 bp, 22 predicted proteins | sample 654561 | NCBI WGS metagenome assembly LSQX01 (sample SAMN04489861, study PRJNA283612) | anaerobic digester metagenome | isolation source: 4 biogas reactors fed with cattle manure at either 37C or 55C with and... | place: Denmark: Kongens Lyngby | collected 2014
AGATGTGTATAAGAGACAGCGCTTTAATCCAGCCGATTGACGCCATGTTGCGGGCCTGGGAGAACGAATCGGCCCCGGAGCAACAGGCCTATGAGGGCCCGAACCGGGGTGTAGAGCTGGCGGGGCGCCTGGTTACTCGAGTTGCGGTGGCGCCTACGGCGCCGACAGCATTTCTCGACGAACACACCCTGGCAATCAAGCCCCTGGCCTCGGAGTTGCACTGCGCAGGCTTTTCTTCCGAAGCCCTGCAGGCAATGAACAAGTGGCTCCAGCCGTGGGGGGTGGAGGCCAAGGTGGGTCCAGGAGCTTCGGCCAAACCAGTGCCGACTAGCCTGGAGCCGGGCGCCGCCGTGGGCATCCAGCTTGTCTCCGGCGACTTCGACATCAATAGCATCGGCACCGTCACCTATCGGGAGGGAAACCGAGTGCTCGCACTGGGGCATCCCATGTTCCGCATGGGGCCCGTGGCCTTCCCGATGACCACGGCCTGGATCTATGACTTCCTGCCCAGCTTCATGACCTCGCAGAAGGTGGGCTCGGTGATGACTCCAGTGGGAGCGATGACCCAGGATACGGCCTTTGGCGCCGGCGGCGAGATCGGAGGGCAATGCCCTCTGGTGCCCTGCCAGGTGCGCATTCGTGACGAGGTGGGCAAGCTCACTCACACCTACGACTTCCAGGTCGTGCAGCACGATACGCTCACGCCCATGCTGCTCGTTATGGGGGTCACCGCCTCGCTCGAGAGCGGCTGCAGCAACGGCACCTTCGGCATGGTGACCAGCACCTTCAGCCTGGAGGGTACCAAGGGTGCACATGTCACTCATGCAAACACCAACTACTTCGAGGGCACACCGCTCATCGCCGTCGCCGAGGAAATGATGGCGGTCGCCAATCTGTTCAAGTACAACCTGTATGAGCCTCAGATGATCAAATCGGCCAGCATCGACGCCACCATCAATAACCGCGACGACACAGCCATGATCGAACGGGTCTATCCGGAGCGCAGCACCGTTCGGGCCGGAGACCCACTTGACGTGCGCGTGGTCATCCGGCCCTGGGGTGAGCCTCCCATCGAGGAGAAACTGACGCTTAACATTCCGGCAGACATGCCGGCCACCACCCTGACCCTGGGAGTCGCCGGAGGCGCGCAGGCGTGGAACTTGCGGGGGGCCCTGGGGATTCTCACCCCCAATTACGACAGCCTACAAGGAGTGCTGGATCAGTTTGCAGCCACAGAACAGAATACGGAGTTGCTGCTCATGGCGGCCAGCCCCCTGCCAGGCATTTCCGTGGGGGGGACACGCTTGCCCAATCTCCCGGTATCAATGGGCGCCCTGCTGACGGCCAGCGAGCCTTCTCACCTAGCCCAGGGAGTCAGTGAAATGCTGACGAAGCGGCAGATGCCGTGGGTGATCTACGGTGGCACACTGCTTCAGGTAACGGTCGAGGACCGCGCTGGAGCCCGACCAAGGGTCAGCACCAGCTCCTCAGACGGCGGGGCGGGAAGCGACCAATCTCCGGAGGAGAGGGCCACGCCGTCGCCCAGGTCTGCAGGTCCGAGTCCGAAGTCGAATGTGCCGCAACTCCTGGCCAACTATACGCGAGTAGGCCTGGAGAATTGGCAGTGGCCCGACGCCACTGCGGGCAAGTTGTGGTGGGCAGCGGCGGCGATGCGGCCAGACATTGGAGCCAAGCTGCGGGCGTTGCGACCGGTTACAGATTCACCGCCCCTGCCTGCGGGGCCAGCACCGTTGCCCGGGCCGCGGGGATCAGACCTGGGGTCGAGGGGGACATCCGCCGAGGAGGCAGCCCCTGCCGACGATGCGGAGGAAACGGAGATCATCCGCGCGAGAACAGAAACCAGGGACGACTCCGAAGACGAGGAGGAAGAAGACACCCAGGAGGAACAGGGGGTGGGCCGAGTATTGCGACAGCCCTCCCAATGGACACACTCAGGAGCCAGCGACTTCGAGGGAGGCACGACCGAATCCATAGCCTACGGTACGAAGAACGGACTGTGTCTGCTGGCTGACTGGACTACCTCCGCTGTCACCCCGGGACAGACCCTGCTCGCGCTGGCGCCCAGCGCCAAGGGCGACCTGTATACGGGAGGTGTCGGTGGGCAGATCATGAGGCTGCGCGCGGGGGAGCTGGAGAAGTACTGTGAAGTGGCCGAGACGATGATCACTGCCTTGGCCGTTCGAAGCGATGGCACATTGCTCGCCGGGTGCGCTCCCTCCGGCCGGATGGTGGAAGTCTCACCCCAAGGCCAAGTCAAAGTTCTCTGCCAGTTGCCTGTGCAGTACATCTGGGCCCTGGAAAGCGCAGATAACGGGACTTACCTCGCCGGCACCGGACCCGAGGGTCTCATCTACCGCGTGGCGTCGGACGGCAAGTTCTCTCTTGTAGCGCGGCTGCCCGTCCGCCATGTGCTAGCTCTGGCCCACCAGGGAAAGAACGTGGCCGCGGCAACGGCCAACCCCGGCGGGGTGTATCAGGTTAGTCCACAGGGTGATATTCACGCCCCGGGCTGAGGTGGTGAGAGCGATGTCTGTCTCTTATACNNGGTGAGAGCGATGTCACCTGTCTGGCCGTCACCGAAGATGGCGACCTCTACGCCGGAACCGCCCAGACAGGACAAGTGTGGAAGGTGGACAGAGCGGGAAAGGTCACCAAACCTTATGAAGACTCCGAGACACCCGTGTTCTCTCTGTTGGCAACTCCGGACGGGGTGTATGTAGGCGTCGCCACGGAGGGCAAGCTCCTGCTATTACGTCCTGACGAAGAGGAAGTGACCGTACCCCTCCGTTTCCATGCTCTGGTGGTCTCGCGCCTGGCAGCCGATGCGGCGGGGCGCGCCTATGCTCTGGCAAACGTTCCTGGGGCGGTCCTGATGGCGAACCTCCAGGCGCCCCGTAAGGGAGTCTACTCCAGCCCGGTGCTGGACGCCGAACGTCAGGCAGCCTGGGGCCAGATAGACTGGCTGGCGGACATCCCCGCCGACGCGAGCCTAGAGGTGCACTGCCGCAGCGGCAACACGGACAATCCCGACGACGGGTCCTGGAGCACCTGGTCCCGCCCCTATGGTTCTAGCGACCGGGTGGACATGCCCGTGGCCCGTTACCTGCAGTATCGCCTCAAGGTTGCCTCCGGACCCGGGTCCGGCTCCGTACGAGTGCGGCAGGTTTCGCTGACCTACCTGCCGCTGAACCAGGCGCCAGTTCTGGAGTTCAAGACCCCCAAAGTCGGGGAGGCCCTCCGGAACAAGGTGCAGCTTTCCTGGGATGCCACGGACCCCGATGACGATGCCATGAGCACTGACCTCTACTACCGTGCTCAGAACGAGAACGAGTGGAAGGTGCTCGCCACGGCTGTCAACGAGACCGAGCATACCTGGGATACCACCAAGCTCTCCGCTGGGCGCTATGAGGTCAAGGCCATTCTCAGTGACCGTCGCAGCAACCCGGTGGGATGGCTGGAGGACACTCAAGTCCTGCGCCACCTGCTGGTGGACAATGAGGCGCCCTTGCTTACCGCCCGCAGAGCCGTGGACAAGGAGCCTCTCGGTGTGCTGGGAACTGCGGTGGACGCCGCTAGTGGGCTGGTGTCGGTGGCCTGGAAGCTACCCGACGACCAGGGGAACTCAGCGATCTGGACCGCGGCCGTACCCGAGCAGAACATCTTCGCGCCAGCGATGCTCAATTTCACAATCCCGGCCGCGCAGCTTCCTAAAGATGCGACGGCCATTGTCGTTCGGGCCATAGACGCGGCGGGGAACTACACCGATGTTCAGGTGTCTCTGAGTGGAACCAAGTCGCCTGCCTCGGAGGGGGAAGCGGAAGGGTAGTGTCCGCTGCCCGCTTGTCGTGCCTGTAAACAGAGGTGCGCAAAAGCTCAGACGGAGGAGCTACCTCCAGTCCGCCGCGACCTCGGCGGACATGTATCTCTAGGTTTGCAGGCCGCAGAAGGCTTTCTCGTACGGTGGTGCAAACACCCCAACCTCGGTGATGATGGCCGTGATCAGTTCAGCGGGTGTGACATCAAAAGCGGGATTATAGATGTCCGCGGCCGTCGGCGTGATTGGCTCCCTTAGACGTCCGGCAACCAGCGAGACTTCCTCGGGTGAGCGCTGCTCGATCCTGATTTCCGTGCCAGCGGTCGTGTCGAGGTCCAGGGTGGAGAGCGGCGCAGCCACGTAGAAGGGCAGTCCATGCGCCTGCGCGAGGACCGCGAGGCCATAGGTGCCGATCTTGTTGGCCGCGTCGCCGTTGGCCGCGATGCGGTCGGCGCCCACCAGCACGCAGTCCACTTTGCCCTGGGCCATGAGCCAACCCGCCATGTTATCACAGAGTACCGTGCAGGGAATGCCCTCCTGGATCAACTCCCAGGCGGTCAGGCGCGCACCTTGGAGCAGCGGACGGGTCTCGTCCACCCAGACGTGCAGGCGCTTGCCTCCCTCCGCTGCGGCGCGCATGACGCCTAGAGCCGTGCCGTAGCCTGCGCAGGCCAGCGCACCAGCGTTACAATGGGTGATGACGTTCGCGCCGTCGGCCAGCAGTTCCGCGCCGTAGCGCCCCAGGCGCACGCAGCGATCCAGATCATCAGCGGCTATGAGCTCAGCCTCCGCAAGAACCTTTCCCCGAAGGTCGCGCACGCTGGAGAGTTCCCGATGAGCGTCCTCTGCCGGGACGTCCAGCACTGCCATCACGCGCTCCAGGGCCCAGAACAGATTGACTGCCGTGGGGCGGGTAGCGGCAATGGTGGCCCGTGCCCGCGACAGGTCTTCTACAAGCTGGTCAACGGTGATTGCTGAGGATAGGTGTGCCGCCAGCGCCAAACCATACCCGGCCGCGCAACCCAGGGCCGGGGCTCCCCGCACGCGCAGAGAGACTATGGCCTCGCAGAGCTGCTCAACGGTCCGGCAGTCTATCATGACCAACTCGCCTGGCAGACGAGTCTGGTCTATCATGCGGACCGCCGGCCCCTCCGGCGGCGCTATCCAGGCGATGGTTGCCGGTATCCTGCTCACTATGAACTCCTAACCCGGGGCAGCGCCCTGGACCGGACTCCCCATCCTCCGCCGCATTTCCGCGAGATACATCAGCTGCAGATACCCATCCGAGAACCGATGCACTTCTTTCTCAGTACGCTTGATGAACTCCTCGACCCCGGCCAGGAGCGGGAGGGCAGACTCGGCCCCACCCGCGTGCCAGGCCTCGACCACTTGCCACAGCAGCTGCGCGTAGTTGCGGAAGTGCACGAGCAAGGCCCAGGCCTGGCGTTCACGATTATTGACGGCGGTCGCGGCAGCTTCCGCCAAAACCGATTCCTGAGTACGCAACCACTGGACGTTCTCGGCGGCCTGTTCGCCGCTCACCGCTGCCCACCAGTTCTGCCCATGCTCGGGACATGCGCGCCGCCGGGTCATCTCGGCCAGGAACGCGGCCGCCACCTGCCAGCGCTCGCCATAGGCCAGCTCGCAGTAGCGTTCCTCCTCCCCGTCAGTGCTCTCCCCGGAGAGCAGCAACGCGGTCCGTTGCAGGGGCCAACCAGTGGGCCAGAAGACCCGCTGACTCCCGCAGCACATCAGCCCCCCCATGCCCAGAGCTTCGTAATCGGCAACGTCTCCGGGTATAAGACCGGCAAGGTCATAGGCAAAATAGTCCAGGCGCCAGGGCGTCCAGAAATGGTAGTCGAACACGAACGAATCAGCGGGCATGAAGGGTTGCCAGGCCTGCAGCAACTGGACATTCCCCACGTTCTCGCAGGGGGCCGCCACCTGGTTAATCGGGGGACGCTCGCCCAACCTCTCCCCACAATCGGGATCCCCCAGACGATGCTGGTAGCAGCGGGTGATAGGCGCGTACATGAAGATGACATTCGTGTTGTCCGGGTCCAGGCGGACCTGGGTCGGAGGCCACAGAGTGTTGAAGTAGCAGAGGAAGACCACGTGTAGGTCGGGGTTGATCTCCCGCAACCGGGGGGCCAGTTCATTGAGCAGCGTAAGATACCAGTCAGCCGGGGTCAACTTACTGCAATCGGGACACTCACAGGTGTTGTTCATCGCATCTGAGAGCCAGATGTGCAGGGCGTCCGTCTCGGGATGCTCCCGCGCATAATCCAGCACCGCCGCCATGAACCTCTCGCGGGCCTCAGGCTGGGAGTAGCACAGTTCAGTGTTGACCGGACTGTTTTTCCACAGGTCACGCTTGCCCTTCACCTCGGCCATCAAGTGGCGAGAGGCTTCGGGGAAGGCCCCCTCCCACTCGGGCCAACCACTGGACACGTCAAACCCCAGCGCCACGGCACACCACCCATGGCCCACGCGGTGGAGGAGCAAGCCACGCTGCTTCAGGGCGGCGATGACCTTATCGTCGAGCGCCGCCGCTTCGGCATCACTAAGGGTTCGCTTCTCCGGCCAGAGATCGTTGACCTCATGGCCGTACCAGAGCCGCCAAAAATAACCAGAGTTCTGGAACTGAAGCATGAAGGCGTTCAGCCCCACCCGTGGCATCCACTCCACAAAGTCCAGTTCATGCTCCAGGGAAACTGCCCCCTCGATACAGACGGCCCGGTGCCGAAAGGCAGCCTGCCAGCGAAGGTCAAAGCCGGTAAGCGGAATCTCACTGCGCGCGGGCAGGTACTCCCCGTCCGCACCGGGCCAGAGCCACCTCGCGCCAAGCTCGCGCAGGTACCGGTAAACACCCAGCAACACACTGCGAGAATTGACACCGGCAATTACCACACCCTCAGGCGTGGACCGCATGACGTAGGCATCATCCCAGCGCGGATCAGGGACGGGGATCGGCTCCAGGTCGGGGAAGTCCCCGAACAGGCCAAGCTGGAAGTGGCATCCCCCGAGAAGAAGGGGAGCCGGAGGCACAACCGTGAAGCTCTGCCCAGTCATCTCCCCCAGGCAACGAGACAATTCCTCCGCTGCGAAGTTCATCACGGGGTCGTCGGCAAAACCAAGACAGCCTATGCAATAAGCAATATCCACCATCAGATCATGTCCTCAAAGGCCGTGGGATGATCCTCAATTGTGCAACAGACTGAGAACGCGGGCAGGGGTCCGCTGAAGTGTCCCAGGAGGCAACACGGTCCAGTAGCAGCCGGCACGTCTCACAGGTCCCTATTTGCCCGAAGGAACATGTTTCTCTGCGATCTCCGTGTGGTAGTTCTGCAAGGGACGGGCCTCGATGTCGCCGCGTTGCAGGGCCTCGATTCCCAGGACTGCCACCATGGCCCCGGCCATCGTCGTGACCTGGGGGATATCATACAGCACCGCCTCAGCCCGGATACGCCGGTAGTCCTCCCGCGTTTCCTGCCCACGCGGGGTGTTGACGATCAGATCAATCCGCCGATCATGAATGAGGTCAATCACGTTACGCCCGCGCGGATCGGACACGCGGTAGACAACTTCCGCCTCCACTCCGGCGCGCCGTAGGACCGCCGCCGTGCCTTCTGTCGCGACCAGATGGAAACCGATCTCCGCCAGGCGCTTGGCAATGAAAATGCAGTCTCGCTTGTCGCGGTTACGGACACTGATGAACACCGTTCCTCGGGTGGGAAGCCTTTGCCCGGCGGCGATATAGGCCTTGGCGAAGGCCGCGCCGAAGCGGTGGTCAATCCCCATGACCTCACCGGTGGACTTCATCTCCGGCCCGAGCAACGTATCCACACCCGCGAACTTGTTGAAGGGAAAGACCGGCGCCTTGACCGCGGTGTGATGAATGTGCACCTCTTGGGTGAAACCCAGCTCCGCCAGCGTTTTGCCGGCCATGACCCGCGCCGCGAGCTTCGCCAGCGGCACGCCGATGGCCTTACTCACGTACGGCACGGTCCGGCTGGCGCGCGGGTTGACCTCCAGGATGTAGACCTGCTCATTGCGGATGGCGTACTGCACGTTCATCAAGCCGACGACGTTGAGCTCGGCGGCCAGGGCCTTGGTCTGGCGCGCGATCTCCGCCACCTCGTCCTCGGCGAGGCTGAAAGCAGGCAGAACGCATGCCGAGTCGCCGGAGTGGATGCCCGCCTCCTCGATATGCTCCATGATGCCACCGATGACACAGGTATGCCCATCGGCGATGGCGTCCACATCCACCTCCACCGCACCCTCGAGAAACTCGTCAAGCAGCACCGGGTGCCCGGGGGCCACCTCCACCGCCATCTCCATGTACTCGGCCAGTTGGGCATCATCATAGACCACGCGCATGGCCCGCCCCCCGAGGACGTAGCTAGGCCGCACGACGAGAGGGTATCCAAGCTGCTGGGCTTTGTGAATGGCCTCCTCTACGGTCAGGGCCGTGTCATTCACCGGCTGGCGCAGGTTCAGTTTGCGAACGAGCTGCTGGAAGTCCTCGCGATTCTCTGCGCGCCGGATGTCCTCAGGGGAGGTGCCGATGATGCGCACCCCATTCTTCTCCAGGCCCTCAGCCAGATTAAGCGGCGTCTGACCGCCGAACTGCACGATTACCCCCCAGGGCTGCTCCTTGTCGCAGATGTTGAGGACATCCTCGAGGGTGAGCGGCTCGAAGTACAGCTTGTCAGAGGTATCGTAATCGGTGCTGACCGTTTCGGGGTTAGAGTTGACGATGATGGTCTCAAAGCCGTCTTCTTTGAGCGCGAAGGCCGCATGCACGCAGCAATAGTCGAACTCAATGCCCTGACCGATGCGATTCGGACCGCCGCCAAGGATGATGATGTTCTTTTTACCCTCCGCGCAGGGGCGGAACTCATCTTCCTGCTCATAAGTGAGATAGAAGTAAGGCGTGTAAGCCTCGAACTCCGCTGCGCAGGTGTCCACCAGCTTAACCACGGGCGTGATGCCCAGCTGCTTGCGCCGGGCGCGCACCTGGTCTTCCTCGGTTTGAGATAGGACGGCAATCTGGCGATCGGAGAAGCCCGCGCGCTTGATCTCATAGAGGCTCTCAGCGGCAAGCTCCTCCAACTCACCGTCCTCACGCATCTTCGCCAGCTCGTCCTGTATTTCCACGATCTCCTCGATGTGCCGCAGGAACCAGGAATCAATGGCAGTGAGGTGATACAACTCATTCACGGTCATTCCCGCGCGCAGGGCACTGCGGAGTTGGAAGAGACGGTCAGGATGAGGCGTCTGCAGAACGCGCTCCAGTTCCTCGCGAGGCATCTGGTCGTAATGGCTGCCTTTGCCGTCCGCCCCCAGACCGAACCGGGCAATTTCCAGCGAGCGAATACCCTTCTGCAGCGATTCCTTGAAGGTGCGGCCGATGGCCATGACCTCGCCCACGGACTTCATCTGGGTCATCAGCCGCGGATCGGCGCCGGGGAACTTTTCAAAGGCCCAGCGGGGAATCTTGGTGACCACGTAGTCAATGGTCGGCTCAAAGCAGGCCGGGGTCTCACGGGTTATGTCGTTGCGGATCTCGTCGAGGGTGTAACCGACCGCGAGCTTAGCCGCGATCTTGGCTATTGGGAATCCGGTCGCCTTGGAGGCCAGCGCCGAGGAGCGACTCACACGGGGATTCATCTCGATGATCACCATGCGCCCATCCTCAGGATTGACTGCGAACTGGATGTTGCTCCCGCCGGTATCCACGCCGATCTCGCGCATGACCCGGATGGAAAGCTGGCGCATCTTCTGGTATTCCTGGTCGGTGAGGGTCTGCGCGGGGGCGACGGTGATGGAATCGCCGGTGTGTATGCCCATGGGGTCAAAGTTCTCAATGGAGCAGACGATGACGACGTTGTCCTTGCCGTCTCGCATGACCTCCAGCTCATACTCCTTCCAGCCGAGAACCGACTCCTCGACGAGGATTTCGTTCATGGGGCTGGCGTCGAGGCCGCGAGCACAGACTTCCTCCAACTCCTGCATGTCATAAGCGGTGCCACCGCCCGTGCCGCCCAGCGTGGCGGAAGGACGAATGATTAGCGGGAAACCAATGTCCTCGGCAATGCGCCGGGCGTCAGCGAGATTCATCGCGAAGGCACTGCGGGGGAGGTCCAGGCCCGCAGCAAGCATGGCATCCTTGAAGAGCTCGCGATCCTCAGCCTTCTTGATGGCCTTGCGCTTAGCCCCGATCAGCTCGACGTTGTTGCGCGAGAGAACTCCGCTTTCGGCCAGCTCCAGGGCCAGGTTAAGACCGGTTTGTCCTCCCAGGGTGGGCAGCAGGGCGTCGGGCTTTTCCTCAGAGATGATGCGGGCGACGGACTCGGGGGTCAGAGGCTCAATGTAGGTCCGGTCGGCCATCTCGGGGTCAGTCATGATGGTCGCCGGGTTAGAATTGATGAGGATGACCTCAAAGCCCTCCTCGCGGAGGGCTTTGCACGCCTGGGTACCGGAATAATCGAACTCGCAGGCCTGACCGATGACGATCGGGCCAGAGCCGATGATCATGATTTTCTTGAGGTCGGTCCGTTTTGGCATGCATTCTCCCTGATAGCACACAGCCGCACAGGCTCCCAGCCTGTGCCATCGCGAGCGAAGTAGATTGCCCCCTCTCCGCTTGCAGGAGGTTCCTCAGGGAGCCCCAGTGTACCTGCCAGGGCACTATTGTAGCGTGCTTGAACCCTCAGCGCAAGCTGCCCCTCGGGGCCGGCCTATACGACAAGTTGTGGGGGCCAGGGGGGATTGAACTCAGACCGACTGACTTCGTCGAGTTGGGCTGTCTCTTCCCCGGTCAGCTTCACTTCCGCGGCACCGATATAAGTCTTCATCTGTTCGAGGCTGTTCGCCCCGCCCAGGACGCTGGAGACCGCTCGGCGGCTGAGCAACCAGGCACAGGCCACCTGGGCCGCTTCCACTCCGCGCGCTTCGGCGATACTCACCACAGCCTCCACCGTATTCCATTGCTGGTCGGTAATCTCAGAGAACCGTTCATTGTACGGGTACACACTCCAACGTCCCTCGGTGGGCGGCTCTCCACGATGGTATTTGCCGCTGAGCAGCCCGGCCGCCAGGGGACTCCAGGGCAGAACTCCCAACCCGTAACGCTCCGACACCGCCAGCACGTCACGTTCAATGTCGCGGGCGATGAGGTTGTAGCGGGGCTGCACGGAGACGAACTGCGCCAGATCTCGCCGCGCGCAGATACCACGCGCCTCTGCGATCATCCAGGCAGCATAGTTGCTGCAGCCCACATAGATGACCTTACCATCTCGCACCAGGCGATCCAGGGCTTCCAACACCTCCTCGTGGGGCACATCGAAGCGCTGCGTGTGGAGCTGATACAGGTCAATGCGGTCCGTGCGCAGGCGCCGAAGACTGGCCTCACAAGCCCGCACCATGTGGAAGGCACTCAGACCCCCGTCGTTGGGGCCCGGCCCCATCTGCGCGTTCAGCTTGGTAGCGAGAACAATCTCATCCCGGAAAGGCTCGATAGCCTTCCCCACGTACTCCTCACTCACCCCGTGGCCATACAGGTCAGCGGTATCAATGAAGTTGACCCCCTGGTCGAAGGCATAGCGGGTAATTGCGACGGAGTCTTCCTCGTTGAGGCCCGGCCCGATCCAGGACTTGTCCGGATTGAGCCCGAAGTTCATGGCCCCCAGGGCCATAACCGACACCTTCACGCCAGATTCACCGAGTCTGCGGTATTCCATTGGTCCTCCTCCTAATGGTGCGCTGTTCTGCCATCCGACTTGTTGACCGCGCAATGCCCGTCCCGCGTCTGGGGGGCGTCTGCTGCGGACTAGCCCTCATACCGACACTCAGCCCCTGCCGCCTCAGCGGCGGCGACCAGATCGTGCATGAGCTCCGCCTCCGGTGGAGCGTCAGGAAGGTCGGCGGGCGCGTGCCCCATGGCCGTGTGTTTGCTCTCTCCCAGCCGATGATACGCCAGCAGCTCCATCGGGACAGGCCGGGGCAGGGCGGCCACGAGACGAGCCAGCGCTGCGATACCCTCTGGCGTCGCGTTGAGACCCGGGACCACGGGCACTCGCACCAGAATCTCTACGCCGGTCTCTGAAAGACGTTGCAGGTTCTCGAGGATCAGTGCATTGTCCACGCCCGTGGCGATCTTGTGCGCGCTGCTTTCTCCCGCCTTCAGGTCATACAGCACCAGGTCCAGATGGGGCAGAACGGCCTCATACAGTTCCCAGCGGGCAAAACCACAGGTGTCGAGGACATTGTGCAGACCCTCACCCTTGGCGGCCTGCAAAAGAGCCGTCGCAAAAGCTAGCTGCGCCATGGGTTCTCCGCCGGACAGTGTCATCCCCCCGCCCGAGGTCTGGTAAAAAGCGCGGTCCTTGAGGACCTCCGCGATGACTTCCTCCACTGTAACTTGGCGCCCGAGCAAGACCAAGGCCTGGGCATAGCAGACCGCCCCGCACCGTCCGCATACCTGGCACCGCGAACGATCAATGATTATCTGCTCTTCGCCCTGGCTCAAAGCCCCGTTCGGACAAACCTCGAGACAGCGTCCGCAGCCGATGCACTGACTCGGATACTGCATGAGCACTGGACTCGGCGACTGAGATTCCGGATTATGGCACCAGAAGCAACGCAGCGGGCAGCCTTTGAGGAACACGGTAGTGCGAATCCCGGGGCCGTCATGTATGGCAAAGCGCTTGATATCGAAAATGGTACCGGTCATAAGAAGAATGGTAACTCACAATTAACTTTGGTACGTCCTTGACAGGACAAAGCCCCGCCTCCCTCATGCTGCCTCTTGCGGGGCTTCACTTTCATTATCACAGGTTAGCTAGGGGGAATCAAGATTTCTCTCAATAGACGCGAACCTCGAAGACACGCGCTGCAGCATCCCCCTGAGTAGCATGAACCACCAGCCGCAAGGCGGAGAAGCGGCCGGCAAGAGAGTGAATGCGTTTCCGCTGGTAATTGCCGCGCTCCTCCAGCAAGGTCTGCCATTCTCCCTCCACTTGGCCCAGAAGATCATAGTCCCGGACGGTCTCGGGCTGAGCCGCACGGATCATCTGCTGGGTGACATAGTCTGAGTGGCTCAGACAGAGCGGTCGCTCAAACCCACTGTCGAAGGTCAGATGAACTTCCGAGAGAGCCACGGATGACTCCCAGGCGAGTTCCAGCCACTGCGGGAAACTGCCCTCTCGCGAGCGCCACTGGTGCGGGACTCCGTCCAGCGCCCGAGACCAACCATCGGTCACCGCGCTCGCCGGACAACTTTCCGCCTCCGTGGAGACGGTAATCTTCGCCCGCTGGGCCAGGTCCACCGGGTCCTCGGCTCTCACCCCGGGAAGGTACTGATCATCGCGCAAGAGTATCTGTTGCAGTTCATGGATCTGTGCGGGCGAAAGCTCCCCGGGAAGGCACCCGTCTCGCGTGCAGAGCGCGGCAGCAGTTCCCACGGCCTGCCCCATCACCGCACAGGTCCCCATGACCCGGGTGGAGGCCAGACCCATGTGGGTGAACGAGCCATCCCGACCGGCCATGAAGAGATTCGGCACGTTGCGCGAGTAGAGCGATCGGAGCGGAATCCCGTATATCGGCGTGGGGAACCACGTACACGGCTTCTCCGGCGAGAAGATGCCGCCCGGGGGGTGGGCATCCAACGCCCAGCCGCCATGACAGACACAGTCCTCATGCTGCCGATTCTCCACAATGTCGTTCTCGGTGAGAATATGCGGTCCCAGCAAGCGGCGGGACTCGCGCTTGCCTGGCAGGAAGTTCCACCAGGTCAGCGCCCAGTTCTCGGCCCCGTGACCCCCACGGTTTTTGACATGATCCCACACGCCTAGCATGCAAGCCAGAAGCTCATCTCGTATCTCTTCGGCATCCTTGATGGTATCCCGCTCGCCGCCATACTCGATCCACCAAAACCCCCACCCTAGCTCCTGATGAGAACGATGAGGTAAGTCCTCATCGGTCGGAAATACTCGCGCCCAGGGCGGCGGCGTGAAGGGCATCGGCCGACCCATATCCTGCGCGAACCACATGATCGAGTCGCCCATGGTCAAACGGTCCGGGCCCTGAGCGTGCTCCTCGCCATACTCCTCCGGCCCTTCGCGGCCCCATGCAAAATCGCCGCCGGCCAGGAAACCAACGGTTCCGTTGCCGGTGCAGTCTATGAAGACCTCGCCGCGCAGCACGAACTCATCTTCTGTGGTCAAGCGAATGGCGCGCACCGCGGTAACCCGCCCCTCCTCCATCTCCACCCGGGCGGCGGTAGTATTCAGGAGGAGCGTCAAGAGCGGCTCAGCAGTGACCTTCTCCCAGAGGATCAGATCCCACTCACAGGGGTTGCGCTGGGGGTTGCGCACCACTTCTTCCAGACGAAGCTCTTCCAGGATGCCACCTTCTCGGAAGCCGGGATGTCCAGCATCCGCTCCCGAGACGTGCACTCGTATCTCGCTGGAGGAGTTCCCTCCCAGAACCGGGCGGTCCTGAACCAGGATGGTCCTGGCCCCGTGACGCGCCGCGGCCAGAGCGGCACAAACACCTGCCATCCCACCACCGATTACCACCACGTCCCCCAATAGCTCTCTCTCTGTCAACACGCAGAACACTCCTTGCGAAAATTGAGGCAGTAATGATGCATGGTATTACTCACCCAGGCATATCCCATGCCGTAGGGGGCCAGTCGCTGGTTGTCCTGACACCAGATCTTCTCGTCGCGCAGGCGCAGAAACTCCCCCACGCGCCGCCCCAGGTCCCAGGCCAGCGGGAACATGCGCCCGCCCTTCTTCACATTCTTCACGATGATGGTGGCATACGCCTGAGGCCGCATGACCTCCGCCACGACCCGGTAGATGGCTACCAGCTCCTCCAGGAAGGTCTCATACTCCTCCACATTACCAACGTCGTTGGGGTCCTCGGAGTACCACACATCCAGGGCCTGATCAGCCCGACGCCGCCGCTGCGTCTCGAAGCCCCGACGGCGCAGCATATCCCAGTAGGGGGGGCTGGTAAGCACATAGTCCACTGGCTCAGTGACCAGTTTATGCGTCTGTCGGGCATCTCCGCATATCATCCGGACGGCGCCGTGGGGGTCCTCGAAGAGGTTCCGATGAGTCTCCGTCTCCGCCTGCAGACGCTCCCGGGCGATCTCGACGTACTTGGGGACCAGGTCAATCCCCACCCCGCGTCGGCCGGCTCGCACGGCGGCGATCAATGCGCTGCCGGTCCCCGCCATGGGGTCCAGGACCAACTGCCCGGGCTTGGTGAAGAACTCAATGAACTCCTGGCACAGCGACTCCGGGAACTTGGCCGGGTGCGTAAGCACCCCCTTCTCGCGGGGTGGCGGGTTGTGGACGAACCAGGATTTCTGGAACTTAAGCCAGTCGCGCGGGCTGAGCGCATTGAGACGGTTCTCACGCCGGCGTCTGCTATTGCTCATCGCGGTCCCCCTGGGGATATATGGCGAGCCGGACAACTCTAAGGTAGGTGAATCGGCCAACAGCGTAGAATTGTGAGATGAGGTTCTCCGGAGGTCGTCGGATACCTCTTCGTCCCAGGAGGAGCGGAAGCAGACCATGCCCAACGGATTCATTTCACGTGTGCAAAGTGTGATGCAGGGTCTTCTGCCTCGCGAGCATGATTTCTTCGCCTTGTTCCATCAGCTTGCGGATCAGAGCGTGGAGGCGGCAACCTGCCTGACCAAGCTGGTCGCCGACTTCTCCCGGCTGGAACTGAGCGTGCAACAGATTGACGAGATTGAGCACAAGGCGGATGGGATCGTGCATGAGATCGTGCGCAAGCTGAATGCCACCTTCGTGACCCCGGTGCTCTTGGATCGCGAGGACATCTACCGCATCGCTGAGAAACTCGATGACACCGTGGACATGATCAAGGGCACCATTGACCGCTGCAAGATCTTCAAGCTTCGCGAGGCGGATGACCACATGCGGGAGATGGTCAATCTGATACAGCGGGCCACTCAGGTCCTGCATGACACCATCCGCGAGTTAGAGGGTATTCGCCTGGAGGATACAGAATTCTGTGCAGTGGTCAATGCCCTGGAAAACGAGGGGGACGCGGGCCTCAAGCGCTCCCTGGCTGAGTTGTTCGATGGCCGATACGAAGCGCTGGAGGTCCTCAAGCGCAAGGAGATCTACGAGTTCCTGGAAGACACTCTGGACGGGTGCGAGGACGTGGCCAACCTGCTTGAGACCGTGATTGTCAAGAATGCCTAAGCTGACTCTTCTGCTGACCATCATTGGCGCCCTGGCCTTCAATTTCATCACCGGCTTTCACGATGCCGCCAATGCTATCGCCACCAGTGTCCTCACTCGCGCCCTGAGCATTCGCAACGCTATCCTGATGGCTGCCGGACTCAACCTCGCCGGCGGGTTGATTAGCGTCGCAGTCGCCACCACCATCGGTAAGGGCATCGTGCGGTCCGAATACGTGACTCCACACGTCGTCCTGGCAGCCCTCGTAGGAGCGATCGTCTGGAACTTGATTACCTGGCTGCTGGGCCTACCCAGTAGCTCGACTCATGCCCTGGTAGGTGGGGTGGTCGGGGCTGCAGCTGCCTCCGGGTTCCGCAGTCACGCACAGAACGGCATCATCGTCTGGCAGTTCCCATATTCCATGTACGTACCGGAGGGTCTCACGAAGGTCTTCGTGGCCCTGCTCATCTCACCTATCGCGGGCTTCATCGCGGCCTGGCTTTTCATGGTCCTGCTCTATCACGTCTTTGGTCGAGTTCCTCCCCGCAAGCTCAACCATCCTTTTCGCCGGCTTCAGGTGCTCTCCGCCGCATTCATGGCCTTCAGCCACGGCACCAACGATGCCCAGAACGCCATGGGCCTGATCACCATGGCGTTGGTGGCCAGTGGCTATCTGGCCAGCTTTGTCGTCCCGGTATGGGTGAAGTTGGTATGCGCGGCCTTCATGGCTCTGGGAACGGCAGCGGGCGGCTGGCGGATCATCAGGACCATCGGACGCAACATCATGGAGCTGCAGCCCATCCACGGCTTTGCCGCGGAAACCTCCGCGGCCAGCGTGGTCCAGGCCTGCAGTCACCTGGGTGCGCCGATCAGCACCACTCACGTCATCTCTTCGGCCATCATGGGAGTGGGGGTATCGCGCCGGCTAAGCGCCGTGCGCTGGAAGGTAGTGGGCAATATCCTGGGAGCGTGGATCCTGACCATGCCCATGGCCGCCTTGGTGGCGATGGTCTCCTATTACGTCATTCATGCCCTGATCCCCTAGCAACCGCCCTGCGCCTGGCGAAGCAGGTCGCAGACCTCTCGAACCGCACCATGCCCCGCAGAGGCCCGGGTGATGTATCCCGCCGCAGCTCGCACTTCCGGCACCGCCTCCGGCGGCGCGACGGTGTAGTCCACCTCCGCAAAGGCTGCCAGATCGTTCACGTCATCCCCCATATAGCACGCTTCGGCACGCGACAAACCACGATCCGCCAGAATCTGCCGTACCGTCTCGCCCTTGTCCATGCAGTTCATCTCACACTGTGCGACCTGCAGACGGCGTGCGCGAGCCGTGGTGATGGGAGAATCGTCTGCGGTGACGAACACCACCTCTACCCCTGACTCTTGCAGCAGTAGCACGCCCTTGCCGTCGCGGACGTCAAATCGCTTCATAACCAGTCCGTCGGCTGAAAAATACATGCCGCCGTCGGACAGGGTGCCATCCACATCGAGCATGAGGAGCTTGATGCTAGCAGAGGGGAAGTTGTTCATGGACAGACAGTTCCGCACAGGCCCCGCGTCGCCCTCCCGACCAGGCAGGATTTGCGCACTTCGGCGGTCAACCTACGCGCAAGCTATTCTGATGCTCATGAGGTGAACAGATTGTCTACATCGGAGCTTGCCGCTCAGCAGTTAGTCCGCAGATGCGATCCCGACACGCTTGGCGTGGAGGATACCTCGGCGGTGGAGGGGATGGGCCCGCCCCTGGGACAGCCGCGTGCTTTGGCTTCCCTGGAGTTCGGCACAGAGATTGGAGGAAACGGTTTCAACATCTTCGTGATGGGCGCCACGGGGACCGGGCGTACATCTGTGGCGCGCATGGTCTTAGAAGAGGCAGCGCGGCGTCAGCCTGCGCCCCCTGACTGGTGCTATGTGCACAACTTTGCAGATCCACTCCGGCCACGGGCATTAAGTCTGCCACCGGGACGAGGCACCTCCCTACGCCGCGACGTGGACGAATTAATCAAGAACCTCAATTCTGCCATTGTCAGTGTCTTCGAAAGCGATGAGTATCAGGCGCGGCGCGACGAGGTCCTCAAGCAGTACCACGAACAACGACACAAGGAGTTGGAAGATTTTGAGCACGAGGCGGAGGAGGCTGGGTTTACGGTCGGACGTGGCCCGGCGGGTCTAGTGGTCGCTCCCACCAAAGAAGGTGAGGTTCTCACGCCCCAGGAGTATGCCGCCCTCCCCCAAGAGGAGCGCGCCGCCCTGGAACGCAAACGTGAGGAGCTGCAAGAGAGGCTGATGGACATCCTGCGTCGCAGCCAGCGCTCGGAACGCGAGGCCCGCGAGGCGGTCCGCCAACTCGACCGGGAGATGGTGCAGTTCGCCTGTGCACATCTCATCGAGGAGCTCATCGAACGCTACCAGGAATTGTCCGAGGTAGTCAGCCACCTGCAAGCCATCATGACGGATCTGGTGGAGAATGTCGCGCACTTCCGGGACGGCGAGGAACGGACCATGCCTATGCCTTTCCCCATCGGCGTGATGATGCAGGAGCGCAGCCCGTACGACCGGTACCGCGTCAACCTACTCGTGGAGCACAGTGAGTCCGCCGGGGCACCCGTAGTCCACGAGGCCAACCCCACGCTCCATAACCTCACCGGAGAGGTGGAGTACCAGACGCAGATGGGAGCCCTGGTCACTGATTTCACCATGATCAAGCCCGGTGCGCTCCACAAGGCCAATGGAGGCTTCCTGGTAATTGACGCCCTGACCTTACTTCGCCGTCCCTATGCCTGGGACGCTATTACGCGCGGTCTGAGGAGTCAGGAGATTCGCATTGAGTCCCTGGGCGATCAGTTTCGTCTGGTCTCCACTGTCTCGCTGGAGCCTGAGCCGATTCCCCTCCACGTCAAGGTTGTGCTCATTGGCACGCCCCAGCTGTACTATCTCCTGTACCAGTACGATGAGGACTTCCGAAAGTTGTTCAAGGTGAAGGCAGATTTCGCCTCCGATATTGATCGGGATTCAGACAGCGAACGTGCCTACCTGGCCTTCATCTCTCGCGTCTGTCGTGACAAGACACTACCGCCCTTTACAGCAGCGGCTGTGGCACGCGTGATCGAACACGGCTCGCGATTGGCCGAGGATCAGGGCAAACTGACCACGCGACTCATGGACATCACCGAACTGGTGCAGGAAGCAGCTTACTGGGCGCGCAAGCGCGAGGCCGAGCGCGTAGAGCCGGAGGACGTCACCCAGGCTATCGAGCAGCACATCTGGCGCTCGAACCGCGTGGAAGAGCGGCTACTCGAGGCGATGCGTAAAGACGTGCTGAAGGTGGACACCGACGGCATGGCGGTGGGCCAGATCAACGGTATTGCTCTCATTCCCCTGGGAGACTTCTCTGTGGGCAGGCCCACGCGAATCACCGCCCGCACGTTCCTGGGGCGCGCAGGCGTGGTCAACATCGAGCGCGAGGTGAAGATGAGTGGCCCTATTCATGACAAGGGCGTATTCATTATCTCGGGGTATCTGGGACAGAAGTACGCGCTCGACAAGCCGATTAGCTGCGCCATCAGCCTGGGCTTTGAGCAGAGCTACGAGGAGATCGAGGGTGACTCCGCGTCCGCTGCCGAGCTCTTTGCGCTGCTCTCGAGTCTGGCCGAGATTCCCCTGCGCCAGGACCTGGCGGTGACGGGCTCGGTCAATCAACATGGCGTGATCCAGCCCATCGGCGGCGTGACGCGCAAGGTGGAGGGCTTCTTTGAGACCTGCAAGGTCAAGAACTTGACCGGGACGCAGGGCGTGCTCATCCCTGCGAGCAACCGCGAGCACCTGATGCTGTCCAGTGAGGTGGTGGCGGCCGTCGAGGCCGGGCAGTTCCATGTATACACCATGGAGAATCTCGATGACGGTCTGGAATTGCTCACCGGGATGCCCGCCGGCGAGCCTGACGAGACCGGCCAGCACCCGGAGGGCACAGTGCACGGTGCAGTACAGAGGAGACTGTCCCACTTTGCGGAGACGCTGAAGGAGTTTATGGGATCGCACGGGGAAGACGAGGCAGAGGAGGAGTAGCTTCTGGTGACTCCCCACCACAGCACACAAGGCGCCCCTGGCGAGCTCCGACAGGGGCAACGTCATATTGACAGCGTCTTCCGGTCCGGGGGAGGCCGGTGTACCGAGCAGTTACCATGCCCAAACAGATGATCGCACAACTGGCTGTCGGTGAGACCGTCAAGGCCCCCTTCCTGGTCCTCGAATGGAGGCTCATGCCCTTCCGCAGCAAGTCGGGACAGTATCTCGACTTGCGTCTCGGAGACCGTAGCGGGGCGATCACGTGCAAGCTCTGGGACTGCGCTGAAGAGGCCGCGAACTCGCTCGAACAGGGAATGATCGCATACATTGAGGGAGAGGTGCAGGACTACCAGGGAAAGCACCAGGTAGTCATACGCCACCTTCGCCCTGCGGACCCGGAGGAATATGACTTGACGGACCTCGTGCGGTGCTCCTCCCGACCGCGCGAGGAGATGATTCACGAGCTGCTGGCCGTCATTGACCAGGTGCAGAATCCCCATCTGCATGGCCTGCTGGAGGATATCTTCGGCGATCCCGACTTCATGGAGCGCTTCGCCAGTCACCCCGGGGCCTCGAAATTGCATCATGCGTGCGTGGGGGGCCTCCTTGAACACACGCTCTCCGTCGTTGGGCTGTGCGCCCAAGCTGCGCAACGCCATCCACGCATCAACCGCGACCTGCTCCTTACCGGCGCGCTGCTGCACGATCTGGGCAAGTTGGAGGAGCTCCAGGCGGAAGGCGGTTTCGACTACACCGACGCCGGTCGCTTCTGCGGCCATACGGTACTGACCGACCGCATGGTGGCAGCCGTCATGCAAGAGCGACCGGAGTTCCCTGAGCAGCTAATGCTGCTTCTGACACACCTGCTCCTGAGTCATCACGGACAGCTTGAGTGGGGGGCGCCGGTGGTACCCAAGACCGCTGAGGCCCTGGCTCTGCACTACGCTGACAACCTCGACGCCCGCGTGCAGATGTTCGAGGACTACCGGGACGGCGCGGAATCTGGCCCCGGTCCCTGGTCCCCCTATAACCGCTCGCTTGAGCGGCAGCTATATCTGGGCGCGCCGGAGCCGCATGGCGAGGCGTCATCTGACCAAGCTGCAGACGCAGCCGGTGAGTGGAGTGATGATGGCACGAACCAGTAGCCAGGCGAACCGGCTCCGCGTGGAGGAGTTGGTGGCCAGGGCCCAGACTGGTGACGAGTGGGCCTTCGAGCAGCTTGTCAACGAATTTAGCGGACGCATCTACAACTACGTTTCGCGCATGGTGCAAGACCCCACAGAGGCCCAGGACGTTGCGCAGGAGACCTTCGTTCGAGCCTACCAGGCCCTGAAGAGCTTCCGAGGGGCCTCCAGCTTCCAAACCTGGCTTTACCGCATCGCCTCGAATCTCGCCATTGACGCAGCGCGGAGGCGTAAACGGCGCCAGGCAGAAGTGGTCTCGATCGAGGAACCCATCGAGAGCGCCGAGGATACGGAGGTCGCACGCGATTTCCCCGATGAACTGGGACGCACCCCGGACGAGGAATTGGAGAGCGCTGAGACGCGTCGCGAAGTCTGGGAAGCAATCGCCGAGCTCTCAGACAAGTTGCGTCCGGTCATAATACTGTATGACCTTCAGGGACTTAGCTATCAGGAGATCGCACGCGTTCTGGGATGTCCGATGGGTACGGTCAAAAGCCGACTTTTCAACGCCCGCAGCCAGTTGCGCGAGAAGCTGCGGGAACGGCTCCTGTTGCCCGCGGGAGAATCAGCAACATCTGTGGAGTCCACACCGGGAGCAGATATGTAGGGGGATACAGAAGCATGAGATGCACCAGATTCCGGCGGCTGGTAGTGTTGATGGAGGTATCGGCGCTATCCGAACGCCAGCGAACCGCATTTCACCACCATTCCGAGCACTGCCCATTGTGCGCGCAGTTTCTCACAGAAATGCGGACTGTCCAGCGCTTAGTCCGCGGCCAGTCAGCGGCCCTGCCGCCGGCGGGCTTCCAGGCCTCGGTGATGGAGAGGATTCGGGTGGTGAAATCCCGGGGCACACAGCAGCCAAAGGCTTAAAGGAGATAGTCCCCAATCACCACCCACGCCGACCGCTTCTTCAGGCCCCTGGCGACGGATGCTTGCTACTCACTGCCAGGGTCCAGCTTCCCTTTGATCGCTGCCAACATGGCGTCTGCGTTGGCTTGCATCTTCTTGAACAGCAGCTTCTGGATCAGTGAGCCAATCAAAGGCACCACGTACTCGTACTCTATCACCAGTATCACGCGCGTGCCCTCGCCCTCGGGCAGGAACTCCCAGCGTCCGCCGTAGGAGGTGTAGTCCCCCTCGATCTGCCCGAAGGTGCAAACGTGTTCGGCGTCATTCCAGAAGTCTTCTTCCGTCCACTTGATCTGCCGGTGTAGCTCCTTCACCACGCCCACCCAACGGCTGACCTGCCGCTCGGGGGTCTGCTCGAGGATCTCTACCTCTTCGACGTCCTCCATGAACTCGGGGAAGCGCTCAATGTCCTTGGCCAGAGCATAGACGGCCTCCAGCGGAGCGGCGATGGTGATCTCACTGCGCACAGTAGACATGGTAAAGTCCTTTCGCTTGTTCAGCCTGGGGGCAAGACAAGAGCAGAACAACGGCGGCCCGACATACCGAGTCCACCATACGCCACCCTCATCATCTTAGTAACAAGTTCAAGTCTTGCACTGCCCCAGGAACCAGTCAATAGCCTCGGCAACACCCGTGGGCTGGTTGGAGGGAACAAAGTCGGCCTCTGCCTTCAGCGCTTCCTCGGCGTCAGGCATGGCCACCGCGTAGGCGGCTCGTTCCAGCAGGGGCAAGTCATTCAAGCGATCCCCAGCGGCCATGGTGCACTCGTGTGTCAGACCGAAGTGCTCCACGAGCCAGTCGAGCGCCGCCCCCTTGGAGACTCCTAGATCCATGAACTCCAGATACTCCGCCATGGAGCGAGTGACATAGAGGCGGTCGCCCCAGCGCACCTGGAACTCAGCGGTGAGTTCCTCTATCGTCTCCGGCTCGTCCACAATGAGGAGCTTGATCGGTTGCTGCCCGTTCAAGCGGCGCAAGTCGCCCGCGGGGATGCTGGGGATCCCCGCGCGCCGGTCGTAGAGCCGCGCCCGCGCGCTCAGGCGGGGCACGTACATCTCGTCATCGAGGTAGTACTGCAGATGCAGGCGCCGGTTGACGCACTCCTGCACGACCTCCTGCGCGAGGTCCGCGGGCATGAGCTTCTTGTACAGCGTCTCGCCGAAGTCCGGCATGCGGATGACCGCGCCGTTGAAGGACACGATCGGGGCGCGGACGCGTAGCGGGCCGATGACCTTCTCCGCAGAGGCGTAGGGGCGGCCAGTGACAATGGCGATGACAGCGCCCTCAGCTCGGGCCCGCTCAATGGCGGCCAGGTTCTCGGCCGTGATGATCAGATCTGGCTCGCGCAGCAAGGTGCCGTCGAGATCCAGGGCAATTAGTTTGTCGGGAGCATTACTAGAGGACATACAGGAAACCCGGATACTCTCTTTCTCGCCTGCCCTCCCCTCCTTCTCGCCCGGGGAAGGGAAACGCTTCGTGCCCTGCTGGGCACTTCTCACCAACGACTGGCGACTCGCGACCCCGCCGTTCCCCTCCCCTACTCGGTACCCAGTCCCCCGAGTATCCGCTCGATGTTGGCTAGGCAGATGCGGCTAGCCTCCTCCCCGCCCTCGGAGAAGGCGGCGCCTCCGGGACGGTTCAGGAGGTCCGTATCCAAATCCGTGGTTGGCCGCCAGTGCGTCTCGAGCGAACAGGCACCTTCATAGCCCATCTCCGCCAGGGCTTTGAACTGGCCGGGAAAGTCAACGTATCCACCCTCACCGATGGGTACGCAGCGCGCTCCATCCGGCGCCGCGGGGTCCTTGACCGCGTCCTTGAGGTGCACGTGGATGACCCACGGCTTCATGCGCTCCCAGGCGTCGGGGAAGGGGAGCTCGCCCTCCGGCGCAAAGACTTCATTCGCCGTGTCCCAGATGGCCCGCACGCGTGGATGATTGAGGTCCTGGTAGAACGCCGCGGCCTCCCGGGCGGTAGCCAGGTGCGTGGAGGCTTCATTCTCGATACCCAGATACACGTCCTCTCGCTCCAGGATCTCCACAGGCTCCTCGAAGGCGTCCAAGAGCTGCTGCCAGACCTGCTGAGCGGGACCCGTCTTCCAGAAAGTGAACCCGCGGATGATCTGGCAGTCCCACATATGGGCCAGGTCCGCAAAGCGCCGCAGGTACTCCAGATGCTGCGCGTACTGCTCCTTGTTACCGAGGTCACACTTGAAGAAGGGCGCTGCCAGACAGACCACACGCATGTCCGCATCATCGAGCATCTCCCTAAGATGACGGGCTTCCTCGTCCGTGAGCACTGGCAGACCCTTGTCCCAGACCGAGCGTGGTTCCACCCCTCTCAGGCGCGGATAGTCCTTCGCCACCGCGAGAATTCGCTCCGGGTCTTGAGAGATTTCGTCACTGATTACACCGAGTGTGAACATCAAGATCACCCTTATCTGGTCTGCACTGGACAGACATTTCCACAACCCAGGCGTGAAGTCCTTGTCCGGGAAGGAGCCAGGGAATCGTCTTCTGTCTCCACGTGCCCGTCATTCCGCCCGGAAGCCGTGGCTGCGCTTAGTTCACCGGGTTCCTCACTGAACTTTTCCTCGCCCCTGTCCATCCAAGAAGGAGCCGCGTGCTCATCCCGCGGCGAGGTTATGTCCATGTCTGAGGGAGATAAGAACTGCGACTTACTCATCATCGGAGCGGGTCCAGCCGGTTGCACCGCAGCGCTCTATGGGGCCCGTGCCGGCCTGACGACCATCATGCTCAGCCCCGGCGAGACGACCGGGATGATGGCTAAGGCCCCCCTGGTGGCCAACTTCCCGGCCCAGCCACCCGCACCGGGCAGGCAGATCCTGGCTCGCATCCGGGAGCAAGCGCTGGCCGCCGGCGCCGAGCATGCGCTCGAGGCGGCGACCTTCGTGGACTTCTCCGGCGAGGACCTGCTGGTCGCCGCGGGGAACTCACTCTACCACGCGGCGGCGGTAATCGTCGCCACCGGAGCGATGGCTCCGGCCCAGCCGGTGCCGGGGGAGCAGGAGTTTCAGGGCCGCGGGGTGGGGTACTGCGTCGCCTGCGATGGGCCGCTCTTCGCTAACAAGGACGTGCTCGTCGTCGGAGAGGATGAGCAGGCCGCCGAGGAGGCGCTTGCTCTCTCAGGCCTGTGCCGGGCAGTCACGCTGGTCACCCCAACGCCCAGGCTGGTCTTCGCGGAAGACCTGCAACAGGCCCTGAACGGCCGCGAGAATGTCATCATCGAGACCGGCCTGCGTCTGCAAGAGATCGTGGGCAACCAGGCGGTCACCGGCGCCACCTTCCGCGACCGCGATGGCGCCGAGCGGGTGCTGGAGGCGGACGGAGTGTTCCTGTACCTGCGCGGTCGTGCCCCGGCGATTGGTTTCCTGCAGGGCACGCTGGAAACCGACGAAAGCGGCTATGTGCTGACCAATGAGCTTTGCCAGACCAGCCATCCTCGGGTCTTCGCCGCCGGGGACGTACGAGCCAAGGAAGTCCGACAGAATATCACGGCCGCGGCAGAGGGCTGCATAGCCGCTCTGGCGGCGGAACGGATGATTCGGCGGACTGAGAAGATTCGATATGATCGCGGAGGAGGCAAGTAACTTCAAGTGAAGATCACACGCAAGATCGTCCACATTGATGAAGAGAAGTGTAACGGGTGCGGGCTGTGTGTCGCTCCCTGCGCGGAGGGCGCCATTGAGATCGTTGACGGCAAGGCCAAGGTCGTGCGTGAGGAGCTGTGTGACGGCGCGGGCTTCTGCCTCGGCATCTGCCCCACAGGGGCCCTGACCATCGAGGAGCGCGAGGCGGAAGCCTTCGACGAACACGCTGTAGAGGAGAAGATGAGAGAACACGGGCCGGTTGAGCTGGACGTGCAGTGTTTCCGTTGCGGAGCCTCTGAGCACGTCGCCCCTCTGATTCCCGTTCGGACCGAGGGCAATAGCCGATGGGTATGCACCCGGTGTCTGCCGTCGCTCATCCATGGATGAGGCTCGGTGGTCATCGAAGCCTAGCTAACAAGGAGATAACAGTGAAGAAAGTCGCTTACCTCGTCACCCGCGCTGGCACCAATGAGCTGGTCGGCGGGTGCCTGTTCAATACCATCAGCTCCGGTCATCACGGAGCGCAAGTCCTGGTCATGCACTTTGCCGAAGACGGCGTCTATCATCTCGTCAAGGGCAGCGCCAATGGCACGAAACTGTCCCAGGCCCAGGCCGAGCAGGGCGTACGGCTGCTGGCCTGCGAGTGTTCGGTGAAGAACCGCGGCCTGGAGAAGCTGCTGATTGATGGCGTAGAGATCGGGCATTTCGCGGAGTTCTACGCCGCTGCCGAAGAGGCGGACCATGTCGTAGCCATCTGACTGAGTGAGCTCTGCACCAGGACGGGGCTAACCGGGATCTGCTCGGCCGTTTTCGTCCTTGCCGCCACTGGACTGCACACTGCAGTGGCGCACGAGGACCTCCGGACGTGCAGAACAGTTTCAGCCCCGCGACCCAAGAGAAAGGACTTCTACCTATGGACCTCACCACTCAACCCAGTGAACATGCCTCGGTAAGGGAGGCGTATGCGGTCGCGCACCAGGCAGGTCTGAGCAACACCGTGGACCGTTTCGTCGCCCAGGGCCCCCGCTGCAACTTCTGCGAGCAGGGGGTTCGCTGTGCCATCTGCTCACAAGGCCCCTGCCGGATTCTCCCCCGGGCCAATCGCGGCGCCTGTGGCATTGACGCTGACGGCCTGACCATGCGCAACCTGATCCACCTCAACATCATGGGTATCTCCGCCTACAGCCACCACGAACGCGAGGTGGCACACACCCTCATCGCCACCGGCAAAGGCCAGACACCTTTCACGATCCAGGAACCGGATAAACTCGCCCACATCTGTGAGAAGCTAGGGCTTTCTGGGGACACCCCCGAGGCGCAGGCCGTCGCCTTCGGCGAGGCGATTCTCGAAGAAATGAATCGCGACTACTACGAGGAGTCGCGGCTGGTGGAGATCTTCGCCCCCGAGAGCCGCAAGGCTCTGTGGCGGGAACTGGGCGTATTCCCAGGCGGCCCCTTGGCAGAGATCCAGGCGGCCTCGACGCGCACCATGACCAACATAGACGGCGATTACCTCTCACTCGCCAAGACCGGCCTGCGTCTGGGCGTATCCAACGCCTACGGAGTCCTGGTTCCGCTGGAGCTGGGGCAGGACGTGCTCTTCGGCGTTCCCCGCCCCCACACCGCTACGG
>LSQX01366878.1_pt2 | contig 27467 bp, 22 predicted proteins | sample 654561 | NCBI WGS metagenome assembly LSQX01 (sample SAMN04489861, study PRJNA283612) | anaerobic digester metagenome | isolation source: 4 biogas reactors fed with cattle manure at either 37C or 55C with and... | place: Denmark: Kongens Lyngby | collected 2014
TGAAACACATGAAACTTCATGAAAGGTGAGGGGTATGAAAGAAAAGAGCGTGATGGTTTATGAAGAGGAGTGTTATCAAATACGCGGGGCCTTGTATGAGGTATATACGGTGCTCGGGACTGGTTTCTCGGAAGAGGTTTACCAAGAGGCACTGGAGAGAGAGTTTGCTGTGCGCCATATCCCGTTTGTATCACAGCAAGTCCTGCGGATTTCATACAAAGGAGAATGGCTCTCAAAGACCTACAAAGCAGATCTGGTCTGTTACGACAAAATCATTCTCGAATTGAAGGCTGTCAAAACCCTGCTTCCTGAGCACGAGGCGCAACTCCTCAATTACCTTAAAGCAACCGGAATGCGTCTAGGTTTTCTCGTCAACTTTTGTTGTTTTCCCAAGGCGGACATACGCACGTATGTAAACTAATTTCATGAAGTTTCATGTGTTTCATGGTTGAAAAGTATGAAAAAAATTAAACAACTCCTTTCGGTTCTTGGTCCCGGCATCTTTGCGATCGGTTACACGATCGGCACCGGCAGCGTCACCTCGATGGCGAAGGCCGGCAGTCAGTACGGACTGCAACTGCTCTGGGTGCTCTTCCTGAGCTGTCTGTTTTCAGGTGTGCTGATGGAGGCGTACGGACGCATGGCGGCGGTGACCGGTGGCACCTCGTTGCACGCCGTGAAGCGTCATCTGCCGTTCGGCCGCACGCTGGCCATCCTGATTCTGATCGGCGTGGCGACGGCGCAGTACACCTGTCTGGGCGGAATCTTGACGCTATCGTCCGGCGCGATCTACGAGACGCTCGCCCTTTACGTTCCCTCCTTGCCAAAGGAGAACTACGCTGCGACACTGGGCATCGCCGTGGTGCTGATCGCGTTGATGTACAGCCTGCTCATGATCGGACGCTACAGCTTCTTTGAGAAAGTGCTGGCTTTCTTTGTGATGATCATGGGAATCACCTTCTTGATCTCAATGTTCGTGGTCTGGCCGTCGCCGGAAATCCTCAAACAGGCGCTGATCCCATCAATCCCCGATGAGCCGGGCGCACTGCTGATGATTGCGGCCTTTGTGGGTACCACGATGGCGGCGCCCACATTCGTCACCCGACCGTTACTGCTGAAAGAGAAGGGGGTGGGCGTAGCTGACCTCAAGGAACAAACGCTCGATTCCGTAGTCTCCGCGTCGCTGATGTTTTTGATCAACGGCTCGATCATGGTTGTCGCGGCCGGCGCGCTCTACGCGCACGGCAAGGAGATCGTCAAGATCCTCGACATGGTTCACACGCTCGAGCCGCTAGCTGGCCGATTCGCGGTCGCGCTGTTCATGACGGGGACGCTGAGCGCCGGTCTCTCTTCGATCTTCCCGATCTTGATGGTCGCCCCGCTGCTGATCTCCGACTATCGCGTGGGGCACATGGAGCCGCGCAGCAAGACCTTCCGGGTGCTCTGTCTGGTGGCGGCGTGTGCAGGCTTGATCGTGCCGGCGCTGGGTGGCCGCAATCCGGTGGCGGTTACGATCATGGCACAGATCTCCAATGTTTTTGTGTTGCCGCTGACTGTCGCCGTGATCTTGGTGCTGGTGAACCGGCGCGATCTGATGGGAGAGCACCGCGCCGGTCCGTTGCTGAACATCGGCTTGGCGCTGGCCGGTCTTTTCGCGTGCATCATCGCCGTGACCGGCCTGCGCGCGCTACTTGATGCATGGTTTTGACCGGAAAGGTGTCGTATGAAAGAGGACATTGAGAAGTTGGTACGCGAGTCGCGCATCATTGCGATCATCCGTGGTTTTAAGCCAGACATCTGCCTGAAGCTTGCTGATGCCTATGCGAGGGGTGGTATCCGGATGGTTGAAGTCACGTTCAACCAAGCGTCCCCCGAGACGTGGGCGGATACTGTCGCAGCGATTCGGGTGATCCGCGAACATTTTTTCGGAGATATCCGGGTCGGCGCGGGCACGGTTCTCACTGAAGAGCAACTGACGATGATGGAGGATGCGGGCGGCGAGTATATGGTCACGCCGAATGTCAATCCGTCTCTCATCCGCGAGTGCGTCCGTCGCGGGTGCGCCGCGATGCCCGGGGCGCTCACGCCGAGTGAGGCTGTCGACGCTTGGGAGGCGGGCGCGAGTTTCGTGAAAATCTTCCCGGCGGGTTCACTCGGTGCAGGCTACGTCGAGGCATTAAGCACGCCGTTGTCGCATATTCCGTTTCTCGCGGTTGGCGGGGTGGGGCCTGACAATGTCAGAGACTTTATGGCGGCTGGCTGCGCTGGCGCGGGTGTCGGCGGGAACCTCACGAACAAAGAGTGGATTGCCGCAGGCGAGTGGGACAAGATTGCCGCCGTTGCTAAAACTCTGATCGACAATTCCCGTATCTAAATCAATCCTTCAACAAAGGAGAACCAGACAATGAAAATCGTTACTTTTGGCGAAATCATGATGCGCCTTAATCCAGAGGGTTACCGTCGGTTCACGCAAGCGGACAAGTTTGAGGTGAGTTATGCGGGCGGCGAGGTGAACGTTGCCGTGTCGCTTGCGAACTACGGCATGGAGGTGTCCTTCGTGACGAAACTCCCTGAGAATCCGCTGGGCGAGGCGGCACGGAATGCCGTGCGCCATTTCGGCGTTGAAACGAAGGATATCGTCTGGGGCGGCCCTCGGCTCGGCACCTATTTTGTGGAAAAGGGGGCTTCGCAGCGTGCGTCGAAGGTCGTTTATGATCGCGCCGGATCATCGATTGCGCTCGCGAAACGCACGGACTTCGATTGGGCGAAAATCCTGCGGGGCGTAAAATGGTTTCACTTTACCGGCATCACGCCCGCGCTTGGTGGCGAGTTACCTGCGATCTGTCTGGATGCGCTTGAGTATTGCAAGGCGCACAAGATTACGGTTTCCTGCGACCTCAATTATCGCGGCAAGCTTTGGACCAGGGCTGAGGCTAAAGCATGCATGGCGAAGCTCGTTCCGTATGTCGATGTCCTCATTGCAAACGAGGCGGACGCGGCGGATGTTTTTGGGATCGTCGGCAAGGGCACCGATGTCGAGGGCGGAAAACTCGACAAGGCGGGGTATGTCTCTGTCGCCGAGCAGTTGGTGGAGCGTTTTGGCGTGAAGAAAGTGGCGATCACGCTCCGCACTTCGCTTTCCGCCTCTGACAACCTATGGGCGGGTGTGCTTTACGACGCAAAGACGAGAGAGCCCGTGTTTTCGACAGAATACAAACTCCACATCGTCGACCGCGTCGGCGGCGGGGACAGCTTTGGCGGGGGACTCATCTATGCGCTTGTTACGGGCAAGAACCCGCAGGCGGCGATTGATTTCGCAGTTGCGGCAAGCGCCCTTAAACACTCAATCGAGCACGACTTCAATCTTGTTTCCGTCAAAGAAGTGGAGGCACTGGCCGCAGGCGGCGGAACAGGACGCATTCAGCGGTAAGAGGGCGTGATACGCGGCACCTTTTTTAGACGTGAAGCTTCATGTATGCCGTGACCAGCCTGCGCGCTCTGCTTGTCGCATGGTTGGGTTAGGTCTCTCCTAACCATGAAACACATGGTATGAGCTATCACGTGAAGCGGGCCGTGATCTGCGCGAGCGCGTCATGTACCGGATCGCTGGGTGCGCGGCCGCTCCGAGTCGCGGCGGCGGTCGCGGCATCAAACGCCGTCAGCGCGTCCGCCATACTCCAAGAAATGTGCGCGTGCATCCAGCGAGCCGCAGCGCTCGGGTCGCCGCGCCGTATCGCACGCTCGACCTCGGCATGCTGACGCCACGCCCAGGCAACGTGGCGCAAGTCGCGCTTGTGGCTGTACTGGCCGAAGAAGAGATTACGCTGGTAGACGTTGGTTACGATCTTGATGGCCAAGTGGTTGCCGGCCGCTTTGAGCAACAGCAAATGGAACGAGAGGTCTGCCGTGAGAAATGTAACCAGCGGTCGGCCCTCCAGCAGCGGACGACGCCGCGTACGCAGACTGACAGCCATCGCATGCATCGTCTCGCACGCCTTGCGCAATTCATCGCGGTTGGCTTTGGTGAGGTTCCGCACCGCACGTTCCATGGCGAAGGTCTCAAGTGCCATCCGCACTTCAAAGGCATCGATGAGCTGACGCCGGTCCGGCCGCGCGACATACGTGCCGCTGGACGGGATCTGATAGAGCAGCCCCTCCTCCGTCAGCCGACGCACCGCCTCGCGCACCGGCGTACGGCTAATCCCGCACTCGGCAGCAATCGTCTGCTCGGAGAGCTTTTGCCCTGCCACCAGTTCGCCACTCACCAATTTCTTGCTGATGTGCCGATAGGCGACATCACTCAACGTTTCACCCACAGTTGCTCCAGCTCCCTCACGATCTTCGCACGTCCTTGCCGCTAATTACATACCGGATGCGTCAAAACGAATACCGGTTTTGCAATACGGTATCAAGTTAGGGCGGACTTGTCAGCAACCGATCACAGACACAACCGATCACTGCACCGGCCAGAGCGAGCGCCAATAGGCTTGGTCGGTGGCGAAAGGATCAAGCGTGTCTTTTTCTGGGTCGAAGTCTGACGGCAGGATGCCGAAACGCTTCATCTCGCGCACGTATTGCGGATTGGGCCGCCAGCCAGGCGCACCCCAAGGCGGACGTGCATCGTAAAGCTTCTTGCCGCTCTCGATCGAGGCCAGTATTTTTTTGTAGTCTGGATCGTCAGTGTCTTTGAAGACTTCGCGGGAGCAACGCCCCACCCCACCCGCCGATTTCGCCAGCGGTGCGAGCAACAGGCTGGAACACGTAGGCCGCGTGTAGTCGACCAGCACGCCGGAGTCGTAAAAACGCGCGGGGTCGTTCGGCAGGACGATGCGCTCGTGGTTGCCGGTGGGACGCCCCAGTTTTTTCTTCTCTTTGTCGCGCCGCAACCCCCAGTTGAGGGGGAAGCCCGAGATATTTTGCTCTTCGGTGTTTTTGTGGCACTCCACACAGCGGCGTTTGAAGACGTCGCGACACTCGCCGAAGATTTTGTTGCCCGCGTGGCCGTAGTAGCGTTGCTCTTCGGTGTTGCGCACGGCAGCGTAACTGCCGGCGTAAGGGGCGGCGGCCTCGATCCACAGCCAGACCATACGCCACTCACGCGGCGAGACCTTGACGTTGTGGTGGTCGCCGGAGAGCCGCGCCAACAGCGGGCTGGCGGAGCTTCCGATTGTGCGTGGCGGACGGTTGCCAAGACCGTTGGCGCCATCCGCGACCTGTTGACGGGCCAAAAGCGCAACATATGCATTTGAGAAGCGCGGTGCCAGAGCAGCCGCCAGATTGAGCGTACCGGCGCGCTTTTGCGGATTGTGGCAGGTCACGCAATGGCGGTCCAGAATCGGCTGGATGTCACGCTGGAAGTCCGGCACGTCCGGGAAGCCTTCGAACGGCTGGATGACGGACGGTGGCCGTTTCAGAGCAAGTGGCGTAGGCTGGTCGCGGCGGGCATCGGCAGCGCTGGAGCGCGTCTCATGGCAGCCGATGCAGGTGAAGGTCTCGCCGGGCATAAGGTCGGCAAAGCTGTGCATGCGCTTGACCGAGAGGTCGTTGGCATCGAGTGCAACGAAGAAGAGCGGACGTCCAGCAGGCGCAAGAAACGAGGCGCTGCCGTCCTCTTCGACCGGCACGATCCCCAGCACCCGCTCAAGGTTGAAGGTGCCGAGCCACGAGGTCAGATCCATGCCGCCGCTGAAGTTGACAGGCTTGGGTAGCGGCTCGATCACGAGCAGTTTCTTGATGTCGCCACGCTTGACGCCTTCCATATTGCGGCCTTGGTAGACGTCGATCAGTATAAATTGCCCGGTGGGCTTACCAGAGACCACGCGCGAAGGGATGACCGGTTCACGCGGGCGTGGACGCAGCACACGCGGCTCGTGAACCGGCGTGGCGGGATCGGTCAGGATGGTCTCCTCTTTGCCGTCGCGCGTCAGGAAGGCGATCGACTTCCCCTTGGCTACCAGAAACAAGTCACGCGTGACGGGGAAGGGGTCGCGGATGCGTCCGGTGTGCTTGATGCGTACGGCGGCCTCCTTCTCGTCCGGCCCCTGCTTCTGTGAGACAAGCGTGGCAAACCCTTCGTGCTCGTTGACACCGTGGCCGGGCGAGAAACTGGCGATCACCTCTTGGGTGCCAGGGATCGGCAGGGCGTCGATCATCACGATCCATGAGTGCATGTTGCCGAAGTAGACATTAACGCCGGTACCATCCGGGTTCATTGTCCAGAGGTGGTGGTACTCCACCTGCGAGCGATCGATATACTCCCATCGCGTGTATAGGATGCGGCCGTCCGGCAGCACCGCCGGCGTGTTGTCGTGTTCGATGTTGGCGGAAACACACTGCATGTCAGAGCCGTCGGGCCGACAACGGTACATCGTGCCGACTTGGGTATACCAACAGCCCACCCAACGCTTGCAGCGCGTCGTGATAAACAGGATGTCGCCGTCCGGCAGGCGGCATGCCTCGTAGTCGTCCCACGGGCCGTCGGTGATTTGCCTGAGGCCTGAGCCATCGGATTGGATCTCGTATAGATGATAGTGGTCGGTACCGGCGGGCCGGTAAGAGAAGAGGATCGTGCGACCATCGTAGTCGACATGCGGATCACGGATGCTGCCGCCGCATGCGTCGAAAATCACGCTGTTCTGACGGGTTTTCAGATTATACCGGTACAACACACCAGCATCCGGTTGGCCATTACCCGCGTAGGCTTTCTTGGCCACGTCATCACAATAGTGACCGATATTGGCATACCAGTGACCGTCGTCATACCGTGCGCGCGTACAGTAGACGAACTCAGGCGTGTCGCGCATCGGCCCTTCCAGCGCCTTCTCCACAAGCGCGGCGCGGACACTCGACATACAGCAGGCACAACCCAGCCCTGCAAAAAACACTCCCCATCGTTTCCGCATCGCTACCCCCTTTCAGGCCCCCCGGCTCGACGCAGCCGAAGCGCCCCGTTATTCCTTGTGCACATCCACACGCGTCGCCCCGCCGCGCTCATAGGGCGGCGGACTCACCACCGCTTTGCCGTCATCCGGCGGCGGCTCACTGGGCCTTGCCCTGCCGAAAAAAGAGAACCCCGCGAACGGCGGACGCTGTTGCGCCGCCGCCTCTTCCATCAGCACCATCCGGTACTCGCGATCGGCTGCGGTGTAGATGAAGTAGGCGATCAACAGGCGGGTCAGCATATAGCCCTCGAATCGATGCGTCAGGAAGGAGAACAGCACCGAGAGCCCCATCAGTATGGCGATGAACCGCCCGATGCGCGAGGCGACCCATGTGGCCCGCAGGCGTGTCATGAAAAACTGCTGCAAGAAGGCGCGCAGGATGCGTCCGCCGTCCATCGGGAACGCCGGCAGCAGGTTGAAAAAGCAGAGCGAGAGGTTGATCACCCCGAGATAGAAAAAGAGGCCAGGACTATAGCCCGCCGACGTCGACACAGACATCGGATCGATATGCAACAACGACACCGCAGCCAGGCAGAGCGCACCGATCAACGCGCTCACCAGCGGCCCGGCCAGTGCCATCAGAAACTCCTGCCACGCCTTGCGCGGCATGTCAATGATGGTCGCGCAGCCCCCGATCAGCATCAGCGTGATGTCACGCACGCGACAGCCGAACGCCTGTGCCACCAAGCTGTGGCCGAGTTCGTGCAGGACGATGGACGCCGCCACACCAACGCCGACCGCGATGCCGAATAGCGGGTTGCCGAAGTCGCTGACCACGAAGAGCAACAACAGGATCAACGACCAGTCAACATAGATCGGAATGTTAGAAACGGTAGCAATTTTGTAAGCCATAGCAGAAAAATCCAATCACAAAAGGGTATACGCTCACAACGTGGTGACCAGCAGACACGCGGCGGCATCAGGCTCCATATGATACACATCGGCAGCCGCCGGCACCAGTGCGCTTTGTCCGGCTCGCAATAAAACACGCTCGCCGCCGGCCGACACAGCAACCGCGCCGACAGTGACAAACAGGACATGGAACGAAAGGCCGTCCATAGTCACATCGAGCGGCTCCGCGAGATTCAGCCGACGCACGTTGAAGTAGTCGCAGGCCACCACTTCCGACCAGCCTGCCCCCGCTTGGTCTCCCCCGGCGGGATCGATCATCTGCGGCGCGGGCAGCGACCAGTCGAGCGTCTTAAACGCTTCCTCGATATGCAGCGTCCGGGGTCGGCCGTCCGCGCCGACGCGATTCCAGTCAAACAGACGATAGGTGGTGTTGGAGTTTTGCTGCACCTCATAGATCAAGCACCCCGCGCCGATCGCATGCGCCAGTCCACCGGGAATGAAAAGGGCCTGGCCGGGCTCGACCGGATGCTCCACAAGCTGCGTTGCGGCCGTACCATCGGCGAGCGACCGCCGCAGCGATTCCGGCGTCATACCTTCCGCCAATCCCGCATAAAGCGTGGCACCGGGCAAGCGATCCAACACCACCCACATCTCCGTTTTGGGTTCTCCGCCGGTGCGCTCCGCATTCTCGGCGTTCGGATGCACCTGCACACTCAGCCGGTCGCGCGCGTCGATCACTTTGAAAAGCAGCGGGAAGCGATGCGGGTCAGAAGCACGCGTACCGACCAACGCCGGACCATATTCGGCGCTCAGTTCCGTGAGCCCGCGTCCCGCGAACGGTCCGGTTGCCACGATACTCTCGCCGTCCGGCCGCGCCGCGATCTCCCACGACTCAGCGCACACCTCCGGCGTATCCGTTCTGCCATACACGGCAGCCAGACGCTCTCCGCCCCATATATAGTCTCTGTACACCGGCTTGAAAACAAGTGGAACACACAACGCGCTCATGACGGTTCAGTTTATCAGCCCTGAAAGAGCGTTGAAAGTTGAAAGTGTAATCGGTTAGTGACAAGGAGGGTGCGAAGGTCATGAGTTTCTGGTGAAAAGGGGAGCAGAGAGTCGGGCGCGGGCGTCCTCGCCCGCAACAACGTGTCTTGCAAAAGATTGATGCGCAGATTCCCTCGTTGCGGGTTTATTTTTTGACCTGATTGACATAACTGACCTGATTGACATGATTTGGAGGGCGAGTGTCCCCACGAGCCGCCTTCCGCTGTGCGGAAGGATGGTTTCGGGTTTCATTGCGGAGCGCCGAGATGGGCAAGCGTCTGCTTGCCCGGCGGCGCATGTGCCACCCACTTGAGCGTTGAAAGTTGAGCGTTGAGCGTTGGGCGTTTAATTTTTTGTGCGCGGACGGCGGCTCGTGAGGACACTCGCCCTCCAGTGCTACGGTCTGGGCTAGCGAAGCACCGTAAAAAATTCCTGCGTCTCTGCGTCTCTGCGTTAAAAAAACTCTCAACGTTCTGCGGGCGAGGACGCCCGCGCTCCCGACTGCGCACACCCAAAACACGCGCTCGACTCGCACACCCCTATCACCAACCGATAGCGATCTCGATGCTGATTTACCTTTGCTTCATGCGGGGCAAAGGGTAAACTTACGCTCCGTTATGGGATATGAAGTATTAGCTCGTAAGTGGCGCCCCAAGGGGTTTGATGATGTGGTCGGTCAAGAGCATGTCACGCGCACGCTCAAGAACGCGATTGAAACCGGACGCGTCGCGCACGCCTACCTGTTTGTCGGGCCGCGCGGTATCGGCAAGACCTCGCTGGCGCGTATCTTTGCCAAGGCGCTGAATTGCACGAAAGGCCCTACGATCACGCCGTGTAATGAGTGCGACATGTGCCGCGAGATCACAGCCGGCAACGCGCTGGATGTACTGGAGATCGATGGCGCGTCGAACAACGGCGTGGATCAAGTGCGCGACCTGCGCGACCAAGTCCAGTTCGCCCCGGCCCACGGCACCTTCAAGATCATCATCATCGACGAAGTCCACATGCTCACCACCGCTGCTTTCAATGCATTGCTCAAGACGCTGGAAGAGCCGCCGCCGCATGTGAAGTTCATCTTCGCCACGACCGAGGGCGACAAGATCCTGCCGACCATCATCTCGCGTTGCCAGCGCTTCGACCTGCGCCGCATCCAGACGCCCTTGATCGTCGAGCGCTTGCGCCACATCTGCACAGCCGAAGGCATCACGATTGATGACGACGCACTGCTGGCAATCGCGCGCGGCGCCGAAGGCGGCATGCGCGACGCGCTCTCTGCACTGGATCAGCTTATCTCCTTCAGGGGCGACGCCCTCACCGAAGACGACGTGCTGGCGGTTTTCGGACTCGTGTCGCGCCGCTCGCTCGAAGGGCTCGCCACGGCCGTACTCAAGGGCGACATGCCCGAAATCTTGCGGTTGGTCGGGCTGTTCGACAGCGCCGGCAAAGACATGCGCCGTCTGACCGTGGAACTGATGGAGCACTTCCGTCATCTGCTGGTCTACCTGTATGTCGGCGAGGCGATGTCGACGCTCGACGCCACACCCGAACAGATCCGTGCGCTATCCGAACAAGCGGCATTGGCCGACGCCGTGCGTGTGCATCAGATCGCCGACCAACTCGCTGAAATGGAGGGGCGGTTGCGCTTCGCCCTCTCGGTGCGCACGCTGATCGAGATGACGCTCATTCGTTGCGCACGTATCGCGACAGCGGTATCGCTCGAAGAGGTTCTGAGCCGCCTGAATGCGTTGCGCTCCGATGAGCCGCCGACCGTCACAAGCAAACCCGCCGCGTCTGCGACACGTCCGAACAACATCTACGACGACCCGCTGCTCAAGCAGGTGCTGGAAGAGTTTGACGGCAAGATCGTCAGTATTGAAGACGGCGACGACTAACCCGCGCTACGCGCGGAGTTAGAAGGTAGGATTTAGAATTTAGGATTTAGGAGTTCGAGTCTCTCGACCAGCGCGTGGCACAGGTTGGCTGACACCGCGGATGCGCGCTTCAAAAAGGTTTGGAAGTCCAAGGCACTGTCGCCACTCCCCGGAGCGTCACTCAACGCGCGCAGAATCAGGAAGGGCACTCCGAAGCGCGTGCAGGTATGGGCGATGGCACCACCCTCCATGTCGACGCACGCCACGCTGTCCTGAAAACGCGCGCGAATCTGGTCAAGCTGCTGCTGCGAGTGAATGAACGAATCTGAGGAACCCAACAGGCCATGGTGGCAGACCGGCGGCGAGGGCTGCTCGGCCAACACGTCTCTGAAGCACGCGAGCAATGCGGGCGCAACGCGGAAACGCGGCTCGCTGCCGAGCATCTGCCCAAAGGCCAGCCCAAGCGGCGTCAAGTCCACATCGGTGTAGACGATCTCTTCAGGCACGAGCAGGTCTAGAATATGCTGGCCGGCCTGCAAGCCGCCGGCCGTACCGGTATTGATCACGCATCCCGGCGCAAAGTCCGACAGCAACAGGGCGAGTGTGCAGGCGGCGTTGACCTTGCCGACGCCGGTCTGTGCAATCACCAGCTCCTGGTTGCCGTGGTGGGCGTGAAACAGCCGCGTGTTGAAGTGTACGCATGTTTCGTGTTGTGGAAAACACGCCAGCAGCGCCTCCACTTCCTCCTCCATCGCGGCCACGAGGGCAATCGGTTTCTTCATGCGCTTAGTTTCGTATGATCAGCGCCGGACGTCAACCCCGGGTATCGATGAACGCCGCCATGTCGTCGGTGAGGTTTTTCCAATCGGCACACAGAGGAATCACATGCCCGGTCTCGGGCAGGTCGCGAACCGACGTCGGCCCTTTGCAAGCGGTAAGCCAGTGCTGTGCGGCGGCGGTATCGACAACCGAATCCCGCGCGGCGGTCACCGCAAAAACCGGGCAGGTGAGCTGGGCGGCGCGCGGGCGGTTTTCGCTGACCAACTTAAAGAGTGCGCGGTAGACGCAGAAGGGAATGAAACGGTCGCGCGCGTATGTGAAGGCGGGATCGTCCTCGGCAACCCCGCGCACAGAAAAGGGCGATTCAAACATCGGCGAGAGGCAGAGCGCAACGCGCGCGATCGCGAACCAGACATGCGGCGGCAATAGCGGACATCGCTTGCGCGACACTTCGATAAGCGGAGCAAAGAGTGCCACGCCGTTCACCAGATCCGGCAAGCGCAACGCCGCATCCAGCGCGAGCGCACCGCCCAACGAATGGCCGACGACCCACACGGTTTCATGCGTCTCGCGTAACTGCACCAGGTCGTCGGTCACCTGCGCACGCCAGACTTCCAGCGATTGGCGGCGGGCACGCGCGACCGGCTCGGCACTGCCGGGCAGGCGCATGGCACGGCAGGTGAAGCCCCCGCCTTCCGCCAGACGGTGTGTGATACGTCGCCAGATGTAGGGCGTGTCCGCAAAGCCATGGATAAAGAGCAACGCCACGGAGCCGTCGCCGACCTGATAGGCCGCGGCACCCGGCAACAGACCGTCCGGATCGCGGTTCGCGTGTTTTTCCCAAGCCCGGTGGCGCAGCCCCACCCAGAGCCGATGGAGCAGATTCGTGCCGAGCCAAGCCGCAACAATGACCAACAGAGTGAAGAGCAGTGAACCCATGGTGGCCAGTTTATCTTCACACCCGGCCTCGGCGCAACACAAAAGGGGTTTACCTCCCGAGGGGGAACAGTCTACACTCTCGGTATGTTTGCGTTCGACCTCCATATTCACTCCTGTCTCTCTCCGTGCGGCGATCTTGATGCGTCACCGCGCGCGATCGTGCAGGCTGCCAAGGCCGTTGGGCTGAATGGCATCATGCTGGCCGACCACAATTCGTCGCGCAACTGCCCGGCGCTAGCGGAAGCTTGTCGGCGCGCGGAACTGAATTGCCTGTTCGGGCTGGAGGTCACCTCGGCGGAGGAAGTTCACGCACTGGCGGTTTTCGATACGCTGGAACAAGCGGCGGCAATGACCGAGATCTGCTATGCCGCGCTACCCAAGCGAGTGAATCAGCCCGAGGTGTTCGGCTATCAGGCGGTAGTAGATGCCGACGACAACGTAGAAGAGTTGGAGTGGCGGCTGCTGAGCGCACCGACCCGCCTGACGTTACGTGAGGTGGGTAAACACATCCATGAACTGGGCGGTCTCTTCATTGCGGCGCATATCGACCGCGCAGTATTCAGCGTGACCTCGCAACTCGGCGGCCTCTTCGGTGATGAGGGCTTCGATGCAGTGGAGCTGACCCGATACGCAAATCTGGAGGAGTGGCGCGATAAGACGCTCGGGCTGCCGGTGATCCGCTCATCCGATGCCCACCATCCCGACGCCATCGGCATCATCTGGAGCGAGGCCGACCTTTCGGTTTTTTCGACACAGGCATTGAAAGCGGCATGGGGTTGTTAGTTCATTAGTGCATTAGTGTTACCGTGGATTTGAGCGTTGAAAGTTGAACGTTGAGCGTTGAGCGTTTCTCTGCTTCCCCCCGCGCCTAACAATTTGCTAGACTAGCGTCATTAAACGTGAGTGAAGCGTTTCCATATTTGACGGCGGCGGTCCTGAGCGACACCGGTTGCCGCCGCGAAAACAACGAAGACGCGGCGGTGAGCCTGCTGCAGTGCGGTGTCTTCGCGGTGGCCGACGGCATGGGTGGCGCGGCGGCTGGTGAGGTCGCCAGCCAATGTACCGTAGAGGCTATCCACACTGCCTTTACGCAATCGCCGGACGCACCGTTCGCGCTGACCGCCGAGTCCTCGGCATGGTTGCTGACACGCGCGGTCAACGACGCCAGCCGAGCAATCAAGGCCTATGCGGCGGACCACGGTTTCGCGGGATCAGGCACGACTGTCGTGGTGCTGGTGTTCGATCGTGCCACGCCCACGCGGGCCTGTGTGCTGCATGCTGGCGACAGCCGCGCCTATCGTTTCCGCGATGGCCTGTTGAGCCAGTTGACCGCTGACCATTCGCTGGCGGCTGCGGCCGGCGTTACCGTGGAAGAGAGCCTGCCCATGCGCTTCCGCGGGGTCATCACGCGGGCGGTCGGTCTGGCGCCGGACGTCGAACTGGAGCGGACATCACTCGCCGTGCGACCGAACGACCTGTATCTGCTCTGCACGGACGGCCTTTCGAAGATGGTGTCCGACCCGCAACTTGCAGCCTTGTTGGTCCGCGAGGGTGACCGGCCCTTAGAGGAATTGGCGCAGACGCTGATCGACCACGCGCTACAGGCCGGCGGCGAGGATAACGTCTCGGTGCTACTGGTCCGCGTAGCGAATCATTTGCCGCCGGCCACGAACACACCCCTGCCGCGTCAAACCCGCTTGTTTGAAAAAGAGCTTCGGTCTCAATCCATGGAGGACGCTCCGTTGCATGACATCATCCGAAAATGCCTCAGCCACGATGCACACCCGCTGGTGCAATTCATCAAATACGGAATCGTCGGCGGTATGGCGACAGGCGTACACATCATCACCTTTTTCCTGTGTGGCTGGTTTCTGCTGCCGTGCCTGACGCAAGACGATATTGTTGTCCGGTTGCTGGGGTTGACCGCGCCCGAACTCACCCAGTCCGTACGCGCTTGGAATGCCGGCTTCTGCAACGCAATCGGCTTCGTCCTGTCGAACACCTTCTGCTATCTGCTCAACCGTCTGTTCGTCTTCAAGCCCGGCCGCCACCACTGGATCATAGAATTCCTGCTTTTCTTTGCGGTCTCCGGCATCAGCATGGTATTGGGCACCGCGATCCAGACCTTCCTGATCACGCAGTCGGGGATCCAGACGACCCTCGCCTTTGGCGCCAACATTATCTGCGCACTGTTCATCAACTACGCGATGCGCAAGTTCGTGATCTTCAAAGGCTGATCGTCCGCACTACATCAGGCTGAGCGCGTCAACATCGATCGCCAGTGTGACATCGGCTGTCGGTCGTAGATTGGCCAGCAACGCACGCAGCGGGCGTGTTATGGCGTACACGGTCGGTGCGCGTAGCAAAAGCTGATAGCGGTAGTGATCCTTAGCTTTGGCGAGCGGCGCCGGACAGGCTTCGGAAAGCTTTACGGAGGCATCGGCCAGCGCACGCCGCAACTCACGCTCGACGCTCTCGGCCACGAACCTCACCTTGGTTTCGTCGGGACCTTTGAAGGTGACGCACACCAGGCGCGTGTAGGGCGGATAGCCGCCGGATTTGCGCTCAGCCAATTCGACCGCCGCGAACGGCGCGAAACCTTCGTCGGAAGCGGCCGCCTGCACGGCCGGATGGTCAGGCGAGAAGGTCTGCACATAGACCTCGCCCGGCAGTTCGGCGCGTCCCGCACGCCCCGAAACCTGCGCCAACAACTGATAGGTGCGTTCCGCCGCGCGGAAATCCGGCATGTGCAGACTGGTGTCGGCCACCAGCACGCCGACCAGCGTAACATTGGGGAAGTCGAGTCCCTTGGCGATCATCTGCGTACCGATCAAGATATCCGCGCGCCCGCTCTTGAAGGTCGCCAACAGTTCGTCGTGACTGTTCTTACGCGTCGTCACATCCGCATCCATGCGCAGCAACCGCGCCTGCGGGAGACAGCGCTTGAGGGCGCTCTCCACCCGCTGCGTGCCGAAGCCGGAGAACTTGAACGCCGGGTCACCGCATTCCGGGCACACATCGGGCGGCGGTCGCCAGCCACCGCAGATGTGGCAACGCAGGCAGGTGTCGGCCTGATGATAGGTATAGGCTACACTGCACGAGGGGCACTCGGCCACCGCGCCGCATTGGGGGCAGATCAGCGAGGTAGCATAGCCACGGCGGTTGAGAAAAAGGATCGACTGCTCGCCACGCTCCAGACGCAACTTGAGCGCCTCCAGCAGGACATCGGAGAAGATCTGGACATGGCCGGTCTTGGCGGTCTCGACGCGCATATCAACGATATGCACGCACGGCATAGGACGCCCCGCCACGCGCTGCGTCAGATGCGCCGCAACATACTTGCCCTTTTCGACATTGAGCCAGCTCTCCATCGCGGGCGTGGCACTGCCGAGCACCACAGCGCAACGCTCCATCCATCCGCGCATCACCGCCACGTCACGCGCATTGTAGCGCGGTGCCTCATCCTGCTTGTACGAGGGTTCGTGCTCCTCGTCCACCACGATCAGTCCCAGATTCTGAACTGGCGCAAAAACGGCTGAGCGCGGCCCCACCACCACCGCCGCCTCACCGTTGCGGATGCGATGCCACTCGTCATAACGTTCGCCGTCGCTCAAAGCGCTATGCAGTACCGCAATGCGCGCGCCAAACCGCGAGGCGAAACGCTGCACAGTCTGCGGCGTGAGGGCGATTTCAGGCACCAGCACAATCGCGCCCAATCCGCGCTGCAACACGTGAGCAATCGCCTGCAGATAGACCTCAGTCTTGCCAGAACCAGTCACACCGAAGAGCAGCACCGGCTTGGGTGGCAAGTCGGGAGCGCGGGCGTCCCCGCCCGCGTCAACCGCCGCAATGATCAGTTTGAGGGCGGCGGCTTGCTCGGGCATAAGCGGCAGGGGACGCGTAGGCAGTATGGTGCGGTTGGCGAGCGGGTCACGCCGCATCTGGCGCGCCTCGATCACGGCGGCTCCCTTTTCGGCCAGCGTCTTGAGCGTCTGTGCCGTGCAGGCAAACTCGCGTGTCAGGCCATACAGCCAACCGCCGCCCACGCGGCGCAGGTTGGCGAGCAGCTCCGCTTGGCGCGGCGTGAGGTCGAAGTCTCCCTCACACGGTGTGACATAGAGGCGTTCTTTGGGCTTGACTGTACGGCTGCGTACGGCGGCGGGAAGCATGCAGCGCAGCGCCAATTCGAAGGTCGTGCAGGTGTAATCGGCCATCCAGCGCGCCAACTCCAGCAACACCGGCGAAAGAAACGGCGTCTCATCCTCAATCGCAAGGATCGTGCGCAGCCGCCGGGCGGCGGGAAGGCTAGGCAGATCGGACTGATTGAAGAGATCAGGAACAGCGGGAGCCGCAGGTGTCTCTGCTGCAAGTTCCACCACATAGGCTGAGAGCGTGCGGCCACCAAAAGGCACACGCACGCGCTGCCCTACGGCCAGACGCGGTGCCAACTCGTCCGGCACCCGGTAGTCGAAGAGTTGTCCGACGGAGACTTCTGTGGCCACGCGCGCGATCATAAACAGGGTTTTCCCCAAAAAAAAGGGAGCGGCGAACCGCTCCCTCTTCTCAAAAGTCCTACCAACGTCAGCCTTATTTTCCTGCCGAAACGCTGGACTTGGGAGTCAGATACTTCATCTGCGCAGACTGCGACTGCAGGGTTGTGTCAAACTGCTGGTTGTTATAGACAACGCGCAGGTCACGATAACGCGAACGGCCCTTGAAGATCGCGCCGCCCTTGCGCACCATCACGAAGCCCTTGTCCGAAAACGGCTTGGGATCAGACGTGGAGAAGCTGATCTTGGTGGTCGCCTTCGAATCGTCGTATTTCGCGACCAGCGTGCTGGCGTCCACGTTACGCGTCACCAGAATCGGGATGATATCCGCCCACTCGTCACGCATGTTGCAGATGATCGTCCACATGTTGTACTGCTCTTCCAGCTTGTTTTTGCCGCAGGAAGGAATGCCCGCACCAGCCAGCTTGGAGTAGTCGAAACCCTCAGCAACCGGGCTCCACTCTTGCGTGCCCAGATTATCTTCGTCATAAATATAGGCAAAGTACTTGGTACTGTCGGACGATGCTGCCTTGCGCTTCTGGTCGTCCTGTGAGAGTTCACCAGAAGCATCCGACATTTCATCCGGCCAGACACTGCCCAGACCCAATGGCTCGCGCTCCATGTTAGCGGAGGTGATCGCCACAAAGATGTCTTTGCCACGGGTGCCGACAGCCGCCATGTTGGCGGACATCACCGCATTGCCGATCGCGGGGAAAAGCGCTGCGGAAAGAATGCCGAGAATCCCGATTACAACGAGCAACTCGACGAGGGTGAAACCTTGGTTTTTATGCATAGTCATTTCCGTCTCCTTCACGCAGCCGATTCACGGACTGCCTTAAATCGATTACAGATACACGTATTATGCCACTCACCCGCAAGGAGGTCAAGTGCAGGAGCATTTTTTTTTGACTAATTTTTTGACTGCCGCTGCAATCAGGTAGGCGACAATCGCGAATTCGACGATTGTCGCGCCAGGCGGCCAACCGGGGCCGTAGCTGAGTGCCAGTCCCAGCAGGCTGACTCCCGCCCCGATACCGACAGCCACCACCATCATCCGGTCGAGGCGCCGCGTGAGCAGACCGGCCGTCGCCGCCGGCAAGGTCAACAGGGCGACGGCCAGTAAAATCCCTGCCACGCGCACCAGTAGCACCACGGTCAAGGCGGTCATCACGTAGTAGATCACCTCGTAGGGCATCGTAGCAACGCCACGCAAACGAGCCAGATCGGCGTTGAAGGCAATCGCCAAAAAGCGGTTGTAACAGACGGCCATGACCATGATCAGCAGAAGATCGGCAACCAGCATCCAAAGCAAATCCGCATCAGAAACCAACAGGATCGACCCGAACAGATAGCTCATCAGATCATCCTGATAGCCCGGTGTCGCGGCCACACAGGAGACGCCCAGCGCCATGCCGCCGGTCCAGACCGCACTCAGGACGGTGTCAGAACGGTGCCGACCACGCTGCGTCAGCCAGACAAGCAACAGGGCGGCCGCGACGGCCGCCAACGTCGCGCCGGCCATGGGCGGCAGCCAACCGATCCCGAACCGCCGCTCCAGCAGGCGCGCTGCTCCCAATCCGGCCAACACGCTATGGGAAACCGCTCCGGCCAGATAGGTTGAGCGTCGCACGACTACCAAGCTACCCGTCACGCCCGCCGCGACCGCCGCGAGCAGGGCCGCCACAACGGCGTTGCGGAGGAAGGGATACTCCCAAAGGTCTTGGAAAAAGTGAAGCATCGAGAGATTCGATTGGGTCTAACGCGGGCGGAGCCCGCAACCCAAGTTCATTAGTTAATTAGTTTGTCCGGGAGCGCACTGCCCCAAAAAACCTTCGTGCCTCTGTGAGAGAAAAACAGAACCATGAAACACATGAAACTTCATGAAAATTGAAGCCTTTCCTTTGCGTTCTCTGCGTTCTTTGCGGCCATTTATGTAGCCATGCCTATTCGATTCGCGACAATTCGCATCATTCGCGGTTAAAAATCCGTCGCCATGCCACCCAAAAACATCTGCGTAATCTGTCATCTGTGGATGTAAAAAACCGAGCCATGCCCCAAAAACCTCTGCGTCTCTGCGCCTCTGCGTTAAACAAACAATTTGTTTTTGCGCTTGCCGAGCCGTAAGGCACTCATCAATCGGCTTGCTTTGCCTGCGGCTCCAGCCGCTTCAGACCGCGCAGGTAGGGATGCAGCGCCTCGGGCAGCAGTACCGATCCGTCGGCCTGCTGACACTGTTCGAGGATCGCGATGATCAGCCGCGGCAAGGCCACGCCCGAACCGTTGAGGGTATGTACCAAGCGCGTCTTACCGCTGGCGTCGCGGTAGCGGCAGTTCAGACGGCGCGCCTGAAAATCCTCGAAGTTGGAGCAAGAAGAGACTTCCAGCCACCCCTGCTGACCCGGTGCCCACAGTTCAATGTCATAGCACTTGGCAGCCGAGAAGCTGATGTCACCCGAGCAGAGTTCCAACACACGGTAGTGCAGACCCAGGCTGGTGAGCACTTCTTCAGCATTCGCCACCAGCGTCTCCAACTCGTCGTAGGAGGTCTCCGGCTCTACGAACTTGACCATCTCGACCTTGTCGAACTGATGCACGCGCAGGATGCCGCGCGTCTCTTTGCCGGCCGAACCGGCCTCACGCCGGAAACAGGGGGTGTAGGCGGTGAGATAGATCGGCAACGGACGATCGAGAATCTCGTCGCGGAAGTAATTTGTGACCGGCACCTCGGCGGTCGGAATCAGCCAAAGGTCATCGACCTCGCAGTGGTACATGTCATCAGCCATTTTCGGAATCTGGCCGGTGCCGCGCATCGAGGCGCTGTTGACGATGAAGGGCGGCAGCATTTCGGTGTAGCCGTGGCGTTCAGTGTGCATGTCCAGCATGTACTGAATCAGCGCGCGCTGAAGTCTGGAACCCGCGCCCAGCATCAACGGGAAGCCCGACCCGGTGATCTTAGCACCGCGCGGCAGATCGAAGAGTCCGAGCCGCTCGCCAAGCACGATGTGGTCCAACGGCTTGAAGTCGAATGTCGGCGGCTCGCCCACGATCCGGACGACGCGGTTGGCTGAGGCGTCCGGACCGGTCGGGATGGTCGCGCACGGCACGTTGGGGATCAACAGCATGGCCGCTTCGAGGTCGGACTCGATCTCACGGAGCTGCGTGTCGAGCGCCGTGATCTGATCGCCGATCGCGCGCACATCGGCCTGCACCGCTGCGGTGTCTTGACCGGCTTTCTTCAGAGTACCGATCTCTTTAGACCGGCTGTTGCGCAACGTCTTCAACTCGTCGGCCTTCGTGACCAAGACGCGCCGTTGCGCGTCCAGATCACGCGCACGCTCGGCCCATTCGAGCGACGCTCCACGCCGCTGCAAGCCCTCGGTCACTTCGTCGAAATTCTCGCGGATCCGCTTGATGTCTAACATGGCATACCCTCAAAGGTTAATGAAACGTAGAGAGGATAACCCTTTTAGACGGCGATGCGCAAGCCTCTACGTTTTAATAAACGCTTGTGGCAGCAACGCACCCACGGTAGTCGCAACGCTCCGTCCGCCGGTGAGACGCGCATAAAAGACCGGCATGTCCGGTGCGCAGAACTCCGCCAGCACCTGACGGCAGGCTCCGCACGGCGCGGCAGGTGTCTGGTCGCCCCCCACCACCGCCAATGCCGCAAATTCGCGCACGCCGTCGCTGACTGCCTTGACGAGAGCCGTGCGCTCCGCGCAAAGGGTCAGGCCGAACGAGACGTTCTCGACATTGCAGCCGGTGATGATCTGTCCTTCGCGCGTCAACAACGCCGCCCCCACCGGATAGTTCGAGTAAGGGCAATAAGCATGCGCCGCCGCCTCACGCGCCGCCGCGATTAAATTCCGCCGTATACGAGCGTCCACAGTCACAGTCATTCTCCGTTATGCGGGACCGCCTCTTCAATCACCAATTTCCGCCCGGCCGGTGCCGTCGCATCGAGCTGCACCGCAGCAGCGGCCTCCTGCAACAGTGCCTCAGCGCGTGCGGCGTCGCACGCCAGCAACCGCATCAAAGGCTGGCCGCGCGCGACCGTCTCACCGGCCTGCACCAACCGATCGACACCGGCCGCCGGATCAATCACATCATCGGTGGTGGTACGCCCGCCGCCCAATTGCAGCACCACGCGCCCGATCTGCTGCGCGTCAACATCGGTGACGATCCCGTCTCGCGGCGCGGGCACCTCCACCACCGCGCCGGGCTGCGGCAGGTGCAGCGGGTCGTCAATCACGCGCGCATCGCCGCCGTGTGCCTCGACCATGCGGCGGAACACATCCAACGCACGGCCGTCGTCCAGTCGCGCGGCCAGTTCGCGCCGCGCCGTCGTGCGGTCGGCCATCACGCCGCCGCGCTCGCACATCAACGCGGTCAATTCGATCATCAGCATACGGGTGTCCGCCGGGCCGCCGCCTTTGAGCGTTTCAATCGCCTCAGCCACCTCGACGGCATTACCGACCGCGCGGCCCAGTGGCTGCGTCATATCGGTGATCAGCGCACCCATGCGACGCCCCAACGCCCCACCAACCTGCAATAGACTGTGCGCCAACTCACGTGCCTCGTCGAGCGTCTGCATAAAGGCAGCGCGTCCGCATTTGACATCGAAGACCAGCGTATCGGCACCCGCTGCGAGCTTTTTGGACATGATGCTGGCGGTAATCAGCGGGATGCTGGGAACGGTACCGGTCACATCGCGCAGCGCGTAGAGTTTTTTATCGGCCGGGGCCAAACTCGCGGTCTGGCCAGTGATCGAACAGCCGACTTCGGCAACCACGCGCTGGAACTCGGGAATCGAGAGCTGCGTGGAGTAACCGGGTATCGACTCTAACTTGTCGAGCGTACCGCCGGTAATACCGAGCCCGCGTCCTGAAATCTTCGGCACCGCCAAGCCCGCCGATGCGGCGAGCGGACCGATCACCATCGACAACTTGTCGCCGATGCCACCGGTCGAATGCTTGTCCGCCGTAGGACGCGGCCACCCCTCAAACGACAGGCAATCGCCAGAGCGCATCATGGCGTCGGTCAACGCCGCCGTTTCCTCCGGTGTCATGCCTTGGAAAAAGATCGCCATGGCCAACGCGGCCATCTGGTAGTCCGGGATCACGCCAGTCGTGTAACCTTCGATGAACGCGCGGATGTCATCCGCTTCGAGGACGCCGCCGTCGCGCTTTTTCTCTATCACCCATTGCGGAATCATTACAGCCAACCTCCAATCTGGTTGCGGGCATTGTACCACATTGCACCCGAACGTTGAAAGTTAAACATTACAGGAACATTACAAAAACCGCTTGCATCTGGCGGCACATAAGGGTACAAACTACACCGTTCTGTACCAAAGGAGGAATCGTAGCAGACAATGGACATTCTTAAAAGCAAGTACTCGTGGTCGGTTGCTCCCCTGATCTGGTTGGTTGGCATGGCCGTGCTGTTCCTCATCTGGGCCATCGCGACGCCGGAATGGATCCAGACGCACTTCGACGATGACGGCAACTCGACAATCGAAGTCGTCACGGTCGGGCTTCTTTTCTTCCAGATCGGTTTCTTTTGGCTGGTGCCGCCGATGCGTGCCTCGCGGTCGCGCCCGTTCTGGCTCACCAACTTTTCTCTGATCTCTTTCTTTGCGATCTGCCGCCAACTCGATTGGCACAGGTTGCTGATCGCCCCCTCCAACCTGCCGGGCGCCACGCGCGGCACCCCGTTTAAAATGAGATTCCTCACCAATCCCGTTAACCCGCTGTCCGACCGCCTGATCGTCGCCGCCTGTTTCGTGGTTGTGATTCTGGTTTGCGGCGGCACGCTGCTCTATTTCCTGCGCCGACTGTGGACCGGCCTGTTCAAGCTACACCCGGTTTCTTGGTCGATCGGTTTTATGGGCGGCACCCTCATCTTAATTCAGATCGCAGACCGTCTGCCGGCCGTTTTTCGCAAGAATTTCGGCATCCGCCTCTCCGACTCCATGTACGCGCTTATGACCGCCCTTGAAGAAGGGCAAGAATTGTTGCTGCCACTGTTTGTCATCGTCGCCGTGTTACAAGCCCACTTCATCTACAACAATGACCGTCCGGACGACGATCCGCTCGCCCGTTTCAGAGAACTATAGCTTGAGGAGGCCGCCATGCGCGTACTTGTCATCGAAGATGATAAAAAAATCCAGGCGTTCATTAGCCGTGGATTGCGCCAAGAGGGCCACACCGTAGAAACCGCATCCACCGGTACCGAGGGTCAGGCGCTCTGGCAGGCCCACCGCTACGACGCCGTCGTGCTTGACATCATGCTCCCGGAAATCGACGGCCTCACCGTACTCAAGCAGTTGCGCAACAGTGGAGACCTCACGCCTGTCTTGGTGCTCAGCGCCAAAAACGCCGTCGGCGACCGGGTCTCCGGCCTCCAGTCGGGTGCCGATGACTATCTGATCAAGCCCTTCGCATTCTCCGAACTCTCAGCACGCTTGAACGCCATTACCCGCCGCACGGCAGCGGCTCCGCAAAAAGGCAAGACCGCGACCTCCATCAGCATTGGCGACCTGCATGTGGATATGTTACGCCGCACTGTCGTGCGCGGCGACAAGAAGATCGACCTCCAGCCGCGCGAATTCGCCCTCCTCGATCTGCTGATGCGCAACCCCGACCGCCCGCTCACCAAAGCTCTGATCCTCGAGCGCATCTGGAACCTTGACATAGACCCTCAAACCAACATCGTCGACGTTCTGATTTGCCGGCTTCGCAACAAGATCGATGCCGGCTTCGATAAGAAGCTGATCCAAACCCTGCGCGGAGTCGGTTATGTTTTTCGGACGGATCAATAAGGTCTTCCGCTCCTTCGCCTTCTACCTGTGCTTGGGCTACCTCGTGGTCTACGCGCTCTGCACCGTCAGCATCTACGTGCTCGCCAGCCAAGTCATCACGAAATCCGCGCGTGGGTACGACCGGCAGGACGTCACCGCCGAAAGCGAAGAGTTGGTCGAACTCATCCAGCAGAGTGCCGGCAGCAACCTGCTGGCAGAACAGGTCACAATGGAACGCTACCCTCCCTCCACCATCTTCATCGTCCGTGTCATCAACCGGCGCGGCCAGGTGGAGTACACCATGACCTGGCCCAAAAAGATCGACCTGCCCGACTGGCGCGTCTATACGCCCCCGCAGGAGGCCTCGTCCCTGCCGCCTGCCGGCCTGAGCGAGTATTACATCAAGCCCCTTGGCCGCCACATCCAGATCCAGACCACCCTGCTCGAAGACGGGCGCGTCCTGCAGGTAGGCAAGGGGTCGTTTCTGGAGGTCGATCAAAAGAGCATGCTGGCCCGCATGCTACTGGTCTTTGCGTTGCTCTCGACCCTGTTTTCAGTTCTTTCCGGCATCTTCATGATGGTGATCACGCTGCGCCCCATCCATCACATCACCGACTCCATGAGCCACATCATTGAGACCGGTGCCTTTGAAACCGGTGCGCCTCCCGTCAAAAGCCTGATCGCCGAACTCGACACCCTCGGCCGCCTCTTTACGATCGTCACCGAAAAGTACGCCAATCTGATCCAAGCCATGCGGCAGACCATGGACAATATCGCACACGACTTTCGCACGCCCCTCACCCGTATCCGCGGTGCCGCTGAACTCGCCCTAAACCATCGCGATCTCCCGCAAGATGTGTCCGACACGCTGGCAGACATCATTGAAGATTGTGACTCCGCCAAACTCCAGTTGCAGAATCTGATGGACGCACGCGAAATGGAGAGCGGCTTCGTCAGGCTCAACATCCGCCCCTTTAACCTGACCAAGCTGATCGACGAGATCGTCGACCTCTACACACTCGTCGCGGAAGAGAAGGAGATTTCCCTTAAAACCGATCTGCCAACTGCGGACATGCTCGTTCGGGGCGATCGGCCGCGTCTGGTGCGTGTCTTCGCCAATCTCATCGACAACGCCATCAAATACACCCCACAGCGCGGATCGGTCATCGTCTCTTTTACCGCAGATGACACCGGCATTACCACCTGTGTCCGCGACACCGGCATCGGCATCCCGCAGGAAGAACTCGCGCTGATCTGGCAACGGCTCTTCCGCGGTCAACAGGCTCGGGAGGCGGAGAAGGGCCTAGGGTTGGGTCTCAACATCGTCCAGGCCATCGTCGCCGCCCACGGCGGCAAGGTATGGGCCGACAGCACCTCCGGCCAAGGTACCGCCTTTTACGTCACCCTGCCGCGGCACCCTTAGTCGTTTATACCAGTGCGGCGGCAAGCGGTATTCCGCGCAACGCCGCTTTTTCTGCGTTCGGCGTTCAGTGTTCGACGTTCGGCGTTCGGCGTTCAGAAGCGGCGTGAAACGCCGCCCGGACGAGCGACGCTCGTCCCTCCCGGCACTGCGCGAGCCGGATCATGGACTGGAGGGCGAGTGTCCCCACGAGCCGCCTTCCTCCGTGCGGAAGGATGGTTTCGCAGGTTTCAGTGCGGAGCACCGGGAGGGGCAAGTGTCACTTGCCCGGCGGCGCATGCGCCGCCCACTTGAGCGTTGAAAAATCCGCTCTTTTCGGTTTACAGGCCGCGCTCGAAAAACAGCCAGCCGAGGTTGGCCGGATTGTCGGTGTTGATCAGAAGACGCGGCCCCCAGGGCTTCCGAGCGATCCAAGACGTTTCTCCCACTCCGGCAATCTCGTTCCTGACATTGACACGTAGCGGTTTGGGGACGACCGGATCAGCTTGGAGCGAGACGAACGGGATGCGCCGCCAGCCGTACCAGCCGCGGTTGTCTTTCATGCGGAACCAGGTAATGCTGTAATTGAGCGTCGGCCACAGTCTGCGCGGCTCGACCGTGAGCGTTACGGAGCCCGCCTTTTTCAGGTGTTCGCCAACGCACTCGGTCAGCACGTAGAAGGCGTCGCGGTCGTGGCAGCAGGCCCAGCGGATCTCGGGCACGGCGGCGTTGGTGCCGGAACAGGTCTGCCACTCCAGTCCGTCGGGCGGACGGTGGTTGGCGGGATTGCCGGACAGACGCGTGCCGATGTCCGCGCAGAAGAGGCTGCGCACGGCGGGGCCGTCTGGCTTGCGTCCGGAGTAGGCGGCAAAGACATCCGTGCCGCTCGCGATCTCGCGCTCGAGCGCGGGGAATTCCTTGTCGAGCAGGCCTTGGATCTGCTTCATGCGCCAGCGGATTTTCGCGGGATAATACTTGTAGCCGCCGGCCTCCGAATGGAAGCCCAGACGCGAGTCGGCCTCGCACAGGGCGACCAGTTCGCCGCCGTTTTTCAACTCCTCTTCGGCGATCCGGCGCAGTTCCTTGATCGTCTCAAGCTGCTGGGCGGGAGTTTCATGAACCATACGCTCGCGCAGATCGTAGAACTGAAGAATGTTCAGCCCGCTACGGAACTGGATGCCCAACGCCTTGGCCACGCCGATGTCCAGACGGCGTTCCGGCAGAAGCCCCGGGACGGACTCCAGCGTCCGGAGCAAATCCACGCCCCAGTTCCATCCGGCGCTCAGGGTACGGCACGACTCGACGGCCTCGGAAAGGGCATAGGCCTGCGCCAGACACTCACCGATCCGGTCTCCGCAGGGCGGGAAGGGTGCCGGATTCATCCACGTCGGAACGAGCGGAGCGTCCTGCGGACGCAGCAGCAGAGGCCAGACCACGCCATCGTGCATGGGGCCCCACCACTGGAACTCCGTGATCAGCGGCATGTGCTCATACCCGTCGGCCATCCGCTTCCAGGCCTGGGCAACCTTGTCCGCCTGCTTGCCCCAGTCGGGGCGCGCCAGCTCCTTCAGGAATGTCTCTTCCGATTCAGGGAAGGGCTCGAACGAAAGTGCGCCCGCCGCCTTGTTCATGATCCCCGGAAAGTTGCCGAAGTACCAGCAAAGCATGGCGCGGGAAACGCCCAGCTCCCGCATGGCCTTGAATTTCCGGTAGAGCAGGCCCGGAACCGGGATCTGCGGCGCGGTGGCCACCTCGTGCGAGTTGCAGGTCTGGATTTTTGCGGACATCGGCATGCCGGCCTGTCGGGCCACACGCGCAAACCGGTCGTACGGCACGGAAGGTCCCGGGGCGGCCAACCAGTAGTCATACCCCGTGCGGCCCCTGCCGAAGACCTGCTTCGTCACGCCGGACTCGAAATTCAACTGCAGCGACACGTCTTTGTTGCAGGCTGCGGGAATCTCGTAGAACCAGTCCGCGAAAGAAGTGGCAAAGGGGATGTAGTACCACGCGATCAGCTCGGCGTCAGGGTTGGCATCGTGCATGCCCTTGGCCATGGGGGCGAGGATGTCGCGCATCACCTCCGCGTTGCTTTTTTTCGCGCAAGCGCGGCAGGTCGGCTTGCGGTCGGAATGGGGCGAGACGGTTCGCAGACAGGTCGATGCGTATTCGCCCAGCGTGAGGTTGATCTGACCGCCCAGATGGGGAACCTCGGAGAAGACGCTGTTCATCGCGTCGTAAAGGAAGCGCGCGCCGGCCTGAGTCGACGGGCACAGAAATCGGGTATAC
>LSQX01147436.1_pt2 | contig 27464 bp, 28 predicted proteins | sample 654561 | NCBI WGS metagenome assembly LSQX01 (sample SAMN04489861, study PRJNA283612) | anaerobic digester metagenome | isolation source: 4 biogas reactors fed with cattle manure at either 37C or 55C with and... | place: Denmark: Kongens Lyngby | collected 2014
CACTCTGGGTTATGAGCCCAACAGCTTCGGCGAATGGCAGGAACAGCCGGACTTCAGAGAGCCGCCGCTGGCTTTGCACGGGGCTGTGGATCACTGGAATTTCCGGGAGGATGACGATGATTATTACACCCAGCCCGGAAAGCTCTTTCTCCTTATGAATCCGGCGCAGCAGAAGGCGCTTTTCGAGAATACGGCCCGTGCTATGGCCGATGCCCCGGAGGCGGTCAAGCTCAGGCACATCGGCAATTGCATGAAAGCGGAACCGGCTTACGGTATCGGCGTGGCTGAAGCGCTGGCTATCCCACAGAGCAAGATAAGAAAGTGATTAAGCCGTCAAACTGAAATCGGAGGAAAGGACGTGCCGGGGTGTAACGGTGCGTCCTTTTTGTTTGAATGGATGGCGGACCGTTTCAAGACAAGGCTGATTCCGAAGGCCTGTCTCGGTTGTCGGGAGCCAGTATCGCTCTCTTTTGGTCAAATGCCTGCAAAACCATGGGGAAAGGAGACAGAACACGGCGGATTACCCCCTGGGTGAGGGATATGGCCATGCCATAGTTGGTGATGGGAACGTTGGCTTCCCTGGCTTTCCTGATACGCTCGAGCATTTCCCGTCGGTTCAGCATGCAACCCCCACAATGGATCACCAGCCGGTATTTTGTCAGATCCCTCGGATAATCACGTCCGGCAGAAACATCGATTGTCAGATCGCCTCCAACGTATTCCCTGAGCCAGCGGGGAATTTTCACACGACCGATGTCGTCCTGAAGCGGATGATGGGAACAGGCTTCGGCGATCAAAATNNGGTCTCAATAGCGGCGGCGCCTTCGGCCGCCGCGGCGAGATCGCCCTTTTGCCGGGCGAAGAGGATAGAGAAGGTTGTGCAGGGTACCTGATGGGGTACCTCTGACGTCACCCGTCGTATAACCTGGGAATCGCAAACAACCAGATCGGGCAGCCGATTCAGGTTACTCAACATGGCTGCCAGTCGATTTTCCTTTACCACCAGTGCGGCCGCGTCATGGTCCAATGTGTTCCGGATAGTCTGAACTTCCGGGAGAATAAGACGCCCCTTTGGCGCTTCCAGATCGATGGGGGTGATCAGTAGGGCCAGGCCTCCCCGTGGCAGGAGGCCGTCCAGCAGGGACGGGCTGACCGTCGAATTGTCTGGAGCGGCTTCGGCCAGGTATTTTGTGAGCAGGCCAATGGCCCCGTCTCTTCCGGTCTCGTTTTGGGTGGACAGAGGAACCACCCATCCTGTCGATTTTTTCAGTTTTTCCAGAAACGACCGGGCGGGGACGGTCAGGTCTATCTTGTTTATAACGACGATAACGGGGATTTTTTTTTGCCGTGCTTCCTGTAGAACCGCTTCCTCATCATGGGACCATTGGCCCGCTTCCGTGACGAGAAGAATAATATCGGCACGATGAAAAACGGACTCGGTTTTTTGGATCCGCAATGGTCCCAGGGGCGAAGTATCGTCGAGACCGGCTGTGTCGAGAAACAGGACCGGACCGAGGGGAGGCAGTTCCGCCGCCTTTTCGACAATATCGGTCGTTGTGCCCGGTTTGGGGGACGTGATGGCGATATCCTGCCCGAGAATGTAATTCAGAAGGCTCGATTTACCGACATTTGTCCGCCCGAAAATGGCTACATGAAGTCGATTGGCTTTGGGGGTTTTATCCATGAGGAGGTTTTTCCCACGAGACTTGAGGGGTTAGCAGAAAACATCCCGCTTCCCGGATCGTATCCGTTCCAGCATCTTCCCGGATACGCTCCGTTGTTTGCCGGTCATCTGAGATAACACATGTTCAATGAGATTCTCTCCTTCCCGGCGGGTGTTCGGGGTGGCATAGTCCAGCAGATATTCCATAAAAGTGGACAGGGCGTTGGGATCGCAATGTTCCTTGATTTCACCGGGTTTGGCCAGATCCATGAAGTCGGCGCCCGTTCTGCCCAGGCGATAACAGGCCGTACAAAAAGAGGGAATATAACCCAAGGCCGCCACATCCCGGATAACTTCGCCCAGAGGACGATGATCGCCGAGGGAAAATTGCTCGCCCACGGGTTCTTCCACATCCTTGAAATACCCACCCGGATTCGTACGGCTGCCCGCTGAGATTTGCGAAACCCCCAGGGCAAAGGTTTCGCGCCGGATATTCGGCGTCTCCCTTGTTGACATGATGATTCCCGTATAGGGTATCGCTAGACGTAAAATAGCGACAATCTTACGGAAATCGAGGTCCGAGACGGGGTAGGGCGGTTGGGCCGCCATATCGGAACCCATCGCAGGCTCCAGTCTGGGAACGCTGATCGTGTGCGGGCCGACTCCGAATTGCTCTTCCAGATGACGGATATGTTGCATCATGGCGAGGATCTCAAAGCGCCAGTCGAACAGGCCGAATAGAACCCCGATCCCGACATCGTTGATCCCGGCCTCCATCGCCCGGTCCATGGCCGTGATGCGCCAGTCATAATCCCGTTTTTTCCCGCCAAGGTGGACCTTTTTGTAGGTCTCTCCATGGTAAGTTTCCTGAAACAACTGGTAGGTGCCGATCTTGGTATCCCTCAAATCCCTGAATTCCTGCAGTGTCAGGGGGGCGATATTGACGTTGATCCGTCTGATTTCACCCTTCTTGCTTTTGATGCCGTAAATCGTATCGATGGCATGCAGCAAATAGGCGAAGCCCTCATCCGGGTAGGATTCTCCGGCCACCAGGAGGACGCGCTTGTGTCCCTGTTCAACCAGGATCTTGATTTCCCGGGCGATTTCTTCCTGTGTTAAGGCGCGTCTCTGCACCAGGGGGTTTTTCGCCCGAAATGCGCAGTAGGTGCATTCGTTCTTACAGAAGTTCGATATGTACAGCGGCGCGAAGATAACCAGGCGCTGGCCGTAAATGGTTTCCTTGACGTACCTTGCCGTTGAGAACAGTTCTCCCAGCAGTTCCGGGTCACTCACGGCGACCAGGGTGGCGACATCTTCCATCGACAGTCCCTGGAGCTCTTTTGATTTGTGCAGCACCTCCCGAACCATTGTGGCGTCACCGGAGATTTTTTTGGCCAAAATATCGTTGATTTCCGTTTCCTGAATAAAAAATCCTCTGCCTTTTTCTGTTTTTGCCATGTTTCTTGTCCTGATGAATCATAAAAATGTTTTTGCCAATCGCCGGACATTGAGTAGCAATAAACAGCCAAAATTGGAATGGCTTTTTATAAGGCATATAAAGCATTTGACAGGTCACGGGAAATATGGCAGGAGCCGGCAGGATGCCGTCACAGAAAACCTCTTGCCGATTTGCCGATGCAGATGTTGTCTCTGTGTTGTTCGGCTAGTCCGACTTGAGAAACGCGTCGCCGTTACAGTGTGCCCCATGTCTCGTCTTGTCCTGGAGAAAATAATTCAAAGCCTGTTTGCCGGTCGGGAGGTTCAGACGGACGAACTGGTCCATGTTTTGTCGGCCGGTGATCCGGGCGTTGTTTCTGGGCTGCATACGGCAGCGGATCAAAAGCGTCTGGATATGACGGGTGATGCCGTTCTCTTGCGTGGAATCATCGAAATATCGAATATTTGTATTCAGAATTGTCAGTACTGCGGCTTGAGGAAAGATAATCGCCGTGTCCATCGCTACCGTATGCCGGCCGTGGAGGTTTTGGAGGCGGCGAAAAGAATCATGCACGGCGGTATTTCCACCGTTGTCCTGCAGTCTGGAGAGGATCTGGCGACGACGGATTCGATTTCTACGCTTGTTAGAACCATCAAGTCGGAGACCGGTCTCACCGTGACCCTGTCCTTGGGCGAACGGGACAGGGAGGATTATCGGCGCTTCAGGGAGGCTGGGGCCGAACGATACCTTCTGAAACATGAGACGGCTTCGCGACCCCTGTTTGAAACCATGAGGCCGGGATCGTCCTACGAGAATCGCAGGCAATGTCTGCAATGGTTAAAGGAATTGGGGTTTGAAACGGGAGCGGGAAATATGATCGGCCTTCCAGGGCAATGCATGACCGATCTTGCCATGGATCTTCATTACTTGAATGCGCTGCAACCGGACATGATTGGGATCGGTCCTTTCATTCCCCACCCGGAGACACCGCTGGCCCAATATCCACCGGGCTCAAGCCCCCTGACTCTGAGGGTGGTTGCTCTGTCTCGCCTGTTGGTGCCGCAAGCGAACATACCGGCCACCACCGCTCTCGGAGTTCTCGATAAAAGCGGAAGAATCAATGCCCTTCATGCCGGCGCCAATGTCGTGATGCTGGACTTCACCCCGGTGAAATACCGCCGGTTCTATGATATTTATCCGGGTAAGGCCCGCGCATTGACTGAGATGGATACGTATCTGCCGATCCTGAGGGAAGAACTCGCGGCCATTGGCCGACCCGTCGGATGAAATACGGCGTTCACGGATAATAATCGGCCGCAGCCGGATCAATATCTGATGGCAGGGCCTGTCAGGGAAACATCTTTCCGATTGACTTTTCCTGTTCATCTATGCAATAGGAACGGGCACTTGGTTGGGGTGTAAGCATTGCGGATTGTGCATTGTTTCGATAAATACGGACCGGTTTTTTCCGCTTATGGAAGAGAAAACGACAGCAGTAAACGGAGAGGGGCGGCTCGGTAATTAAACAAGGGGAGGGGATGCGAAGAATGAGTAAGGAAAACTTGGAAGGGAAAAGATGGTGGATCGCTCTTGCGGCGGTCGTGATACAGCTGTGTCTGGGTACGGTCTATGCGTGGTCTGTTTTTAAAAACCCTTTGATGGAGATGCACCACTGGGATGGGACGAGTGTTCAGTACACCTTCATGATTTTAATGCTGATCATTGGATTGTCGGCCGCTTTTGGTGGAACACTGGTTGATAAGAGGGGCCCTCGTTTTGTGGCTACAATTGGTGGGATTCTCTTCGGTATCGGTACGCTGATCGCGGGTTACGCTGATCAGGTGGGTAATATCTACATCCTTTATCTGGGCTTCGGCGTGATCGCCGCTCTGGGTAATGGGTTTGGTTACGTTACCCCCATCGCCACCTTGATACGCTGGTTTCCGGACAAACGGGGGCTTGTAACCGGTTTGGCCGTTATGGGTTTCGGAGCGGGTGCTTTTTTTATGGGGAAAATCGCTCCTCCCATGATCACCGCTTTTAAACAAGTTGATCCATCGGGAAATATCATCGCCTCTGGTGTGGCCACCACCTGGTACATCTGGGGTATCATATTCTTTGTCTTGGTAACCGGGGCCGCACAATTTTTCAAGAATCCCCCTCAGGGATGGCTGCCCGCAGGTTTCAAGCCCGCTGCTTCTGCTGTTTCCGCTGCGGATTCGTTCACGTTAGGCGAAGCCATATCAAGGCCCCAATGGTGGATGCTCTGGTCTATGCTGTGCCTGAATATCTCCGCTGGTCTTGGTCTCATTTCACAGCACTCTCCATTGGCTCAAGATATTTATAAAAAAACGATGGGATTGGCCGGTGATTTAACTCCGGAAAACATCGCGGTGGTCGCCGCCGCGGGTGGTGCCGTCGTGGCTTATGCAGCCATATTCAATGGTTTGGGGAGACTTTTCTGGGCGAAAATATCCGATAATATCGGACGCAAGATGGTTTTTATGATCATGTTTGCGAGCCAGGCGGTTCTGTATGTGCTGATTGCCAAAGGTTATATTTCCAGTTACTATCTTTTCATGATCGTATCCTGCTACCTTTTGGCCTGCTATGGCGGGGGCTTCGCCACCATGCCGGCTTTTGCCGCCGATTCGTTTGGCCCGGCCAATATTGGCAAGGTGTATGGGTTTATGCTTACCGCGTGGAGCGTCGCCGGAATCATTGGGCCTTTCGTATTTGAGGCATTCAAATCGCAAGCCCTGTTCATCGCCGCTGGTTTGCTGACCGCTGGTTTTGTTGTTACCATGGCTTACAAACCGCCCAGAGGCAAAAATGCATAGTGAAGTATAAGATTGAACCCTCCTGCGGTTACAAAATCGCAGGAGGGTTTTTTTATGCTTTTTACGCACGGGTCGTAATTTTATTTTCCTGTTGACTTTCTTTTTTTTTCTGTGCCACAGACGGATTCGATCAATTAAGGACGCGGCGGTGTCTAAAAGAAAAGCCCTTGTTCAAACCGGACTTTCAAACAGGGGAGACGGTTGACCGGGGATTGACAGCTTCAATGGATCAGAAGGAACGGCAGGCCGGAATCCGAAGGGGTGACAGGCGGGTGCATCGCTGTAGAAAAAATACATTTGGAAAGGTAAAGAGCGGTGGATTTTGAGAATCTGGAAGAAAGGAGATGGCTGATTGCGACTGCGGCAGTTGTCACGCAACTGTGCCTGGGGGCGGCTTATGCATGGGTCATATTCCAGATCCCCCTCGTTCAGTCCCTTGGTTGGACGGAGCCCGTCGCCCGGACAACGATAGTCATCATGATGGTGTCCATGGGTGTGGGGGCCTTCGTGGGCGGCAGCCGGGCGGACAAGGGGGCTGTGCGGCGGGCAGCCACGCTTGGAGCCATTCTTTTGGGACTGGGGACACTTCTGACGGGATTTGCGGCAACGCAGGGCAACCTCTGGGTGCTGTATATCGGTTGCGGTGTTCTTGTTGGTTGTGGTTTCGGATGGAGTTGTGTCACGTCTCTTGGGATGCTGGTTCGCTGGTTCCCGGACCGGCGCGGGTTGAGCATGGGATTAGCGTTTATGGGCTTTGGCGCGGGTATTGCGCTGATGGGTTATTATGAGCCCTCCATGTTAACCTTTTTCGGAGGGGCAAGAACGTGCTTTATCCTGGGGGCCGCTTTCTTGTTTTTGGCAACTGGTTCAGCCCGGATGTTTGCAAATCCTCCGGCGGATTGGCTGCCGAAAGGGTTTGCCTCTACTGATGCCAGGATGACCGACGTCGATTCTTTTCGCTTCAGTGAAGCAATCAGGACACCCCAGTGGTGGATGTTCTGGGTGATGTTCTTTCTTAGTGTGATGGTGGGTCTCGGGTTTGTATCCCAGCTTTCCCCTTTTGCTCAGTTTGCGCTCAAAAAAATCTCGCCCGCCATCACTCCGGAAGAACTGGTCCGGCAGAAAAGTTTGATTATAGGGTTGGCCTCCGTCTTTATCGCCTTAGGGCCCGTGCTCTGGGCGGCCATATCCGACCACATCGGTCGTAGAAGCGTCATGATCACGATGTTTTATGTGCAATCCATGTTTTTCCTTTTTTATCCCTATGTGTCGCATCTCATGCAATTTGCGGGTATCGCTTGCTTTCTGTTCTCCTGTTTTGGAGGGAGCTTTGCAATAATAGCGGCTTACGCGGCTGATTGCTTTGGCCCTGGCTACATCGAAAAGATCTACGGAACCATGCTGACGGCGTGGGGCTGCGCCGGCGTGGCCGCTCCCGTCGTTTTTAACTTGCCGGTGATTAAACCGCTCGCATTTTATCTCACGTCGGCTATCCTGTTCCTGGGTTTTCTGATCGCGATCGGTTGCCGGCCGCCCAAACATAAGGGCCCTATTAGCGTGAAGGGGGCCTAGAACGGGAAAGACAGGATTGCCCCGCCTCTCCCGTTTTGTCCCTTTCACAAGACTTTCCGATCAACCCAGGGCATCCATGGAATCTTCAAGCTGCTGAATTTCCGCCTCCAGTTCCTGCCTGGTCAAAACACCCTTCTTCTCGAGAAGATTGATGATTGCTTCCAGTTGAATGGATTCCAGAATCATCAGGGACTGCAGTTCCTCAAGGTCTTCCTCATTCATCATGTGGGGTATGCTTATCCTTTCAGTGTAATATGTTGTCCAGAAATATCGACGGCTTCATCCGCCAGTGATCGTTCGCAATATTCACCGTGTAGTCGGCGTGACAAGAGCGGCCACCCTGCAAAAGATCGATGGCGCTATAACACAAAGCCTTTCGTGTTGACAAATCATTTGTCCGTGCCGTAAAGAGTAACAACTTGATTAAGGAATCCTGCCCCGCCCCTTCGGGGCGCCTCAAGGATTTCTTCTTGTGGTTTGTTGTCCCCGTATGGATTCCTTCTCTTGCCCTCGTTATCATGAATAATCCGTGATTCCGATGGAACCGCCGGCGGGTTTTTGGGATATGAAGAATGAGGCGTGCATTTTTCCTGCAAATCCGGCAGATACATGTATTCGGAACATGTTTCCTTCGCAGCTGTCGGGGGCTGTCCGACCGCGTGTATTACGGAGGACTCCACCAGTGGTGATACGGTCACATTGTGACGGTTACGCATGTTTGAAAAGAAAATGATCAGATCAGTTGAGGATTGAATGGGAATTGACCAAGGGTTCATCTGGCAGGCCTTGCGGCGGATACGGGAAACAAAACCGGTGATTCACAACATCACCAACTATGTGGTGATGAATAACACAGCCAACGCGCTGCTGGCCCTGGGGGCCTCCCCGGTGATGGCCCATGCGCCGGAGGAAGCGGCGGATATGGTCGGGATTGCCTCCGGTCTCGTGATCAATATCGGAACCCCGAGCCGGGACTGGGTCGAAGGGATGCATCGGGCCATGGAGGCGGCAAAGAAAAGAGGGATTCCGATTATTCTCGACCCGGTTGGAGCGGGGGCGACCCCGTATCGCACCCGGATCGTTCATGACCTGATCAAGACGGCCACGCCCGCCGTTATCCGGGGAAATGCCTCGGAAATCACGGCCTTGGCGGAAGGAAAGACGTCAACCGGGGGTGTCGATAGTCTGATAACCTCCCGCCGCGCCTTCCAGGCGGCGCAGTTACTCAGCCGCGATCTGGGGACGGTTGTTTGCGTCAGCGGCGAGACGGATTATGTCATCCGTTTGGAACAGTCGGTGGCGGTCGGGAACGGACATTCCATGATGCCCATGGTAACCGGTCTTGGCTGTACCGCAACGGTCCTGTGCTGCGCATTTGCCGCCGTCGAAAACGATTGGCTGGCGGCCGCGGTTTGTGCCATGGCTGTTATGGGTGTTGCCGGAGAAATTGCCGGCGAGGATTGTTCCGGCCCCGGCAGTTTTCAGGTTCGCTTCCTGGATGCCCTGTACCGGATGAAGGAACAGGACCTTGGCGGAGTCAGGCTGGAGGGTGGGTAATGGAAGGGCTTTATCTGGTGACGGACCGCGGGCTCTGCGGGACGAAAAGCATCGAAACGGTCGTGGAAAGAGCTGTGGCCGCCGGTGTCCGGTATGTGCAGCTCCGTGAAAAGGATCTCCCGACGCGGCCTTTCGTTGAACTGGCCGTTCGCCTGAAAAAACGCCTGGAGCCCATGGGGGTGTCCCTGTTGATTAACGATCGGGTCGATGTGGCCTTGGCGTCCGGCGCAAAAGGAGTCCATGTGGGGCAGGAGGATATGCCCTATGAAACGGCCCGCAGACTTTTGGGACCATCCGCTGTCATCGGACTCTCCGTAGAAACCTGGGAGGATGTGGTGGCCGCCGAGCGCCTTGATGTAGATTATCTGGGGGTGAGCCCCGTTTTCGACACGCCGACGAAAACCGACACGAAGGGTGCGTGGGGCCTGGAGGGCCTGGCCCGCATCCGGACCTACTCCCGTCATCCTCTGGTTGCCATCGGGGGATTGAATACGACCAATGTGGAATCGGTTATCATGGCGGGAGCGGACTGCGTGGCAGTTGTGTCCGCGATTTGTGCTGCCGAAGACCCGTTCCGGGCGGCTGGCGATCTGAATGAAATCATCCATGGGGCCCTGCAAAAACGGGCTTTATGGGCAACGGGCCGGCGATGAACAAACTCCCTTCAAAATTCGTCATATTTGATTTTTCCGGAACCCTGAGTCTCGCCGCTGTTGAATTCAGCCGATCAGAGAATCTGGTCCCGGCACTGGAAGCAAGCGGCCTTTTTGCGATGGGTGTGACGACGGAGTCATTCTTTTGGGATGAGATCGTCTATCCGACCTGGGGCGAGGGCAGCACGACATCGCGGGGCTACCAGGCGGTGCTCGTGGAGCGGATCGCCGCACTGGGCCTTCATGCCCCGGCCCCGGGTGATTCCAATTCCGAGGCTTCCATTCAGAAGGCGGTGACGGACCTCTTGCGTCGTTATTTCGACCAGTGCCGGATTGACCGACGCTGGAGAACGCTCCTTCGCGAATTGCAGAAAAATCCTGCCGTTCAAGTTCTGGTTGCCACGGACCACTATGCCGAGGCGACGCCGCTGATCAAGGCGCGTTTGGCGGACTGGAACATCGAAGCCATTGGTCTTTCCGAAGCGGCGCGGGGGATGAAGAATCCCTTCATCGTTGCCAATTCCTCTGATCTGGGATGGCACAAGGCGGATATCCGTTACTGGGAGCGCATCCGCCAGGTTCTGGATCCGGGTCGCCAGGATCGCATCCTTTTGGTGGACGATTTCGGGGGCAACGAGGACAGCAGCGATCCCTACGGGGACCCGGCGCGGGTGACGACCCGCCGGATGGAAACGGGGAGGGTTCTCCGGGAGGTTTTCCCCGGACCGGTCGACATTTATCCCTTTGTTATCGACCGATCGGAAATCAGCCATTCCAATATGTCAGACAAGAACGGCCTCTACGGTTCCCATATCGCGCGGGCCATATTGCATATCCAGTTGTTTCTCACATCCAGGCAGGGTGCGTGAACCTCCTGATGGATTGTGGTCCGGCAGGGTGATGCTGCCAGCGGGAAAAGATACGGGTAGAGATCATCAGAAGCCGGGATAAAGAATGATGAACTGGTATTCTCTGACCGTTATCTGCCTGTTTTTTTACGGGATTCAGCGGTTCCTTTACAAGGTGTCCGCGGAGCGTAACTGCAACACCGCCTGGACGACCCTGTCCTTCATGGGGACGGTGGCCTTGCTGAGCACATGCCTCTGGTTTGCATCCGATGAAACATTGAAAAACCCGTCCTGGCTCCTGATTCTCTCCCTGATCAACAGCCTGACCTTTTTCATCGACACAATTGTGACCATCGAGGCACTCCGGTACCTTCCGACCAATGTCGTCTATCCCCTGACCCGGATGAGCGCCGTGCTCGTGGTCCTCTTTTCCGTATTCTATTTCCATGATCGGTTGAACACGTATCAGGCGGCGGGCATCATCGTGGCCATCGGCGTCATCCTGACCCTGACACGTTTTACAGAGGATGAGCGGCACGAAAACCGCAACCTCCGCAAGGGGCTTTTCCTGATTGTCCTGGCCGTTTTGACCGGCGCCGTGGCGGCCGTTTCCAGCAAGTTTGCCGCCCTGTACACGAATCAGATGGCGTTCATCGCCCTCACTTACACGCTCAGCATGTTCTTTTCCCTGGGATTGCGAAAACCTTTCGAGAGAGGGGGGGCGAACACCCGGTATGGCGAGGCTTTGTGGATCGGGTTTTTCATCGGTCTGGTCAATTTCGGGGCCTTTTATACCCTGCTCCAGGCGATGGCAAAGGGCCCCCTGTCCATTATCATTCCCGTGGTCGGGATGAACTTCGTGGTCGCCAATATCCTGGCTGCGGTCTTCTACCGAGAAAAACTGACCTGGCTGAAAGCGGCGGCCATTCTCCTGACCGTGATCTCCCTCGCTCTGATGAAAATGGGCCAGCCCTGACGTTTCCCCGCCGAAATGCCCGGTCACAAGCTGCCGGTCGGCTTACGATTTGATATTGAAAGACCCTTCCTTCAGGAAGGGAAGGGCAAGGCTCCCCCAGAGGATTTTGAGGTGCACGGTGCCTTCAATTTTGTAGGGAATGTCCCTGCCCATGATGAAGGATTTCAAGGGCGACCCCATGCCGTCAAGCTCCATGGTGAGCGGGATGGTGATTTCCCTGGTGGATTGCGGCGGGACCTCGAAAGCCTCGGCATAACATCCCTGCGCCGCCTCGCGGTTCTCGAGGGCAAACCGGTACTCCAGGGACCTGAAACTCAGGCTGTAACCGTTGGGATTCTGAACCTCGACGGTCAACCGCGCCTTCAACTCCTTCATGCTGTGCAGGGTCAGGGAGACGTTCTTCAGGGTGAAGGCTGGCTTTTCCACGACCCGGTCCAGACATGCGCAGTGCAGGCACAGGATTACCAGGACGAATATCATTCTTAAATATCGGGACATCCTCTTTCCTCCATTTGACGGGGGGTTATGTAGCGGTGTCAAGTATAGCGAACTGAAACCAAAAAAGAAACCTCCGTTGCCGCAAAACAAAGTGCTTGAGAATGCTGAATTTTCTGGTATAGAAAGTGAGGTTTCAGGTGATTCCGGTGTGGGGGGGCGCCTGAAGCGTCAATATTCATTTTATTTCGCAACAACTGGGGTTTTAGGGTGCAATGATTAAAAAAATATTGATCGTTGACGATTCTCCGGTGGCCAGAAAAATTCTAAAGAGCTGTATACCCAAAGAACCGGAATATGAAATCGCTGAAGCGGCGGATGGTCAGGCTGGCCTTGAGACGTTCAAGGAATTCGCCCCCGATTTAACTTTCATGGATATCACGATGCCGGTCATGAACGGGCTTGAATGTCTGGAATTCATTATGAGAACCGACAAACAGGCCCGTGTTGTCATGTGTACCGCCGACATTCAAATCAAATCCCTGAAACAGGCCTTAAACCTGGGGGCCGTGAATATCCTCAAAAAACCCCCTTCGAAAGAATCCGTTGCGAAAATATTGCACGAAGTGTCCCGGTCCACCTGAATTGACAACTATGCCCGGCCATCAAAACACAGTGATCCGTAGCGACGAACTCGACATTCTCCAGGAGGTGATGAACATCGCCTTCGGAAAAGCCAGTGCTGATCTTGCAGAACATATTGATATTTATGTTAAATTGAGTGTTCCCGATGTCCGGGTGATTCCTGCCGTCCGGCTTCCGTCCTATTTCGTGGAAATGATCGGGAGACAGGAACGAGTCAGCATTGTCGAACAGAAATTCTGGGGTAAATTCAGCGGTTATGCTCTCCTTCTCTTCGCTTCGGGCGCAGACAGCGACCTGATCTCCATCCTGTCCTGTGAAGACCCCCATCTGTTTCATGATGAAGCCGGCGATGAACTGGCCAAGGGAGCCCTCATGGAAATCGGCAACATCGTTGTCGGGGCGTGCGTGGGAAAAATTGCGGAACTTCTTAATGATGTCATGGTTTATTCACCTCCGGTTGTGCTTTTGGAAAAATCCGCCGCAGATATTATTCCCGACGAAATGTTCAATCCCGAGGACAGCGCCGTTATTCTCAAGGCCCTTTTCCGCTTTGAAAACAGGGCGGTGAGCGGTATGCTGGTTTTGCTCTTCAGTCAGACGAGCGTGGCTTGGTTGAAAAAAGCCCTGAAAGAATTCATGGAGCAGTATGAGTGATTTTTTCTCAGGTATTCGATATCCTTGACACCGGCATTGTCATTTTGGATCGGGATCTCAAGGTCTTTCGCTGGAATAACTGGATGGAACGGCACAGCGGCATTGCGGCGGACCGTATCATCGGGCAGTCCCTTTTTGATTTTTTCCCTGATCTGGATAATCCGCGTTTTTTCCGCAGCTGCCGTTGCGTCGTCGGTTTGGGGAATCTCTATTTTTTTTCACAGAAGCTCCATCGTTACCTCTTTCCGTTCAAGCCCGTCAGTACACTGGACAAACGCTTTCCCTTCATGCAGCAGTCATGCAACATGGGCCCCATCCGGGATGAGAACGGTGAAATTACCTACATCTGCATCACCGTCCAGGATGTGACGGATATTGCCGTTTATGAACAACGGCTGATCGAGATGAACATGAAGGACGGCTTGACAGGTACATATAACCGTCGTTTCCTCAATATCCGTTTGCGGGAGGAGATCAACCGGGCCCTTCGTTACGGGAATCCTCTCAGTCTCATCATGTTCGATCTGGACCACTTCAAAGCCGTCAATGACATACACGGCCATCCGTTCGGTGACCATATTCTCCAGGCCGTAACGGTGCTCATCGGTACCCTGATCCGGAACAGCGATATCCTGGCGCGTTATGGGGGAGAGGAGTTTTGTTGCATCCTGCCGGAGACGAATCTGGACCAAGCGAGGGTGATAGCCGAGCGATGCCGCCGTACGGTTGAAGAAAGCATGTTCCGATTTCAGGGAATCGATGCCCGCATTACCATCAGTTTGGGTATCACACAGATGGTTGATGGAATGGACACCCCCGAAAAGCTGATTGATCGTGCAGACCAAGCTCTTTACACGGCCAAAAGGGGGGGCCGTAACCGGGTTGCTCCATCCGGAACCTTAGAAGAGAAGCAGGATACGGACGACAAGATGCAGGTTTGAAATTACGGACTTTTCCCTCACCTTTTTCCCCCTATCTTTTTGACATGAGCCGTGAAATCTGGTAGATCAGGACCACATTTTTGACTTGAGGAGAAAGCCTATGGAAAACGAAGAAAGCCTGTTCGTGCTGATTGAAACGGACAAGGGAACGATCCGCCTTCAACTTTTTGCCGACCGCGTTCCAGCGACGGTGGGTAATTTTGTCAATCTGTGCCGACGGGGCTACTATGACGGCCTGACATTCCACCGCGTTATCGCTGATTTCATGATCCAGGGCGGCTGCCCCTTGGGCACGGGGACTGGCGGTCCGGGGTACCGTTTTGACGATGAATTCCTGCCCGATCTGAAACATGACCGGCCGGGTGTTCTTTCCATGGCCAACGCAGGCCCCGGGACCAATGGAAGTCAGTTTTTTATCACCCATGTGCCCACGCCGTGGCTGGATCAGCATCACACCGTGTTTGGCGAGGTGGTATCTCCGGCGGACCAGGAAGTCGTCAACAGCATCCGTCAGGGTGACCGAATCCGCCAGATGGTGGTCGAAGGAGATTGTACAAGCCTGTTTGAGCGGATCAAGGGCGACCTCGATGCCTGGAACCGGACCCTGGACGAATGCTTCCCGAAACTGAAACCGACCTGACGTGACCCATGTCCCATGGCGCTCGTAGCCGAGAGCCGGAGTGCGCCCCTTTTCCGGTGTGGAGGCTCCTGTCCTGGTACCGGATGAATTGCCGTTCCCTTCCCTGGAGGGAGACACGGGATCCTTACCGGATCTGGTTATCGGAAATCATGCTGCAACAGACTCAGGTCGCGACGGTTATCCCTTACTATGAGCGTTTTCTGCAGCGCTTTCCGACCCTTTGCGATCTGGCCCGTGCGACCGAGGAGGATGTGCTCCAGATCTGGGAGAATCTGGGCTATTACAACCGAGCCCGGCAACTGCATCGGGCTGCACGCATGGTTGTGGAAAAATTTGGAGGTGAAATTCCCCGGGATTTTGATAATTTGCTCCGGCTCCCCGGTATCGGCGCCTATACGGCCGGGGCGATACTCAGTATCGCTTTTGGAGCAACCGTCCCGGCGATCGATGGCAACGCGCGGCGTGTACTATGCCGTTTTTACGCCCTACCCGGTGTTAACGCGGACCCGAAAGGGTATCGCTGCCTGGCGGACAGGGTGATGCGGATCCTCCCGGCTTCTCAGCCCGGGTGTTTCAACCAGGCTTTGATGGAACTCGGTGCCACACTGTGCCGATCCCGAAAACCCCTGTGCGATTTATGTCCCCTCCTGGAGCAATGTCTGGCCCGGAGGCGCGGCCAGACCGATTTCTTCCCGATGCCGGCGAAGAAGAAAATCACCCCTGTCCGGACAGCCGTTGCAGCCCTCATCCGTGATGACCGGGGGTGTGTGCTGGTGGTCAAGCGTCCTCCATCCGGCCTCCTCGGGTCGCTCTGGAAATTCCCGGGCGGTTTTGCGGAACGGGAGGAGACGCCATTTCAGGCTTTGAAGCGGACCGTAACAGAGGAGGTTGGCCTGCGCATTATCGAGGCTTCGTTTCAGGGGACGGTCAAGCACGCCTACACCCATTTTCGCCTGTGCCTGCATATTTTTACAGGAAAGGTCTCCCCGGGGGAAGCCAAAAGGACGGGGTGCGCGGATTGCCGATGGATTGACCCCAAAGCAATCGGGCAATTACCCTTCTCCCGGGCCGACCGACTGGCCGGAAATCATCTCCCGTGACGAGGCGCGGTGGGGTGTGCCTGAAGTCTTTTCACCGGTGGGCGCTTCGATACCACCCAATCTGAAAACTTTACTTTCTTAGGAAAATCCGTTATCCTGAATCCGACTTGAACCGGCCTCAGGCTGTGCGACAGCTCGAGGAATGGCAAAAAAACCGATTGATGACAAGAGGTTGCTTCAGGTGATGAAAGAGGACGCGTTGGTGATCCGCTGTCTTAACTGTGGTACGAAGAACCGGATACCGGAGGGGCGGATGAATGACCGCCCGATCTGTGGAAAGTGTCGGGCCTGTCTGGATGACATGATCATCCGCTGTCTCCGATGCGGAGCAAAAAACCGGATGCCGGAGAATCGTTTCAACGAGAGACCCATCTGCGGCCGCTGTGGCGCCCCGTTGGTTGTGGAGGGCGCACCGGCGAAACCAATGGAAATCACCGACGCGACTTTTCTCCGGGAAGTTCTGACCTACTCGGGATCCGTTTTGGTGGATTGCTGGGCCCCTTGGTGCGGACCCTGCCGAGTCGTCGAACCAATTATGGCGGAACTGGCGGCCAAATACGCCGGCGGAATCAAGGTGACGAAACTCAATGTTGATGAAAATCCCCTGACCGCTTCCCAGTACAATATCCGGAATATCCCGACCATGCTGCTCTTCAAGGAGGGAAAGCTGGTCAATACCTTGGTCGGCGCCCTGCCGAGGGAGGATGTCGAGCGCCATATTCTGGCCGTTATGCGGATGAATTGAATCGTCCAGACCTTGGCGGAAAAGGTGAGGGAGGCAATGTCCGATTATCACATCAAGGAGAAGCAGGTGTATCAGTGCCGGATCTTTTCCGTCTATGAGGGTGAGTACCGATTGCCCGACGGGCGCGTAAACCGGCAGACCCGAGTGGAACATAAACCCTGTGTGGCCGTTGTCCCCGTTGATGACCTGGGCCGGATTCTTCTTATCAAACAGTACCGTTACGCCGTCAACCAGGACCTGTTGGAAATACCGGCGGGCAGCATGGACAAGGGAGGCGAGTCGCCGGAGATGAGCGCCCGGAGAGAATTGGCGGAAGAGACGGGTTACGACGCCGCAAACTGGATGCCGCTGTTCGAAGGTTATCTTCTTCCTGGATACTGCAACGAGTACATGTACTTCTTTCTCGCCACCCGCCTTTTCCCGGCGCCCCTGCCGCCTGACGATGATGAGTGTATTGAAGTGCTTCCCGTTTTACCGGAGGAGGCGATGGCGATGATCAAAAGAGGCGATATCATTGATGCAAAGACCGCCTTGGGGATCTGCATGGCCCGGAAATACCTGGCCGGGCATTTCGTATGAACGCACTCCCTGTTCCGACGGCGCCGGAGTATGGAACCGGTTCACCCCCCTGTTTCACCTGTATTCCAGGATCCTCGGCAGGGGTTCAACGCAAGCCTCTGTTCCTCTTTTCCAATTCGATTTCTAGGTTTTTCAGATTTTGCAGATCCTTCTTCAATTGTTCGTTTTCCTGAAGCAGACGTATCGTTTCCTGGCGGCACTGGTTTTCGGATTCCTCACATTTTGTCTTTTGGGACAGAAGGCCCTCGCAGAGTCTGAGGCTCCCTTTCATTTTTTCCTCACAGGCTTGCTGCAGATCCATCAGCAGAATCAGAGCTTCGGCCGTGTTAAGCCACTTGCTGTCCGGATAAGACTGAGTCAACCGGGCCAGGAGGGCCCGGGCTTTCAAGCCGTTGCCGGTTTCTGTACCGTTTGGCTGCGTGAGTGCTGTCGCCGCCTCGATCAGCAGGTCCTCTGCCGGGGGGAGGGGAGTGGTCGCCCGATCTAAATTGTTCGTTTCCGTGACGGGTTCTTTGGTGACCGCCGTTCTGTCTGCCGCGCAGGCACCAAGCAAGAAGATACAAGTGAATAACACGGCGATTTTTTTCATGGTTCATCCTTTTCACCGAGAAAGATTTCCCTGTGGCACGCCCTTAAGCAAGAAAAGGGGAGGGGCTCCCGCCGATTAGCCGGTCGGGGTTTCTATCTCTTCCAGCTTGACGACGTTGTTCCCCTTCATGGCTTTTACGATTTCCTTTAATTCCGCCGCCTTCCTCGCCATATCCAGGNNTGGCAATGGTCACCGTGATCAGGGGGAATTTGCGTAGAATTCCCTGTCGGTCCTTCCCGACGATGAACCCGGTTTCCCGATCACCCCCACTGTAAAATTTGCTAATACGCGAGTCGAAATCACGGGCGACGGCACGGCATATTTCTTCCGCCCGCTCGGGTTCCGCAATGATGATGAAATCGTCTCCGCCGACATGGCCGATAAAATCAGTCGCGTTCCCTCCAGTTCTGCTGTGGTCCCTCAGGATATGGGCGACTTCCTTGATCACTTCGCTGCCCCAGGCATAACCGTACTTGTCGGCAAAAGGTTTGAAATGGTCGAGATCCACGTGGCATAGGGAAAAGCGCTTTCCCGCCGAAAGACGGCTCTCGATGGCCTCTTCGATAGCCAGGTTTCCGGGAAGGCCGGTCAGAGGGCTTTCTTCCCGTAACTTTGTCTCGAGGATTTTCAAGCGATCTTTCATTATTCGGAAGGCCTTGGCCAGGCTGCCGATCTCGTCATGACGAATGATGTTGACGGGATAGTCGAATTGCCCTTCGGCGATGGCCCCGGTTGCGCGCTTCAACTGAACGAGCGGTCGGGAGATGTTGAGGGTGATCGCGATGGCGAGGATGAGACCTGCGGTCAGGCTGATGGAGCTGAGAAACATGGTCATGCGCGTAGATTTTTGACCTTCCCTGTTGATCAACGTCAGTCGGCTACGAATGCCGGCTTCGGCGGCCTTCTGAAGATTTTTTGTTGCCTGGGTTAAATTACTCATCAGGCGGTCGCCTTTTTCTCGGGACAGATTCATCGATTCTTCCGGACCGTTTGTCCGAATCAGGCCGACCTGTTCGCGAAAAATATCGCCGTGCTGACGGCTGAGCGCGGCAATCCGGTCGAGATCTTTACGGATATCCCCTTGAGAGGAACGACGGGTTTTGACAAGCAGAACCTCCAGTTCCTTCTGTTTCGCCCAGTAAATGGCTTCGATGGAAGGGTCTTTTAGAATCAGATATTTCTTGCCCGTTCCCTCGAGGTCCAGAATAATCCCCGCCATTTGTTTGGCGGTGTTCATAAGCGAAAAATCCCAGTTTGCCAGATTAAAAGCCAGATCGTTGATGCGGTACAAACTGACAATGGCATAGGTGCTCGATAGCACCGTCAGCATCGCCATAAAAAAATAAATAAGCAGTAATTTTCTGCTGATTGTCAGTCTCATATCAGGGTTCCCTAGCATCCACACCTAATCTAATCGGAAAAATTAGCATACAGGTCATTGTTCCGCAAAGTGGAAAGTGAAGATACCGGAGAAGTTTTTTCAGGGTGGGCTGGGCTTTGGGGGAGCATGGTCGGGCAACACGGTTTTTCTTTCGGAAAAGACAGGATAAGCCTGCTTTCGGTTGTTCCCCTGTGCGGCTTCCGGCGATCACTCGGCCTTGGTTTATTTTTGGAAAAGCATTGGCCATAAGCCTCTACGTTATGAACTGAGCAATTTTCATCGTTCCACTTCCAATTTGGCCTGTATGTGAGGAAAGATCCGGGGGGAGGTGTTTGAGGCAGAAAGAACCGGGCGTGATATCCAGTTTACATCATGGATATAATTGTGGCGTCCCCACGGGGATTCGAACCCCGGTTACCGGCGTGAAAGGCCGGTGTCCTAGGCCTCTAGACGATGGGGACGGCGATTTCAAAGCCAACATCAATGACCGGAAGGCATCGACATGGAATTGGTGCTTGCTTATAATGATTGCCGATAAATAAGTCAAGAAACAAATGATTTCACCACGGATATTTTTTTATTCGAATACGATTGGTTCCCTGAGAATCGTGTCCATGGCATCGAAGGCAAGTGACGCCACTTCGGGGTGGGACTCTCGGAGCGAGGCGATCTGTCGGAGATTGTCTCCGGTCCGGTTGATGAGCATGGCGAAGTCGCCGTCGGCGATGCCGACCTGTTCCGTAATCACTTCCCATTGCATTCCCCTGCTCCAGGCGTAGATGGTCCAGGCCGGCCACAAATACATGGGGGCGACGGGAAACCCATGCTCAATCATTCGTTCCGCAAGGTCGGCCAGGTCTGCTTTAACTCGGTTGAAACCGCGGGTCAATTTTCGCGGGGTGATTTTTCGGGTCAGTTTTATGTCTTGATCACCGTCATAAACAAATATGGCAACCAGGGCGGCGAGCATTTTCGCGTCGTAACGGGGAAAGGAGTCCTTACGCAGGCATTCGGCGATCAAAAGAGGTTGATCGAGTCTCAGTTTCGAAGCCCAGAGACCGTTTTCCGTCAGGTGGTCATGTTCATCAACAAAACCCTCCTGCTTCAGAAAAACGAGGTGTTTGAGGAAGTTTTCCCATCGATCGTCGTTTCCGACGATGTCCGGGCCTTCCTGAAAGGAGGCCAGGGAACGTTCAAAAATCAGGCGGATATCGTCCGTTGTCTGTGACAACAGGAGATTCAGAATCATGGAAAAGTCGCTTTTCAATTGGCTTTCAATGGCTTCGGGTCTCTTAAAAAGGAGCTTTCTAATATGGTGAAGGTCCATAAAGCGTCCCGCAACGGCCAGCATGAAGCCGATTTTGTCCTGGCCGCGCCTGCCTGCCCTGCCCGTCATCTGGTGAAAATCGATGCTGTTCATGGGGCTGAACTCATGGCCATTGTAGCGATCGGAGTTGAACAGTACGATCGTGCGGGCTGGATAATTTACGCCGGCGGCGACAGTGGAGGTTGCGAAAATTGCACGCAGATACCCTTTGTTCATCATGGCTTCGATCAGGAACTTCCACGCCGGCAGTTGTCCTCCATGGTGAGAACCGACGCGGCACCTCTGGAGAGAGGAGAGGTGGCGATGGTTTCGTAAATAGGGAAAGCGCTCCAAAAACTCCGCCAGGTCTTTGTCGAAGTCTTCATCGACGGTCGACGGCGTGGGTGGGTGACAATGGGCGAGGGCGCTGTCACATTCAGCCCGTGATTTCAAAAAGAAAATGGCCGGAGTCAGATGAAATTGTTCCAGGGCATGAATAATCTCGCCCAGATGGGGTGAATAAAAGCGGAGACGTCTTTCCCGCTCAGCCTGTTCCATGTACTCATCCAGTCCATGGAAGAGTTTTTTGTTTTTCAGGTAGGGCATGATCCGCCCCGATGGGTGGAGAAACAGCGGATAAAGCGGAACCGAGCGCTTTCGCTCCCTGATCACGGTGCATGGTTTTCCCCTGAGGCCGGAGAGCCAGCCTGCCAGCTCTTCATCGTTGCCGATCGTAGCCGATAACAGGAGGAGATTGACTCGGGAGGGCAGGTAGATCATGATTTCCTCCCACACAACTCCCCGGTCTGGGTCACCCAGGTAGTGTGCCTCGTCGATAACCACAAGATCACAGGGAAAATCTTCCCCTCGATGCATAGAATCGTAGAGTTGGTTACGGAGGATTTCCGTTGTGCCTACGATGATGGGAGCGTTTGTGTTTTCCTTCGTGTCTCCTGTCAGAATGCCCACGTTGACTTCATCAAAACAGGCGCCGAATTCGACCCATTTCGAGTTGCTGAGGGCTTTGAGTGGAGAAGCGTACCAGCTGCGTCCTCCCTGTTCGAACACGGAGAGGATGGCTTGCTGGGCAATCCAGGTCTTTCCCGAACCCGTGGGGGCGGTAACCAGGCAGTCAGCATTTTTGACGGCTTCGATAGCCTCCAGTTGGAAGGCGTCCGGTACAAAGTCCGTCTTAACGGGTTTGCCGATTTTTTTGAACACGGATTGCAGGGCAGGGTCCATTTCCGGTTTCATTCGACGGTGGGGCCTGCCCTCTCTTTTGGGGCGATGCTTTTCCGGCCGCTCAGCCTCCGATTGTGATCTGGTTTTTGGCGCTGGACGGGAGCGGTGCCAATACTTCCGGCGATGATGAGTTTTCAAGCTTGGTTCCATCAAAATTCCTGAGTCAAGACGATCTGTCTTAGGAAACGCTATCATATATCAAACGAGGCGTAAAGGAGAATGGCTGTGGCCGATCGATCCTGCCCTTGTTCCGTCGAGTACAATATGACAGTGAGACTGGAAAGTATCAGGTAAACGCAACCTTCTGTAAATTCAAATAATACTTGAAGTCAGCGATAAAAGCGGATATACAGACGCGACTGTTCCGATGGAGGATTCCGGCCTCTGCGACAGCAACATTCAGTAAATGACGTAAGGAGCTTCCGCCCGATGGCAAAAAAACTGAACGAAACACTGAAAACCATAGAGAGTTACAAGGCGGTCAATCCCCATTATGTCGATCTCCTTGATATTCTGGAAGCGATTTTGATCCTGCGTGAGGCGTACAAAAAGAAGAAACATCCCCCCGTTTTTTCCGTCGATGAGGCGCTCATTCCTCAGAAAATCAAAGGGGGTCTTCCGCTGGTGGATCTGAGCGGCGGCCAGTATAATCTGACGGGGCCGAAGGAATATTTTCACTCCCTTTTGACGATCGCGGAGGAACGCATGCCCGTGGAAGCACAGATTCTGTTGAAGGATCTTGAAGACGGAACGGTTGTGTACGAGGATATGATTCGTGATATCATCGATGGATGCGCCGAATGTGAAGAACACGGAGAAGAACACCCGGAGAGGGAGGGGAAGGGAGCCTGTGAGACATCGCCGGGGGATACGAACGAAGACGATGAAATTGAAGAATCCTTTGATTTGATTGAGTTGTTCCTCGAAGAGAGCCTGCGGCCCGACCTCGAATTGATCGCCGAAAAATACGGCCCGGTCGTTGACCGGTCCGATTGGTTGGAAGGTTACTGTCCGATTTGCGGTAAGGAGCCAAAAATCGGCGAACTTAGGGAAGAGGAGGAACGGCGTTACCTTTTCTGCAATCAATGCGGCTACGAATGGGATTTTGTTCGGATTAAATGTCCATTCTGTGGTAATGAAGAGCAGCAGTCGCTGGCATTTTTTACTGTCGAGGGCGATGACCGCTACCGTGTCGATGTTTGTAACGAGTGCAAGCGTTATATCAAGATCATCGATTTCAGGGAGACGAAAGAGGAGGCCAATTTGGATGTGGAGGATATCGCCACCCTGCATTTGGACATGCTGGCCTATGAAGAAGGATATAATTAGCCGCTTGGGTCTGTCAGACGCCGCCGCGGTTCCGTTTCATGAAGGATGACCGAATAGAGCAGGCCATTGCCCTGCTGGAGAATGAGGCCAGGAAATGGGAGGTACCCATTGTCACGCAGTATGCCGATGACCGGAGGAGTCCCTTTGCCATTCTGATTTCGACGCTCTTGAGCCTCCGCACCAAAGACGAGGTAACGGAGGAAGCGTCGGAACGGCTGTTTCTGCTTGCGGATTCTCCGGAATCGATGGTTTTGCTTCCGGAGGAGGCCATCATAAAGGCCATCTATCCCGTTGGTTTTTACCGCAACAAGGCCAGGACGATTCTTGAGGTATGCCGTGATCTGATCGTGCGTTTCCAGTCCCGTGTTCCCGATACGATCGAGGAATTGCTCACCCTGAAAGGGGTCGGCCGGAAAACGGCAAATCTCGTGGTGACCCTGGGTTATGGAAAAGAAGGGATATGCGTGGACACGCATGTGCACCGTATTTCCAACCGGCTGGGTTATGTGGCGACCCGGACACCCGATGAAACGGAATTCGCCCTGAGAAAAAAACTGCCCCGGCCTTACTGGATCCGTTATAATACCCTGATGGTGGCTTTTGGCCGGACGGTTTGCCGTCCCGTCTCTCCATTCTGCAGCCGATGCGTGATTTACAATGATTGCGACCGGGTGGGGGTACAATACAGCAGATAGGGGCTCGATGCCGAACTTGATTGAAAGTGCCTCAGGCTTTCGTTAACTGCGACCACGAAAGAAAACGTAATGCAGATGCCGTCTGTCTGTTCATGAGAATATTCGATAGGATGGAAATTATATGAGAAAACCGTTTATCGCCGGAAACTGGAAAATGCACAAAACCATTGAGGAAGCCGTGACCTTTGCCCGTCGGCTGAAGGAACTGGCGCCGCGGTGTACCGACCGGGATGTTCTTGTCGCACCGCCCTTTACCGCTCTTTCCGCTATGTCGGAGACGCTTCGGGGAACAGGGGTTCACATCGCCGCCCAGAACATGCACGAAGCGCCCCGGGGGGCTTTTACGGGAGAGGTTTCGGCGGCGATGCTTGCCGAGGCCGGGTGTGATTACGTGATTATCGGCCATTCGGAGCGGCGGACGCTATTTGGGGAAGACGACACCCGGATCAACCGAAAAATCGTCGCCGCACTGGAAAATGGCCTGAAGGTGATCTTCTGCATCGGTGAAACGCTGGAGGAGCGGGAGGCTGGATTAACCACCAAGGTCGTGGAAAGACAGATCAAAGAAGGGTTGAAGGCGCTCCGGAACGATGATATAAGGCGCCTCGTGATCGCCTACGAGCCCGTCTGGGCCATCGGAACGGGTAAAACAGCGACACCCGCCCAGGCGGAGGAGGTTCACGCGTTCATACGAGGTTTGATGAGCCGGCTTTACAATGAAGACACAGCAAATTCCCTGCCGATTCTTTACGGAGGGAGTGTCAAACCGGATAACATGGCCGAGCTGATGGCGCAGCCCAATGTGGACGGCGGCCTGATTGGCGGGGCCAGCCTCGAATTCGATTCCTTCTCTCAGATGGTGATGTTCGATAGACTAGATTGAAAAAAAGGGGTGTTGAAACGATGAGGTCCTTGTTTGTTGTCCTGCATGTGGTAATTTGCTTTATCCTGATTATGGTGGTTCTGCTCCAGGCCGGGCGGGGCGCCAGCATGGGAGCCGCTTTCGGCGGCGCGAGCCAGACTCTTTTCGGTTCCACCGGCGCTGGAACCTTTCTTGGCAAAATGACGACGGTCGTCGCGGTTATTTTCATGCTGACGACCCTGTCTTTGTCCTATTTCACTTCCGAAAAATCTTCTTCGGTGGTGAAGGGTTACAAGGTTCCGCAGGCCACGGAACAGGCCCTGCCGAAACAGGGTCCGTCTCCTGTGCGGGGCGCTGCCCCCGTGGCGCCTGCCGCGTCTGATACCCAGGTGCCTCAGACTACGCCGGTCGAATAGGAACGCAGCGGGAAAGGTACGGCCGTCAACCTGATTTCGTGTTGACAAGGAACCGCTCAAAATGTAGAGTGCTTCCCGCATTATGAGGTGGTGAACTCGAAGAACCGAGCCCTGAGGACGGATCTTTCATAAGGATGCCGAAGTGGTGGAACTTGGTAGACACGCTATCTTGAGGGGGTAGTGGGCCACGCCCGTCCGGGTTCAAGTCCCGGCTTCGGCACCATTTTTACAAAAGTAATTTATAATGATTATGGGGGTTTAGAAATCGCTTCTAAATCCCCATCGTCTTTTGGGTCCACTTTCACAAAGTCACTACACCATCTGACTTACCGGCTATCGGGTTGAAGACCCTTTCCCTGAAAACGTTACCCTCATCCCCTTGATAATGCCGAATGTAGGCGTCGTACTTCTCGCGTATCGATCAGGTAAAGGACTTGCCATAAAAGAGGATTTCGCATAGGATGGGCGCCCTGCAATCGGAGCCGGACGGATGGAAAAACCTGCGAGATCGAAACTGTTTCTGCACCTGAAAAAATGGCTGGAAAAAGCTGTCATGGAGTACGGCATGATAGCGGAAGGGGATCGGGTCCTCGTCGGCGTTTCGGGCGGGAAGGACAGCATGGTGTTGCTGGACCTGCTCGCTACGCCCATGCTCTTCGTGCCTTCCTTTTCCCTGGCGGCGGTGCACATCGATATGGGCTTTGATCCGGCCTATGGATGCCATGATGCCCTGAAAACCCATTTCGAAGAGAGAGGCTGCGATTACACGATCGAGAAAAGCGACATCGGTCCCCTGGCGCAGAGCGATTACAACCGGAAAAACCCCTGTTTTCTTTGCTCGCGTCTCCGGCGGAAGCGGATTTTTGAAATCGCCGCGGAAAAAGGATGCAACAAGATCGCCCTGGCGCACCACCGGGACGACATCGTCGAGACGCTGTTGATCAACCTGTTTTACGGCCGTGAAATCAGCACCATGATGCCCGTCCAGTCCGTTTTCGGGGGGAAGATGCACATCATCCGGCCCCTGAGTTTTCTTCGGGAGGGCGTGATCAAAAAATACGCCGCGGAAAGAGGCTTGCCCGTCTTCCAGAATCTCTGTCCCTCAAATGACGATTCAAAGCGGCTTTATGTGAAAAACCTGTTGAACGGGATGGAAAAGGACAACCGGAAGGTCCGGGACAACATCCTTCGGGCGATGACCCATGTCAAGATGGATTATCTTCCCAAAAAATATGTCAAGGCCGCCAAATAGGCGGAACAGAAAAGGATAAAAGTGACGAGGAAGGATTCACCCGTCAAGATCGTCGCCCGGAATAAGATGGCGCGGGTCAATTATGATATTTCCGAGACCTTCGAGGCGGGTATCGTTCTCGTCGGCACCGAGGTGAAGTCTTTGCGTGCAGGCCGGTCAAACCTCAAGGACAGCTACGCCCAGGTCAACAATGAGGAGGTGTTCCTCCACGACCTTCACATCAGTCCCTACACACACGGAAACCGCTACAACCATGATCCGCTCCGGCCGCGCAAGCTTCTGTTGCATAAACGGGAGATCAAGCGGCTCTATGGCCGGACCCGGGAAAAGGGCTTTTCCCTGATCCCAACGAAAATGTACTTCAAAAACGGGAAAATCAAGGTCGAAATCGGTTTGGCCCGAGGCAAAAAACTCTTCGACAAGCGGGAAGACCTCAAGCGCAGGGAGGATCAAAGGGATATCGAACGGCACTTCCGTAAGCGGGAGTAACGCGGATCGTAAATGGTCGGTGAGCGCGGGAGAGACACCGCGTTTCCGCCACCGGGATTAACCACCCCGTCTTAAAACAATCCGGTATCCTTTTCCACCTTTGTCATTGCGACCGAAGGGAGAAATCCTGGCGTAGGCTTTTCACGCGGGATTTTTCGTCGATCATACTCCTTGAAACGACAAGGTTCGGAGCCTGTGCTTTCTGGCTGCGCCTTGACTTTGCCCGAAGAAGGCACTATATTCCGTTTACATGTCAAGGTCTTTCTCAATTTGGGGGCGTCACGGTTTCGACGGGGATAGTTGAAGCTGTAGAAGCGTGCCGAGGTTCCTACAGGCCTCGTTAAACAGGTAGGATAAATATAATCGCAGACAACTACGATTACGCCTTAGCCGCGTAAGACGGCTAACGTTCTCCCGGCTTCGCCTGTCGGGTCGGATGAGGGCGTCAAACAGGCAGGATTGCCGCTTTACCCAGGCCCGGGGGTAAAGGGGTGAAATCTTACGGGCTGGCCTTCCTTACATCCTGACTCTGGGAGGTTTGAAAAGGCGAGATTAAACCAGAGGATACGCACGTAGAAACTGCAGTGGAATATTTTCGGACGCGGGTTCGACTCCCG
>LSQX01321735.1_pt2 | contig 27458 bp, 22 predicted proteins | sample 654561 | NCBI WGS metagenome assembly LSQX01 (sample SAMN04489861, study PRJNA283612) | anaerobic digester metagenome | isolation source: 4 biogas reactors fed with cattle manure at either 37C or 55C with and... | place: Denmark: Kongens Lyngby | collected 2014
TGATTAAAATCATCCAAGCATAGTCCAGAGAAGTAGTAAGTTAGAAGTTGTAAGTTTGTAGAAAGCTTGCTGCACCACCCTACTCAACCCCCGAAAATATAGATGACACCACCACAGCACTTTATTATTCTATCAAAAAAGGACTCCTTGGGGGCATAAATATGAAAAAAGCAGCTAAAACCTCAAAAATAAACCGCAGTTTGGGCGCAAAAGCGGTGTTGGCTTTGCTATTGGTGACGCTGTGGGGGTGTGATAGTAACAACAGATCTGTTACTTGGACTGACCGCAATTCGATATTAACAAGTATAATTAATGACTCTTTGGCTATTTACAAAAATTTTTACAATAAAGTTGTGTGTCATTCCCCCAAATTCAATATGACTGGTATTTCTGGTTGTGAGGCTATCCCTCAGAATCCTGGCTTGTATTTAGTTAATTACCGTAATAAGCAAGTGTATTGGGGGGGATACTTTAGATGAATATATTACAGTGTTTAAAGGGCATATCGATGATTCCACCGTATTAGTTGCTAGCAAGGATGCTAGTAAATATGGTTATTGGAAAATTGGAGAAAAACCTAAACTGGTGAATAAATTTATCTCTCCTAATGGTGGCGGCATTAATTGGAAAGCAGAAGCTAAGGTTTGGAAAAATGGCGGTTTTTTATTTTATAGATACATTTCCAGTGAACTTCACCATTGGCTATTAGATACCAAAACGGGCGAGGTCAGTAAATTTTCATTTACAGGGGAAGGTGCTTGGTTGGAGAGTTGTATAGACTTTGAATATCATGAGGGAGAGGTTTTTTGCGTGAAAATGGATAGCTCGTCAGGTAACTTAGATTTATGGGTAGATGGCATCGTTACCGATTCTTTATATTTAAACGATTGTGAACTATTAAGAACTTGACCTGAGCTAGCTTTACGGACACAGACAACTGGTGTATCTTTACCAGTATGAGGTGTTTAAAATGAATAAAAAAGGTCTAAGAGGACATACAGTCCAGAATACAAAGAAAATGCTGTGAAAAAAGCAAAGGAAAGTGGCAATATTTCAGCTGTTGCGCTTTGCTATTGAAGAAAAAAACGAACTAGCTAAGCTCAAAAAGCGAAATGCTGAGTTAGAGGAGGAACTAGCAATAATAAAAAAAGCGACGGCGTATTTCGCACAAGATCGGCTCAAGAGAAATACGCCTGGATCAAAAAAATGAGCTTTGAATTTAGGATTAAAAGCATGTGTAGAGTGCTAAAAGTAAGTAGGTCTGGCTATTATGACTGGCTGGGTACCTATGGATACCGTTCAATCAAAGAAGAATTAGCAAAAAATGGTGTTTTCGCAAGTCGAAACTCAGTAGTTAAAGCAATGAAAAGCAACAATTTGCGTGCTATTCCAATTCGTTCTAAGCCATATCCCAAGGCCAATGAGACACCAGAGCACAAAGTTTGTAAGAACCGTCTTAAGCGTAGGTTTTCTGCCACTAAAACTAATCGTTATTGGGTGGGAGATATTACCTATCTATGGACTAAAGAAGGTTGGCTTTATCTAGCAACGGTAATAGACTTGTTTTCTAGGAAAGTTGTGGGTTGGTCAATATCAAATAGAGCTGATACAAACCTTGCAATTAATGCGTTAAAAAATGCGTTAGCAAATCGCCCTTATCGTAGATGGAGGCTCATGTTTCATTCAGATCAAGGTTGTCAATACACATCTAATGAAATGCAACGATTTCTGCATGAAAGGGGTATTTTACAGTCTATGAGCAGGCGTGGTCAATGCTGGGACAATGCTGTTGTGGAAAGCTTTTTTGGTTCACTTAAGCAAGAAAGGTACAATACTCAACGAAGACATTCAAAGCTAGGTTATAACAGCCCATCTAGCTTTGAATTAACAAAAGAGGCTGCATAACTGTCCGTTTTCCTGGCGCAGGTCATTTTGAATGATATGACCACAGTTCGTTTTTGTGAGAAAATGGTTTATCATAATATTCAAACTCAATTATGCCTCGAGATTTTACAATAATTGACGGTTCTCTATTTATGTCTTTCGCAGGAATGTCTTGAAAATCAAAGAAAGCAACTGTTTTACCACCCGCAAAAATCTTCAAAGGGGCATTTACTTTATGCAACTCTTTCATTTGCCCTGCTGTAATTTTGGTTCCTTTTGTGCGAACAAGAACCTCCCCCAAGGTTTTCCACTCAACTTTTGCATTTTTTAGCAATTCTGTAATCATATCATTAACCATTAACCATTAGTCATTTACCATTATTTTCTTCCATCTCGATACATTTTTACTCCAGACTTTAACATATTCCTTCAGTAAAAACACTCGATGACCGTTTTCTGAAAAGCTTGTCGTAACCTACACAAATCCCATGGGGTCGATATCAAAGCGGATATTTAAGCCTTTTTGCATAGCTTCGGGGGTGGTTTTTTGCAGATTTTCGCTAATATGGCGCAATATTTGCGTATTATCGCCTTTCAGCAAAAAATGCCGGCGGTGCATACCTTTAATCACCGCAATAAAAGCTTCGGCGGGGCCCAAAGCTTCGATGTCTTTTTGCTTTGCTAAAACTTGTTGCCAATAACTGCAAAGCTTTTCCACTCGATCCAAGTTTTTCCCAGCAATCTCTATGGCCAAAAGCTTTTTAAAAGGCGGATACTGCAGTTCTTGGCGCAAAGGCAGCTCATAATTGGCAAAAGCGGGGTAATCGTGCTGCAAAGCGTATTGCAAAACGGGGTTTTGGGGATTGCGCGTCTGCAAAATCACCTCGCCGCCTTGTTGGGCGCGCCCCGCCCGGCCTGCCACCTGGGTCAACAACTGAAACAACCGCTCGCTGCTGCGGAAATCCGGCAGGGCGGCCCCCAGGTCTGCGGAAATCACTCCCACCAATTGCACCTGGGGAAAATCGTGGCCCTTGGCCACCATTTGCGTGCCCAGCAGCACATTGTATTCCCCCTGGCGAAAAGCATTGAGCAATTTTTCGCTGGCGCCAATCCTCGCCACCGTATCTCTATCCATGCGCAAAACCTTAGCTTGGGGAATCCATTGCCTTATTTCTTCTTCTACCTGCTCAATAGCCGCGCCCCCCATCTCAAATTCTTCGCAACCACAAGAGCAAGGATTTTCCAATTTATAAATGCGATTACAATAATGACACAGCAAACCGTGATGCTGTTTATGCCATACCACCGGCACCTGGCATTGCTCACATTGCAAAATCTCGCCACAATTTAAACATTGGCGCGAAGTGGCAAAACCCCGTCTATTATGCAAAATAATAGCCTGATTTCCTTGCAGCAAATGCTCAGTCAAAGTTTCTCGCAAAATAGGACTTAAAGTCAAATTTTTATCCTGTTTAGCTTGGGCCATCAAGTCCACCACCTGAATTTCGGGCAAAGGAGTGTTTAAAGCGCGTTTTTTTAGCTCCACCAAGTGCAATTGCCCCTGTTTTGCCAACTGATAACTCTCTAAAGAGGGAGTGGCTGACCCTAAAACCACCAAAGCCCCGTGCTTGTAAGCGTGATGAAAAGCCAACTCTCTGCAGTGATAACGCGGCGCAGGATCTTGTTGCTTATAAGAACCATCATGTTCTTCATCTATAATTATTAAAGAAGGATTTAAGTTCGGGGCAAAAATAGCGCTGCGAGTACCCAACACAATGCGCGCTTCATCTTTTAGCAAAGCCAGCCAAGTGGCTCTTTTTTCTGGCGCCGACAAATTAGAATGGTACAAATACACCGGCTCGCCTAAATAACGCTGAAAATTATCTCTAGTTTGAGGAGTAAGAGCAATTTCGGGCACTAAAATCAACACTTTGCCCTGTTGTTCCAAATGCTGGCGCACCAGCTCCACATAAACCCGAGTTTTGCCACTTCCCGTAACGCCATGGAGCAAAACCCCTCTAAAACCATCGCCAGCAAGTAGGGGAGAAATCTTTTCCACCGCAGCCTGCTGCTCTAAGTTCAACGGAGGCGGTGCTTGGGGATTATCACAATCGGGGCTAAAAGTGCGCAATTTCCGCTTTGGAGGATTGTATAAATGCTCTAAATAGCGAGGAAATTCCTTAGCCAAGGTTGATTGCAAAACAATTCCCGGGGGAGTGCAGTAATATTTTGCGGTCCATAAAAGATTTTCTAGACTCACGGGGCAAAGCTTAAAATTTGCCGGATGCGCCTCCACTCCTTTTACCTTAAAAGGAGGCTTTTTATCGTGTATATTAATAATTAATGCTAATTGTGGCTTAGCCCGTCGCCCCAATGACACCCAAACCCAGTGCCCCACTTCTAAGTTTTGCTCTTTTTTTAAGCCATAAGTTAAAATTTCGGGGAATCCGGAGTGGATTAAAAGCTCTACAAATAACGAGAAATCAGTTTTCACCGTAAAATAATAGCATTTTATGCGTGGTATTTATTAGATTATCTATACATAGTCCTTTTCTCTGAAGAGAAGAGGGTTTGTATTACATTGGAGTTTTATATGAGCCTACTTGATTTTTTTCGCCCGAAATGGAGACATTCTAATCCAACTATTCGCATAAATGCCATTCGCAATTTAGATGCCAGCCAACAAGAAATTTTCATAGAAGTAATAGAAAAAGATGCTGAAGTTGAAGTTCGCCGCGTAGCGGTGCAAAAACTTAATCGCATCGATGTGTTACGCAAGTTATTAAATGATGAAGATGCTGAAATCCGCGAAATAGCTTTGCAAAAAGTACAAGAAGAATATGCCAAGGTTTTGCGCAATTTTGAAGGGGAATTGTGTTCGGAATATCGCACCATGTTAGCTGATTTAGAAGGTGCTGTGCAATTGGACGATCTTTTGCGTAATGCCCGTTCCGAAGATCTGCGCCATGAGTTGTTGAAACTGTCTCCTAAAAACAGCACTTTGAGTTTTGTGGCCTTGCGCGATGAAAGTGAGACTGTGGCTTTGGCTGCAGTGGAAATGTTAGAGAGTTCCACAGCTTTACAAGAAGTTGCGGATAATTCTCGCCATGTAAAAGTGCGTCAATTTGCCCATAGCCAATTGAAGCCCGAAGTCGATGAAACCGAAGAAAATGAAGCGCTAGAATTACAGAAACAACAAGCGGTGATTTCCCATGCTCAACGTTTATTAGAAAAGAAATCCTTAGTTGATGTGCAAGAAGAATTTGCGGAAATGCAAAAAAATGCCACGGCTTTGGGAATGGGAGAATTACAAGGTGAATTTGATGATTTAGTGGGGCTATTTCAAGACCGTTTAGAAACTGAAATTGCCGAGCTAGCCCAAGAAGAAAAAAGACAAGCGGAAAAGGCTGAGCAACTAGCGGCTCAAAAAGACTTAGTTGAGAGCTTTAAAGGTATAGTTAGCGGTACTGTTTTAGGCCGTGAATCTGAAGTCAAAGATTTACAAACTCGCTGGGAAGAGCTTAAAGGGGCTGAAAATACCGCCTTGGCCAAAAAGTTCAATGAATATTTGCGTAATTATCATGAACAGATGGAAACCATGCGTGCAGCTCGCCAAAACGAAGAAAAAATGACGGAATGGCGTAGTCAAATTTTAACGCAAATGGAACAGCTGCAAAAATCCGAAGATTTGGAAGTTGCGGGTAAGCAAATTCAAAAATTAATAGCTGAGTGGGAAAAACTTCCTGTTTTAGAAGGCGAAGACCCCGAACAACAAAAATTCACCTCCCTACAAGATAGTGTACAAGAACTTTTGCAAAAATACGCCCAAGCTCGGGAACAAGAAATAGCAGAACAAAGCGCAAAATTACAAGATTTGATCTCCCAAGTAAAAGCCATAGATGAAAAACAAGATTTCAAAGAAATATCCATAAAATTACGGGAAATTTCCAATGAATGGCGCGATACTGTGGGCGAAGATAAGTTCGCTTTCCAAGATCTTTGGCATGAATATAGAGCAGCTACAGCTAAGTTCGAAGAAATGAAAGAATGGGAGTTTTGGCGTAATGAACAAGAGCGCGATACCATTATTGAATCTATCAAAGAACTGCTAAACTTAGAAGATGGTAGTGAAGCGGTGCCTAAATTGCGCAGTTTGCAACAAGCCTGGAGAGATGCAGGCTATATTTCCCAAAATAAATTACAAGATTATTGGGATCAATATAAAGATGCCTGTGACCAAGTTGCAGAAAAGTTTAAAGAGTATTTTGTGGAATTAGAAGTAGAACGCGAAGAAAACTTAGCTAAGAAAATAGCTCTTTGTGAACGAGTGGAAGCTATTAATAACGAAGAAGGCGAAGTTAATTGGCGGGAAAAATCCCGTGAGGTCCAAGCTTTACAAAAAGAGTGGAAAGAAATAGGCTCCGTGCCTCGAGAACAAAAACAAGAACTGTGGGGAAGGTTTCGCACAGCTTGCGATATATTCTTTAAAAATCATAAAGAATATTTGTCAGAAGAAGATGAAAGTCGCCAAGAAAATTTGACGGAAAAAATATCCCTATGCGAACAAGCCGAAGCCGTTCAAGACTCTGAAGATTGGAATGGAACTACAAGATTGTTGCGCAATTTACAAAAGAAATGGAAGGAAATTGGACCGGTTCCCCGGGCTAATTCCGAAGAGATTTGGACTCGCTTTCGCTCCGCTTGTGATAAGTTTTTTGATAACAAACGAGCTTATTATGAAACTTTAGACCAAGAAAAAGAAGAAAATCTGCTTAAAAAGCAAGAATTATGTGAAAAATTGGAGAATATGGATTTAGATGCTGCTAATCCCGAGGTGGTTGCTACTGTAGAAGCCATAGAAAATGAATGGAACGAAATAGGCATGGTTCCCAAAGATGATGTGGATTCTATCTGGGATAGATTTAGCAAAATCACCGATGATTTTTTACAAGCTCGCGCCGAATTAGATGAAGAATTAGCCACAGAACTTGAAAATCGCAGTTTGACTAAAAAAGCCATGATTGAAAAAGTCCGCGAATCCATAGATGATGCGGGGGCTAGCCAAACAGCGACTTTGGTGCGTAATTTGCAAGGCGAATGGAAAGATGTTGGCCGTTCAGGAGCCGGAGAGCAAGAGCTTTTCAAAGAATTTCGTGATGCTTGCGATGCTTTTTTCACTGCGCGCCGCGATCAACTGGACATCCAAGAGCAAGCCCGTCGCAACAATTTGCATCGCAAAGAGCTTTTGGTGGAGCAAGCGGAACGCATTTTGGCCTCCGATGACTTAAATGAAAGTTCCTTAGATGAAATCAAACATTTGCGTCGCTTGTGGCGCGAAGTGGGCTCTGTGCCACGCCGTCATTCTGACCGCGTGTGGAAGCGCTTTAATAAAGCCTGCGACGCCGCTTTTGCAGCCGTGCGGGGCGATAAAAACACTAAATCCAACGAGGGTGGGGAATAATTCTCCATTTGCGAATTAACCATGGCTAAAAAACTACCAGTTATACTATGCATATTGCTGGCTTTTAATCTGCTCTTTGCCGAAAATGAGGTCATAGAGGAGCTACTAATAGAAGAGAGCATTGAATCGCAAATTCTTAACTTCGAAGAAGTCAAACCCCCGCAGATATTTAAAGGGAGAAAGTTGCTCTTAGCCAAGTTTTTGGAGGGAGATTTGCAGGCGGTTAGGGAAGTTAAGGATTATTTGCTGGAATTAGAGGATAAACTGTACTTATCTTTTCATACTAATGAACTTCATCTATTGTGGCTTTGGACTGAGGAATACGAGCATTTGCTCCCTGCCTTACAAAAATATGATAATGAAGCAAATCGCCTAAAGTATTCGCTTTTTCAACATCCCTCCCAAGATTTACTGTACAATAATTTATTAAAATCCACTGAGGAAAGTAAAGAACAGTTACAAAAACAGATTCAAAGGTCGGCTTTGAATTTTGAAGAACAAACATTTTTGCTTTTATTTTTAGACTGGATTTTAGCTCCAAACAGGCCTGATCCTTATTTGCAGCAAACATTTAATGAGCGTGTGGATGAGTTTTTAAAAGAGTTTCCCCAGAGTAAATTCGAAACTTTTGTGCGCAGTCATATTAGAAATAAACAAGTGCCAGAAACTTGGGGGTGGGGCATGGGGCTCTTTAGTGGTGGTGGTATATTGACGGGGAATTTGCAGAAAGAATATACTAACCCTATACTTTTATTTGGGTTTGTTGCTGATGTTTATAGGAGAAATTTAGCGCTCTATTTGAGGCTTTTTACTAGCTATAATAGTAAAACTAAAAAAGCTAAGCCCTACGCTTTGGGGGTTTGGGAAAAGGGCTCAAAAAATAATGTGTCTCTTTTAGAAATGTCCTTAGGCTATACCTTATACGACGGCAATTGGTTTAAAATCACCCCTTTTGCGGGCATCGGTAGTCAAGAAATACTCCCAAATCCCATAAAGTCCGAATTAGAGGAGTTCGAACTAAGAGCGACCACTGCTTATATTTTGGGAGCTAATTTAGATATCAAGTTTAGATTTAAAAGCTCATTTAAGCATGAGCCTGTAACAAGCTTTAAGTTTTTACGCATTAGATATGGCTATAGTGTGCCACAATTTGCACCAAAATATCCCGGTATGTCGGGGAATATGCATTACATAAATGTGGGATCTGGGTTTGTAGTTCGTGACACTAAAAGGGAGTATTAAGCTCCCGTTAAGGGTATCTAGGGCCGTTAAGGCTCCAAAGTCTTGCCCCTAGTGCGCTTCCAGTAATCGCCAAGCCAGTTGGGGCGTAGCCAATTTCGAAATTCTGGGGCAGCTAATATGGGATTGTGCTTTCTTTTGCCCACAAAGCGGGGAAGCATTTTAATTTGATCACGGCGAGCCTGTATCCACCATTTAAAAGCTCCATTTTTAATGATTTTGAGCAGAGCCAAGCTAGCGGTAAAAATATGCCCAGGAGTGCAGCGCAATAAAACCGTCCAGGGGTAGTTTTTGACGCGCACCAAAAATTGATTGCGCACGGAATAATACACCGAAGTGCGAGTGTAGTGCCCAATGGTGGCAGAACCCTTGTGCAAAATTTGGGCGTGGGGAACAAGCATAATCTCATTGCCCTGGGCCCGTGCCCGCATACATAGGTCCATATCTTCGAAATTCAAAAATAAATCTTCGTCAAAGCCTTGCAAATGCTCAAATAAGCTTTTTTCAATGACCAAAGCGCCGCCACAGGCGGAAAAAACCGGGGAATCATTTGCAAAAGTAGGGTGTTGGGCAGAAATATTGCGCCGCGAAAAGCTAGGTCCGCTGCGGTAGAAATAATCCCCAGCGCTATCCACCAAGTTGCGGTCGTGGTAGTTTAGCATCATGCAGGCTAAAATATGCCCAGGGTAGCTCGCCACAGCTTTGCGCAATTCTGCCAAGCAATTCTCGGCTAAAACTGTGTCATTGTTTAGCAAAAACAGCCATTCTCCTGAGCAGAATTGCGCACCAAAATTGTTGCCTTCGGCAAAACCTAAATTTTGGTCGCTGGCTACGACTTTAACCTGGGGATAATGCTCGGCAGTCCAAGCTATGGATTCGTCTTGGGAGGCGTTGTCTATCATCACCACTTCTATGTCTGTAGCATCGCCAATTTGCGCAAAAATAGAGCCAAAACACTCTGCTAAATGCTCTAGTCCGTTATAATTTACCATTAAGATGGAAAGTTTCTTCATTTGTATCTCTAAGATATGTAATTTATAGCCATAAACTATAAATTTAAGTGGAAAGCAAGTGCCCAAAAGTAGTCATTCTTTACTATTAAACTTTATTCTCACCGCCTTGGCGCAAATTTTTGGCAAAGGTCTGCGCTATGTGGTGGCTTCTTTGGTGATTATGGATCTGGGAGCCGGGGCTTGGGGCGAAATCTCCTACGCCTTAACCGTGGTAACATATTTGCTTTTTATCATAGATTTTGGCATTGCGCCCCTCAGCACAGTTTATAAACCCAATTCCCAGATACAAGACCAGTATTTCTTTCATTTTTTAGTGCCCTGGCGCTTGTTTTTGTCGGTGGTCTTGGCGTTAGTGGTGGCCTTAGTTTTACGAGGTCAAAGCTCAGCAAATATGGTGTTAATCATCTATTTATTGGCCCTGCCCCTGCGTTCTTTGGCCATGGAATGGTGGTTTCAGCGCAAGGGGTTTCATGGCAAATACCAGATGATTACCATAGTGCGGCAAGCTTTGCTCACGGTTTTGCTACTTAGTGGGCTAATAAAGTCCGTGGAAGCTTTTGCCATTTACGATATGCTTGGCGAAGCAATAATCGCGATTTTAGCGTGGATTTTGGGTCCAAAAATATCTGCGGAACAGAAAAAAGTCCCCGCGGCTAAAATGCTGTGGCTCAAAACCGTGATTCAGCCTTCTTCATTGCTATTTGTCTCTACTTTTTTTATTATGATTCATCAAAATGTGGCCATTATAATTCTCAAAAAAATGACGGATTTTGTCCAAGTGGGCATCTACGATTACAGTGCCAAAATCGTGTTAGCGGTGATTATGTTGGGATCGGGATTTAGCATTCCTTTGCGTCGCCAAATGGGCATTTTATTGCGAGAATCTTCTGCGCGCATAGCCAAAACCATTGCCAGTGTGCAGGGAACTTTATTGGTTTTAAGCTTGCTTTTTGCCACTTTCAGCTTGTTTTTTGCGGAAAAGTTATTTGCCCTAATTATGCCCCTGGAAAATGCGCATTTATCTGCCCAAGTTTTAACAGTGCTGGCTGTGTATGTGAGTTTGGCGTTTTTATCAATTCCCTTGAGTGAATGGATTTTCGCCCAAAGCAGCAAATGGCCCTATTTTTGGCTGGCTATTATGGCGGGAACGGTGAATATCTTCGCAAATATCATATTGATTCCCCATATAGGGGTAGTGGGCTCTGCATGGGCCACCGTGGGCGCAGAATTTTGCATTTTAATCTATTTATCAGTTTTTGCCTTTAAAAGAATTTCTTATAGCAGTGCCAAACCCGCATTGTTTGTGGGGCTGGGCTTCGGTGCTTTGTGGTGGGCGCAAATTCAACAACTAAATGTGGCAGTGGTGCTATTGGGGCTGGGGGCTTATTTGGCTTTATTGGTTAAATTAAAGATATTTGACCTCAATGTGCTACGCCATCTGCGCCAATCTTAGTTCAGCAACTCGCCTTAGTCCAACTTAGCCAGACTATTGGTCTATGCTGATGTTTTGGCTTAATTCTTGGATTTGTTGCTCCGAAAGCGCTGTATTCCACCAACTTACACTGTTTATGGTGCCGCTAAAGTTAAAATCTTCGTCTAAAGCGTGTCGGCCTATGCTCAGTTGCTGACCTCTTTTATTGTAGGCAATGGCTTCGCTGGGCGTGGCTTGCACCATGATTTTACCGTTTAAATAAAGGCTAAAGTTTTCTTCTCCGGGATCCACCACTAGGGTTACATTGAGGGGAGTGCCTGGCATGTATGACATTTGTCCTCCCAAAATATGCCAAGCATTGGGGGCATCGTAGGAATAATAGGCGTAAAAACTGATGGTGCTGTCATTTACATCGCTGCGCAAGCCCACATTGTTGCCTAGGCTGGTTATTTCCATAGCTGTACCGATTTCGGCTGTTATGCTTGCATGTAAAGTTATGCTTTGAGGTTTATCCAGCAGGCTGGGAATATCTATTAAAATGCCTTCAGCGCTGTCAAAATCATGTTCTCCTTGCCAATGGGCTATCAAATTGCTGGGCATTTCTATGACTATGGTGTCTGGAGTTTCCGGGGTGATTTGCAAGGGTTCCCTGAGTAGATTTTGCATAGCTTGACTGTGGGGATAGCCATACAAAAGGCTTTCCCATGTTCCCAAGGGAATACCTTCTAAAATCACTTCACTTTGTTCCAAATTTGTGGAATCAATATCTTGCCAAATTTTAGTTCCAGGCAAACCTACCCGCATGCCATTTTCTATGGGTAAATCTTTGGTTTTGAGCAAAATTGTGGTGGTTTTATCCACGCTAATGTCAATATCTTGTATTTCTTCGGACACCGTAGGGTTAATTTGCCCTTTAAAGTCTTTATGAGTGGCTATTAAGCGGTATTTTCCTTGGGGAATTTGGGTAAATTCAAAATAACCTTCGCTATCGGTGGTGGTTTCCGCCCAGGCTACGCCAGAAAAGTCGTTGTCTGCAAAAATTTCCACATGAGCGTAGGCCACTGGAAGGGATGCGTGTTTGACAATGCCTGCAAAACCATTGGTGGTTTCCACAGTTCTCCCTGCGGTTTTTTCACCCTTTCCGCAGGACATGAGTAGCAAAAATAATACTAACAGCTTTTTCACTTTTTTGCTCCTTTAATGCTGGTGAGGGGAAAGGTTTGCACATTTATTTGCAAAATGCGATCGGGATTTTTGCATTGATTAGAAATCCTTTGTAAGTTTTTGCGATATTCGGCGGTGATAATGCGACATTCTTCTAAAACTGTGGCATCAGCCACCAAACTAAGGGTAGAAATATCTCGTTGCTCTTTGGGAAACCTTTCCAAACTATCTACGCTTAGGCGCATAAGCTCTTTTTGGTATTCTTGTATGGCCAAAGAACGCCAGTTTTCGCCTGTGCTAAGGTTTAAATCCGTGGAGCGCCAAATTCCATCGTCGGTTTTCTCCACTAAGTGCAACCTTTGTAAAAGTTCTATGCCTTCTTGGGCTTCGGCAGCGCTAATGGCAGGCTGTAAAAAGTTTCCCAGCAAGCTAAAATCATCTTTAAATTCAAAAATATCTAAAGCACACCATATAGCTGTGTAGTACCATTTAGTGAAAAACATATACTGATCACGGCTAATTTCGGCAGTTTCTGTTTCGGTGAAGCCCAAAAGTTTTTCTAAATAAATTTTCTGCTCTTTTTCGTTGCGAGCTTTGTTGTAAAGCACTAATAGACGGAAATACGACTCTTGTTCTTCATTTAAATCGCATAATTTCACAAAATCATCGACTTTGGCGTCACTTAAATGCAACTGCCCATGGAATATTTTGACTATATGACTGGGATCCATGGATACTTTTGCGGCCATATAACGGTAACTCATAAATCCGTTGATTTGCTTTTGCGCTTCAAACCAGTCTTTGAGAAACTGTCTGTAATCAAAATATGTGCTAATGGGCTTCATGCTATTAAAATAATAGTAATGTCCTAGCTAAGTGAAAAAATATGCGCAAACTGTGGAAAATGCCTTCCACAAGATAAAAAAGCGGAAATTATCGCCTTTGGCCTAAAATATTGTACTGCGGTTTTTCTTTAGCAGAGTGTGGGCGAGCTTTTTTGATAATTGCAGTGGTGCTGCCCACCTTTTGCATACTGATATCGTCTAACCAAACATGTCCAGCATATTTTCCCAAGTCAAATTCCAAGCGGGCTTGGGTATCACTAGGGTGTTTCATGGTAAAAACATATTCATATTCTGTCATGGATGTGCTCAAATTCAATGTTTCACGATGGTAATTAGCAAAGGGGTCTTGGGCTTGATTGGCTGCCACTACTATGGTGCGCGGTAGGCTGGCGCGGGCTTTAAATTTGACTAAGTAGCTTTGGCCTTGTTCAAAATTCATGGCGTTTTGATTGAATTGTATATGCCAAATATCGGTACCCGGATTGTCGATGGTAATTTTTAATTCGCCGTTTTCCACCGCTCCCGAAGCCACGGCGCCTTCGTAAGCCCCCACTCCATCCCACTTGAATAAAGCTTCGGAAAAATCGCCATTCCACACCATTTCTCCGTCAATGGGACCAGAAGGCCCATGATTTTGGGTGGTGTCTTTTTGATAAACCCGTACATAGTCGATGAGCATTTGCTGGGGAAAATAGCTGTCGTCTATGCCTTTAGCTGCTCCCCAATCTCCTCCCACCGCAATGTTTAAAATAAGGTGAAAACGCTGGTCAAAAGGCCATTGGTTGAAATTTCCATGGCGGGCAAAGCTGAATACCAAAGTTTCATTCACAAAAAAAGATACCGTGTCCGCCGACCATTCCATGCTATAAATATGCCATTCATCCCAGGGGTTAGAGAGCTTAATAGAATTGCCTTTGTTGGTGCCAATGCTATGGTGATAAGCTTGAGTGTGAATATTACAGTGAATTTGCGTACTATCGTAGCCCACATTTTCCATAATATCCAGTTCGCCACTGGCCGGCCAAGTGCCGTAAATATTATCCGTGGGCAACATCCATATAGCCGGCCACATTCCCACACCTCGGGGCAATTTGGCTTTGACTTCTACTTTGCCGTACAGCCAATCCCCTTTGTGGCGGGTAACTAAGCGGGCTGAAGTGTAGTTTTTGCCTTGATAGCTCTCTTTGCGAGCGGTAATGGTTAAAATACCATCGTTTACCGATGAGTTTTCCAAGCGATTAGTATAAAATTGCAATTCATTGTTGCCCCAACCATGACCACCTATATCGTAGCCCCATTTGTTGGAATCAGGGCTGCCTGTATAGTCAAATTCATCGGACCAAGCTAGGGTCCACTGGGCGTTGCATATTCCAGGGACTGCAAAAATCACAGCATGAAAAACCATAAACCATAGTTGGCGCATGAATAACTCCTAGTTATAAGCAAAGCAGCCTTAACTTATTGTAGTAAAATCTTTTGTAAATCAGCTAAACTTTTTACCACAATATGTTTGTTATCCCATAAACTGCAAAAAGAGCGGCCATATTTTTCAGTGACAACTCGTTTGTCTAAGATCAAAACTATGCCTTTATCTTGGGAAAATTTAAGCATATTGTCCATGGCAAGGCGCATTTCATTAAGGGCGGTGGGCATAAAAACATCTCTAAAAGGGTTGCCATTGCGCTCTTTAATCGCTTCGCCCTGGGCTTGTACTAAAGCGTCACCAGGACTGGGGAAAGGGAGCTTGCTTAAAACCAGTAAATCTACAGCAATTTCTTGTTGAAAAATATGCTCTGCATAGCTTTGACTAGCCAGGAGACAAGCGCCTTTTTCTTTACGGAAAAGGTCTAGCAAATTGTTTAAAGTCCCATCGGTGCTTTGGGAAAGCAAGAGTTTTTGTTGTTCCGCAAAAATTTCTTCTAAAGCTTCATGGCTTTGTAGCAGGGAATATTGGCTGGTGTATAGGGCCAATGTGTTTAAATTGCTGGGATTTAAAATCTCAGTTAATAAGGCATCCATTTCTTTTTGGAAGTTTTTATCGCTGGGGTTAGGCAAAAAGTCTGCCACCACAACTTTGCGCATTTCCTCAACATTCCACGGATTAGCAACTTTACGGACAAAAGGCGTTTTGTTTTTAGGCAAGTTGCGAGATTTTAAGCCCATTCTCCAAGTGAAATAATCAAAATTGTTTTCCAAGCTTAGAGTATTAGAGGTGAACAAGGTTGACTGCACCCATTTATAATGTTTGTTTAACCATAAATTATGAATGCTAAGAGGTTGCGCTTGCATTACCAATGTATGGGGGTTGCCTGGTTCTTCTAACCAATAAACCCAATCTTCTTTGGAACCTACGCATACAAACTCTAGGTCTTTGCGGAATTTTTCACATTCACTTAAAATACCGGCAACATTTTTAACGAGAAACTTAATTTCAGGGTTTTCTTGTAAGGAGTCTATTAATTCTTGAGTTTGTTTTTCAAAAGATATTAATCCTTCTAATAGGTTTTTATTATCCGCTTCAAACTCCGCTTGTATGCTATAAGAATATCGTAGATTAGGTTTAGAACCTTGTTTTTTAACGCTTTTACCAATGCGTATAAAAAAGCGATGTAATTGTTTTTCACACTCGCTAATAAGTTTTCTAATGCTTTGGCATTTTTCCTGTACTTCTGCACGATTGCTCTCTGCTACCTTCTGTTCTAGCACGGCTAAAAGCCCTTTCTCCATTTCTCTGGTGTGGGCGAGGATTTTAACTTGATTGCGTAGGTCAAAAAATCTGATGTTTTTACCCAAAATGCCATGGCTGAGTTGGGGCAATGTGTGGGCATCACAGAAAATGCTGTGTTCATAGCGGGGTAAAAGCGCTAAATCAGCATCTAAATTTTCAATAAATAGTTGATGTTGGGTGATTAATACATTGGCGGCCTCAGCTTTTTTGCGGGCTTTAAGGGCAAAGCACTGTTCCGCAAATTCACAGTCATTAGCTACACAAGAAGCGGCATCGCTTTGCAATTTATACCATAATTGCCAGTTGCGATTGAGATTAAAGCCATTGTTTTCAGAAGCATCTCCAGTTTGAGTGAATTCTATCCAAGGAATTAGGGGCATAATTTGCAGTTTTTCGTCGGAAGTGAGCAAAAGTTCATGATTTTGCAAATGCTCATTGAACTTGCGCAAACACAAATAGTGGTTACGCTTTTTGATGGTGGCGACTTTGATATGCGCGCCAAAAAGCGGGAGTAAAGCCGCGAGTTGGGTAGCCAAATTATCTAGACTGGCTTTGCTCCCCGTACTTATTACTAATCGCCCCTGGCTTTGTACTACTTTGAGTAAAGCGGGAACCAAAAAAGCCTGGGCGGTGTTTATGCCAGGGTTAGATTCTAAAACCGCCGTTCCTCCTCGAAACATATTGCGTTCCACAATGCCAGCGTAGTCATTTTGGGGGTTGCTATTGGTATAGTTCGCAAAGTTCTTGGCTAAAAGCCTTTCGGCGCCAAACCAGTCCCTAATGCGCACGGGAATATCTGGTTTTTCATCGTTGGGAGCATCTGCGGTGCTGGGGCAAGCGGTGATGGTGGTTTCGCTGGGAATATCGGTGAATTTGCCAAAAATATTTTCCCAAGGGCTGTTTTTGCTTAGTTGCGCCAAGTGATATTTGCTGAGATCGCTAAATTTCTGACATTTTTCCAAGGCGAGCAAAAACATCTCTCCGCAGGCTTGGGCATCGGGCAATGCGCGGTGGGATTGTTCCCGAACAAGTTTTAATTCGGTAATCAGAGTTTCTAAGCGATGGTTGGGCATTAAAGGCCAAGCGATGCGAGAAAGCAAAAGCGAGTCGTAAAAAATCGGCATTTTATAAGGAGCATCGACTTTCTTTAAAGCGGTTTTCAAAAATCTGCTATCAAAAATCGCATTATGAGCCACCATGGGCAAAGTTCCCATGAAATTAATAAGTTCTTCACTAATAGCCTTAAAGTCTGGTGCCGAGGCTAATTCTTCGTTATTAATCCCCGTTAACTTTAAAATAAAAGGGCGTACTTCCTGCTGGGGTTTTATCAGTGAACTAAAAGTTTTTTGCACTTGGGAATCTTTAAAGTGCACCATGGCAATTTCGATAATTTCATCTTTATCAGGATCCAATCCAGTACTTTCGATGTCTATGGCAATAAATTCATTTAAGTTCATAATATGCTCCTGATTTTAAAGAAGGGTAAGTGATAGAGTCGTTTTGAGTTTCCTTAGTAATAAAAATAGTATCGGCTACAAATCTCCAAACTTCGGCAACTCGATACGGGCTAACACTGCCAGCATAAGGTTTTTGGTCTTGGTTCGTAGCCGCAAAATAATCTAAGAAATACTTACCAACTAAAATATCGTTAAATATAAAATTTCCTTCACCGTCACAATGGCTTAAGTATTGTTGTTTGTTTTTAATAGAATATAGCCTTATAACGATGTTTTCGTCACATCCATTTATCTTTCCTGAATATTGAGTTAAATCTAATGGGTTTGCAGTTTCTATAAAACTCAAAGGTCGCCACGAAGTTTTAACCTCTACCGTGCTGTCTTTTTTTAAACTATCAATTTGTTCTAAAGCAATGCTAATTCTAGCATTCTTGGCTAAAACTTTGCTAGGGCGTGCTTCCCAAGAATTAGCGTAACGCTGTTTTCCCACTAATGGGATGGTGTCTTGATCGTAAATAGCTCGTAGTCTGGGCAAAATTGTATCGGCATTTATGGGGATATTGTATGTTCCCACTATTAGCGGAGTAGAATCCAATGCTGGATTGTGATCGGCTAACCATAGGCGCACAAAAGAGCTCTGAGCGGTGTCTTTGGGGTTTTGCCAGTTAAATTTATGTAAATCTTCGGTGTTACAACCAATATTATAGCTGCTATCTTCACTAAACTCATAATTGAAGGCCAAATTGATTTGTGAAGTGTCGCCCAAAGGCCACCAAGCATTGGCAGCTTGCTTTAAGGTAGAGTCTTTATTATAAACTCCACAATTAGAGGCAATGCTATCTAAGTTTTCTTTATTTATGGGCCGATTGAATTTTAAATTGATAAAAAATCCTAACTGTTGGCTAACTTCACTTAGGCTTAAACTAGCGGTGTCTTGGGAATCCATAAACAAAAATATTGAATCCAAAGAATGTCCTTTAACATGTATTTCGCCGCTTCCAACCCCTGCAATTTCTTGTTGTATATCTATGATATTGTTGCGGTTAGCGTCTATAAAGGCTGCTATTCGATATTCCCCCGGAGCTACACCAAAAAGCTCAAAACGCCCTGTGCTATCAGTTTGGGTAATTAACATAGCGGGCTCAAAGCCCATTTGAGGCACTAAACTGTCTTTGAGTGAGTCTTTATAGACTCTTTGCAAATAACTTTTGTTTTGCCTTTCTGTTCCCATGGGGTACAAGGCTACCACGGGAAAGTTTTTGCGCACTAAAGCGGTGTCAGGGATTTTAACCCAACCCGAAACTTCTAAGGTGTCAAGTTGGGGACCGGTGGAAAAAAGCAGGGTATAAGGCTGGCCCAAGGGATTGTTGCGCAAATCTTTGATAGCGTTAGAAATCACTGCAGTATAAGTGGTGGCTGAATCTAAATTTTCATTGGAACTTATATGTAACATATTGCCCTTAACTTCAGTTAAAACTCGGCCTGCCACTGGGGGAGATATACGCACGGCACCTTTGGGGACTGGATCGCTAATCCATTCGTCAAATTGTAACACGATTTTTAACTCTTCAGGATTATCCGTAGAGTTAGGAGGGGGATAGACCGCTAAAATGCGGGGCGGGCTTTTATCTTCGGGACCACCATCGGGGGGAACCACAGTGGCGCAGCTAAATATAAGCAGAGCGCTACTGCAAAAAGCTGCAATTTTTTTGAAGGTGGGCATTTTACTGATTAGGACGACCGATGTCTTGGATTAGTTTGCCAATTCTAGTCCAGCGGTATTTAAGGGGGTTAAAGCTTTCTGAAGAAAAGTAAATGATAAAAGCCTTGGCCTTGATGTTTCTTTCACTTACAAATCCCCAATAACGACTATCTTGGGAATTGTCGCGATTATCGCCCACCATAAAATAAACTTTTTGTTGCACTACATATTTGTTTATGGCTTTGCCTTGATGGTTAATTTGATAATTGAGGCGATATTGAGGTGCAGGTGGAACTGAATCAAGGTTTTCACCGTTGTCGGTATCAAGACTAGCTGCCAAGGCTGCAGCTTTGAGGTTTTCATTTAACAGCTGAACATTATGCTCCAGATCTTCAAACTGAGTGGGGTCAAAAAAGTCATAGGCCACGGTGCGGGCAAATTTGCCTGGGGGCGGGGTAGGGTGGCTGATAAAACCACTTTTAGCATAGTGACTAAAAAAGGAAAAAGGAACTTTGCCGCTAATGGTATCGCCCATAACCAAAGGAGCTTGGGCAAAAGGGGCGTTCTGTTCTAAAATAATATTGGCTAGCATGGCTTTGTGGTAAAAAAGTGGAACTTTAAAGTCGGGAAACACAAATTCAGATGCTTTTTTACCGTGGGGATCTATCAATTCCATTTGAATTTCAAACCTTTGTTGGGGGTTTTCTTGCATCATCAAAGAGCGGGCAAACCATAAATCCACAATGCCCATGGAATCTAAGTGTAGGGTCTCTCCAGGAGAGGGTATTTTGCGTTTGGAAAAAAAGTCTTTGGGGGTGGGTTCTCGGGGTTGGGGAGTGTAATATCCATAGCCAGGCACAGGTTTGATTTGTCCATCTACTTTTAACACACCATTATTGACTTCTACAGTTTGACCACTAAGCCCCACACAGCGTTTAATAAAATCTTTGGGTCCCGTGGGGAAGTGCACAAGCCTTGGCATTCCCGGTTTTGGTTGCTTATCCCAGTACAAGTTACCCAACATCAGCAGATTGGCGATGTGATTGTAGCGATCGGGCTCATAATCTGGATATTCTGGCTCTCCTGGAAAGCGAAATATCACAATATCACCCTCTTTAACTTCTTGCAAAGCGGGAAGCTTTTTGTCGGTAAAGGGAATGGGGGCCCCATAGACGAATTTTAGTCCCAATAAAAAATCTCCTACGAGCAGGGAATTTTCCATGGATCCGCTGGGAATTTTAAATGCTTGGATGGCAAAAAATATTACCACCAAGGCCAGGGAAATAGGGATGATGATTTCTTTGGTTAAAGTACGAAAAATTCGGTTTTTAACAGAAGGTTTTTTGTTTTTATCGTCTTGGGAATTAGCCATAATTTCAAAGTAGTTAAGTGAGAGGGTTTAAGAGTTTAACCAGTTAATGGTTTTTTCCACAATTTTGTCTAAATCGACTAGTTCAAAGTCTTTTTCGGAGCGCAGTTTCCACTCAGCTTGATTTTGGACCAAGTTTTTACCCCCCACAGCAATGCGCACAGGGATTCCCCATAAATCAGCATCTTTAAATTTTACTCCGGGTCTTTCTGCCCGGTCGTCGAAGAGCACCTCTACACCTTTTACTATTAATTCACGGTAGATTTTCTCCGCAGCTTCCATGGCTTCGGCGTTTTTGTTGATATTTAATATCAATACTTGAAATGGCGCAATATTTTTAGGCCAAATTGGACCCCAGTCATCGCTATGTTCTTCAATAACCGAAGCCATTAGGCGACCAACACCGATACCGTAGCAACCCATAATAGGGGATTGTTGGCGACCAGATTCGTCTAAATATTTGCAGTCCATACCGTCGCTAAAGGTAGTGCCCAATTTAAAAATATTGCCTAGTTCTATACCGCGTGTGCTGTGCAAAGGAGCTTGGCATTGAGGGCATAAACACCCTTCATCGGCTTGGGCAATATCCGCTAATTCATAGCCAGGAGAGAAATCTCGGGAAGGTATGCAATGTTTAAAATGATAGCCTTCTTCATTGGCTCCTACCACCAAATCTTGGGCTTTGTCCAAGTCTAAATCTAAAATCACTCGAGTTTTTACATTTATAGGTGCTGCGTAACCGGGTTCCATGCCTGCATTGCGAATCAACTGGTCCTCGGCGGGTGCAAGCTCTTGGGTTTTTAGGTAATTGCGCAATTTAGTTTCGGAAACTTCTAAGTGCCCAGGGAGAACCACCGTAATAAGTTCACCATCTACATCGTAAAACACGCATTTAGCAGTGCTTTCAGGGGAAACTTGCAAAAATTCTGAAACTTCGGCGATGGATTGCAAGTCGGGCGTGGCCACTTTGCTTAAAGGTAAATCTTCGCTTTTAAAAGGCTGGCGCACAAATTGAGCTATTTCTTGATTGGCTTGAAAACCACATTTTTCACATAAAATCAGATAATCTTCGCCATGGGGAGTGGCTAACATAAACTCATGGGCAATATCCCCTCCCATAATTCCCGTATCGGACTGTACCACCACTGGGTCTATGCCCATTTTTCGGAAGATTCGCAAATAGCTATCATAAACTTCTTGGTAATACGCGTCTAAATCTTTTTCGGTGCTATGAAAACTGTAAGCGTCTTTCATGGTAAACTCCCGAACTCGTATCAAACCGCCCCGGGCCCTCGCTTCGTCTCTATATTTCACTTTAAATTGGTAAAGCATAAATGGTAGCTGTTTATAGCTACTTAAAACCGCTCGCGCCATGTCCGTAACAGCCTCTTCGTGGGTCATGGCGAGCACCATAGAGTGATCTCCTCGGTCTCTGAAACGCAATAATTCTTCGCCAATAGCTTGGTAGCGACCAGATTCTGACCATAAATCAGCTGTTTGCACCAAGGGCAAATCCACTTCTAAACCACCAATTCGTTCCATTTCTTCGCGAATAATGTTCTCTATTTTGCGAATAACTCGTAAACCCATGGGTAAAATGGAATATATTCCGGCACTTAAAGCTTTGATATATCCGCCTCTTAATAGATATATATGTGATGCCAAAGTAGCGTCTGCAGGGGTCTCACGCAAGGTCTGGAAAAAGTATTTAGAAAGTTTCATAGCAACAAATCTATAAAAATCATTGGACTACTACGAGGAAATGACTAAATTGCTATTATGAGGAAATATTTACAACTATTTTTATTGATTTCTCCCTTAAGCTTATTTGCCGCCAGTGCTTTATCAGGGGGAGTAAATGGAAGCGGTACAGTTCAATCAGCTTTCCCTTTAGGAAAGAATGTATTGCAAGTAGATATAGGAGGAGCCTACTATCTCGGCGAAGATTTGCGTTTAGATGAGTTTTCTAAAGATGCTAGTCGCATGGATATAGTTACGGCCTTTAACTATGGTCTTTTTGATTATTTCGATATAGGTTTTTCCGTTCCATATTATAGAGATTATGACATTTTAGATAAAAGACATCAAGGTGTTGGTGATTTGCGCACTAGTTTTAAAATGAACTATCCACCTTATCCTCATCCAGCGGGTTTTGAAATTGCTTTGTTGGCACAATTCGATTGGCCCACAGCAAGTTCTGCAGGTAAAAAAGGGGGGTACAATCGCAATGTTTGGAACACCACCATAGCTGGTGATATGCAAACCCCGCAAACCAGAAATGCTTTTGGAGCTCGTGGCCCAGTTTTTGTTGCAAAAATGTTAGCCACCGCCAATTTAGGTGCTGCCGAAGATTTAATTCCCATTATGTTGCATTTCAATTGGGGAGCGGCTTTTTCTGGTGCGAGCAGTCAAAATGCTTTTTTAATAGGGGTTGGCGTAGAAATTACACCTGTTCCTCCCTTTACCGTGTTTTGGTCTTTTGAATCCGAAGTGCCTATCAATCAGGCATCTAAAGATATTCCCATATTTAGTTACCCCCTTAAATCATCCGCAGGTTTGCAGTTCAACATAGATGAAATTGGCATGCAAGTATATGGAGGTATTAATTTTGATCTAAATCCTCAAAAAGATATTCTTTATACACCTGGCATAGATGCAAGTTCAAAATTGCCCAATTATCAAAGGTTTCCCGCTTATGGCTATATGATAGGACTGTCTCAGTCCTTCGATTTTTCAAAGAATGCTTATCAAAGTGATCCTCAAGACTTAGAAGACGACTCTGAAGAAGTTCAAGAAGAGCTTAACAAAGCTCAAGAAGCCAAAGGGGCTCAAGAAGAACCTAGCAAAGCTCAGGAAGAACCTAACAAAGCTCAAGAAGCTAAAGAAGAGCCTAGTAAACAAGAGCATCCTAGCAAAGAACCAGTGGAGCCAGCAACTAGTCCAGAAGCAGAATCCATGGGTATTCAGCCTGCACCAAAATCAAAATCTGCAAATACTGAACTTAAAAATCCCCAAAATCAAGGATAGGTTGTTTAATTCTATAAAAGCTTATCTCAAATAATCTGAGGAAATTTAAAGTTTTTATAAATTTGGAGCGAATAAACATTAATTTAGGTGAAAATATAATGCCTCTTAAATTTAGTCACTCCGAATTTCCCGTAAGTGATGCACAAACTTTAATTCGTTTAGCCTTAAATGAAGATATTGGACCTGGGGATTTTACTTCTTTATGGACTATCCCTGCAACGCAAAAGCAAAAAGCCACTTTAATTGCTAAAGAACCGGGAATTGTTGCAGGTTTACCCATTGTAGAGCAAGTTTTTCAGATTCTTAATACTGGCGTGGAAATTGAAAACTTTTGCCAGGATGGAGATAGTGTTGATGTAGGTGATGAAATAGCAAGTATTTTTGGCCATACCCAAGCTTTACTCACAGGCGAAAGGGTGATATTAAATTTTTTACAGCAACTTTCTGGGGTGGCTAGTGTTACGGCTCAATATGTCAAAGCTTTGGGAAGTGCAAAAACTAAAGTTTTAGATACTCGCAAAACTTTGCCGGGTTTTAGACGCTTACAAAAGTACGCAGTGCGGGCAGGGGGTGGCTATAACCATCGCATGGGATTGCACGATATGATTTTAATAAAAGACAATCATATTAAAGCTAGCGGCGGAGTGCTCGAAGCTTTAGCCAGTGTGCGCGCTCAGAATAAAGCTGATTTAAAAGTGGAAATAGAGGTGGAAAACCTTGGAGATTTACAACTATTGTTGGGTAAGGGCGTAGATGTAATTATGCTTGACAATATGGATAATGAAACCATGGCCGAAGCGGTGAAAATGGTGCGTAAATCAGGTGATAGCGTAAAATTAGAAGCATCGGGAAACATGGATTTGGAGCGTTTGCAAACTTTAGGGACTTTGGGTTTAGATTTTGTGTCGGTGGGAGCTTTAACCCATAGTGTTAAAGCATTAGATATCTCTATGAGGATTGTTTGATGAGTACTGCCCCCGTAATTGTGGTGGTAGATGTGGGAAACTCCCATACCATTATTGGTGTTTTTAGAGGCGAAGAAATCATAGAATATTGGCGTTTAACTACCAGAACCCAAGCCACCGCCGATGAAGTTTTATTGCGTATAAGCGGCTTGTTAAATCAATCCAGTAAATTGCGTAACACCGAGGTTACTCACATAGGATTATCCACCGTGGTGCCCATGTTAGAACGCCCTTGGGCCAAAGCGTTGAATTATTTGTTTGAAAAACCCGTTAAAGTTGTATCTGCGCGAAATTGCTTGGGTTTAAGCATCGATTATCCGGTGCCAGACTTACTAGGTTCAGATCGTATCAGTAATGTGTTGGCCTTGCGCGAAAACGGTTATGAAACGGGAATAGTGGTAGATATGGGTACAGCTACCACCTTTGATGTAATGAAAGATGGTCGTTTTAAAGGTGGAATTATCGCTCCAGGAATTACCGTAGGCTTAGAAACGCTAATACAAAAAACGGCAAGACTAATGCCCGTAACTTTAGATTGGACTGATAAGTTTATCGCAAATAACACTGACGATGCTTTGAGAACAGGGGTGTTATATGGGTTTTTAGGGCAATTAGAGTATTTATTGAATGGTATTATAGCTGAATTAGATTTAGATAACCCCATAAAAGTCTTTTCCACCGGTGGTTGGTCTAATTTGCTAATGAAAAAAACTAATTTGGTGCATTTTTATGACCCCTATTTAACTTTGCGCGGTGTGCGCTTGGTAGCCTTGCAGGGAGAGGAACTATGAGAGTTTTAGTAACAGGCGGTGCAGGTTTTTTAGGGTCCCACTTATGTGACTTGTTAATTAAACAAGGGCACGAAGTAATATGTTTAGATAATTTTTTTACGGGGCAGCGCAGCAATGTAGAGCATTTGTTGGATTATAAACGCTTTGAATTGCTACGGCACGATATTACCGAGCCTATTTTGCTTGAAGTTGATAGAGTTTACAATCTTGCTTGCCCAGCATCTCCTATTCATTACCAACATAACCCAGTAAAAACCATTAAAACCAATGTGATGGGTGCAATAAATATGCTGGGCTTATGTCGGCGTACTAAAGCTCGTATTTTACAAGCTAGTACTAGCGAAGTTTACGGAGACCCCCAAGTACATCCTCAAAATGAAAGTTACTGGGGGCATGTCAATCCCATAGGTATTCGTTCTTGTTATGATGAAGGAAAGCGTGTGGCAGAAACTTTATTTATGGATTATCATCGTCAAAATGAAGTAGATATACGCATTGCGCGCATTTTTAACACCTATGGACCACGTATGCACCCCAGCGATGGGCGCGTGGTGTCAAATTTTATTGTGCAAGCCTTGCGCAACGAAGACATTAGCCTCTTTGGAGATGGTAAACAAACTCGTTCTTTTTGTTATGTGGACGATTTAATTAGAGCTTTAAATCTAATGATGGAGCAAGAACAGAGTATTGGCCCCGTTAATGTGGGCAATCCCATAGAGTTTTCTATTATGGAATTAGCAAACTTAGTGCTTGAAATCACTGGCAGTTCTTCAAAAATTGTCTTTATGCCAGTTCCAGAAGATGATCCCCAGCAAAGACAGCCAGATATAAGCTTGGCAAAAGATCTGCTCAAATGGAAGCCATGCACCCAATTACGCAAAGGTCTAGAGCAAACCGTGGCTTATTTTGAGCAATTATTAACAAAAAACTAAGAAAATTAAAAGCTAAATACTTGCAGTAAAGTTAAGTATTTAGCTGCTTAGCAAGGATTTGCTTAATTATCTACCGTAATGTTGTTGATATTCTTTAACAGCTTCATCTAGGCGTTGTTGCATGTCGGCAGATTTTACTCTGAGTTCCAACTCGTCATTGCCAGCACTAGCGTTATTAAGAGCTTCTTTAAACATTCCAGGATCTAAAACCATTAAGGTATAGATTTTATAGGAAGCTTTTTCTTCGTTATAAAGGGTGATAGACTTCATAGCTGTTGTACCGCGCAATAGTTCTGCAGTAACATGGTTGGTTTTTTCTTCCCAGATCTGTTTAGCTTCGCCGCTAACATTTTGCACATATTGCTCGGACAGCCTTTTTACTTGGTCGCCCATGGATACACCAATGGCAGCTCGTCCAGCATCTTGGGCTATGGTCATAGCAACCATTTCGTCTGTGGATTCTCCTATACCGATTTCAGCCATTACATTTTTTTTATTTAAGGCCTTTTTAATTGCATCTAATTCAGTAGTGGGAGTTTCTGCAACTTTGTAGCCAGCAACTTTATTAGGGTTGGAACTTGAACAGCCAAAAACTAAAGCTATTGCTATAAGTGAAATTAATATTCTTTTCATTTTATTCTCCTTAATCAGAATACTCATAAGATAACCAAATTGTCCTCAGGAAAAAAGGGTAGGTGTGAGTTAAGTCACATTTTTATGTTAATTCGAGTATTTAGCAATGATGTTATCGTAGTCAGAGCATTTTAAAGACTCTATGCGCGTACTACTGTGAGTGCGTTTGCGGTTATCTAACTTTACTTCGGGTATATTAAAGCAAAACTCATTAACTCCTCCAGCATCAAGGGGGATTGAGAGCTTAAAAATCTTGATGCGCTCCCGGTTAGATGTAAATAACTCTTTATAATCCATGGTGTTTTTTATCTGTTCTAATCTTTTTTCTTGACTAAATTCAATGGAGTTAGCTAATTCTTGAGGTAAAGGGATGGGTAAAATATTGGGTAATCGTAGTTCTAAGCTGTTTTGAGATTTAACGATGCTCGCTCCTTTAGGCATGATTAAATAGCGTTGGAGGGCAATGTTTTGATATGCTTGATAGCGCAAAGTTCTAACGCCACAAAGTTCTCGCATATCGGGTTGTGACACGAAATCTATACCTTTACATATTTCAGGGAGGTCTGTGGGAACATCTAAGACGACATTCTTGCTAGAGCTACAAGAGAATAAAAAAACAACAACTAGCACAGAAACAGATGAAAAAAATGTTTGTCGCATGGGCTTTCCTTTTTAAAGGTTATTCTTCAAATATAGTTGCGAAAACTAAAGATGAGTAATATTTATGTTTTTGTATTAGATTTGGTATAATTATATTAGGTAAAATATATGAATATTTATAGTTGGAATGTCAATGGCATTCGCGCATGTTATCGT
>LSQX01207564.1_pt1 | contig 27455 bp, 31 predicted proteins | sample 654561 | NCBI WGS metagenome assembly LSQX01 (sample SAMN04489861, study PRJNA283612) | anaerobic digester metagenome | isolation source: 4 biogas reactors fed with cattle manure at either 37C or 55C with and... | place: Denmark: Kongens Lyngby | collected 2014
TCATCGGAATGAAAGTCCAGTTTGCGTGCCGCGGCTGCGAAATGGTCCGCGTTGGCCTGCAGGAAATCCGGATCGGGTTCGAATGCCTGGTCAAACCATATCGAATTGGCGATGGTCAGCCGGTCGTCTTCACGGGGCTCGTTCCAGCGTGCCAAAGCGAGCCGGGCAGCACGATTGAGTTGCTCAACATCCAACGAGGCATTGCCAAGCAAAGCCAACATCTGTTCGCGCGTTTCGGTATCCGTTCCATTGAGGGTCATGGACAGTGCGAGATGAACCGAAGCGGGCGAGACCAACAGACTGCCCTCGTTCGAGGCGGACGACCGCAAAAGATGCCAGCCGAAGCCAGCCATCGCGGCGGTATACGCTTCGGGGACCGGCTCGTCTGCCGGTGCGGGCGCAGGGGTGATCCCCTCCATCATGTCTACGCCGGTCGCGGCGGCCGGAGCGCAACCTGCCAGCAGGGACAGACCCAGCAGTCCAGTCAACAACAGAAGCCACGTTTGCTTTTTCATATTGCAATTCCCCCTTGTCGAACGGCCTTTAGAATCGTCTGTTCCGGAACATGGTGTCCAGCGGAATCCCGATCAGGGATTGGGACAACCCCATCGGAAGACGGGAGGGTGTTCCCGCCTCAATCCGGATAGCCGACGGCTGCGCAAGATGCTCACCCAGTGCGTAATCACGGCAATGCGAGCCGCCGCTTTCGGCAGAGCGCAGAAATTTCATTTCCACTTTTTTCCCAAAGACGGTCATGCCAATCTCTCCCTTCGGCGGCCAGCGCCGCCCGTAGTCCGGTTCTCATAACCGGATCTGAACATTCCATAGACGCAGAGACCGATGAAAAGGTTCCACGCATATAAAAATTCGTGCCAGCCGGAGAGACTTTCGCATGTGACGGGATGCGCATGCGGCATTTGTGCTATTCTCTTTCCCTCGAAAGCCGCTTCTATTTGCGCAATGGATAAAAAAGCATACGAATCCCTTTTGATTTACGTTATAGTGTATACAGTGAACCACATGAATTGGCGTCGGCATACGGCCCACTGCCTGGAAAGGAGCGCATGTATGAACTGCGAATTGGCCGGAGGACTGTCTGACGCTGTCTATGAACTCACACGGATCAACATGAACCGTCGTCTCAATTCCCCCTTCAAAGCCAGCGAAGTCGGCGCCATGCTCTATATCGCCGAAAGAACCAAACAGGAGGATCCGGTCCAACCGTCGGACATTGCCGCGCATTTCTCCATCTCCAAAGCATGGGTGACCGCGATCATCCGTTCCCTGACAGACGGTGGCTATGTGATCGAACAGCAGGGCTCCCAGGACAGGAGAACCAAAGTGCTGACCGCATCCCCCAAAGGGATGGCGATTGTCGACGAACTGCGTGACGACTATATTGCAGACTATCTGCAGGTGGTCGGTAAGCTCGGCAAGGAGCAAGCCACCGAACTGCTGCGTCTCATCAACTGTACCATCGATGCGCTCAAAGAAACCCGCGATTCGGATTTGTCCCGCAAAAACGCTGCAGTGAAGTAACGGCAACAACAACGACCGCACGGAGGGATCAACATGGCGCAGTATTGTCGGTCTTGTGGCTCGACCCTGGAAGAGGGCGCGCAGTTCTGCCGCGTATGCGGCGCTGCACAGGAGGGGTACAGCGCTCCGACTCCTCAGCCGGTTTCCACACCTTACCAAGCACCGTACGCTGCGCCCTACGCGCAACCGGCTCCGATTCCCCAACCGGCACCTTCCTACTACGCCGCTCCCGCGCAACAGGGGGCAGCGCCGCTCGGTGTGGGGGATTACATCATCATGATGATCGTGAGCGGCATCCCGTTTGTCGGATTCATCATGCTTTTGGTGTGGGCGTTCGGGTCGCAGACCAACCCAAATAAAAAGAACTGGGCGCGAGCGATTTTGATTCTGATGCTGATCGGGATCGTCCTTTCCATCATCCTGTCCTCGACATTGATCGCGGTGTTCCGTGAGGTGTTTGAATCGATGGAGGGATACAGTTACTGACCTTAAAGTCTTGCCCCTGCGATTTTGACAATGGAGACGGGCGGTTCCCTGCGGGAACCCCCGTTTTTCGATCAAAAGAAGACTTATGTCTTTCTTCAGAATGCTTGCCTTTGATGCACGTTACCTATTACGATACGTGCGCAGGGAGGATTCACGATGGCTTTGATGACAATCCGGCAGGTTTCCACATCATTCGATGTCTCGGCGCGCACTCTGCGCTACTACGAAGAGATCGGTCTGTTGTGGAGCATCCGGCCGGACGACTACGCGTATCGGGTCTACGATGAAGTCGCGGTGGAACGATTGCGGCAGATTCTGCTGCTGCGGCGGTTGCGCATTCCGCTCAAGCAGATCCGTGATCTCCTCACCCGGCAGGAAATCGGTCCGGTGATCGAGCTGCTGCAGCGGCGATTGTCGGACATCGAGGCAGAGGCACGCGATTTGGCCGGGCTGCGGGATATCCTTGCTGTCCTGATCCACCACCTCCGGGCGTATGCGGCTCGGCTGCGGATGCAGTCCAAGCCGGAAGACGGCGCACTCCTGGAATTGTTCCGGGCGATCGCCACGATGGATGACACGGGAGACAAAGCAAACGAGGAGGTTCCACTCATGACACCAGGAAAATTGACCGATGTCCGCATTATCACGCTGCCGCCAGCCACCGTGGCCGTGAGCCACTACATCGGGGACAATCCCGAAGGACACGCCTCCGAACCGCTCGACCGGTTTGTGACCTCGGAGCGGCTGTGGGAACAAAAACCCGATCTTCGACATTTCGGATTCAATCATCCGAATCCTTCAGAGGACAACCCGGTTTACGGATACGAGATGTGGGTGACGATTCCCGACGACCTCGAGGTGCCCGCACCGCTCGAGAAGAAGCATTTTCCAGGCGGGTTGTACGCCGCGCACAAGATCGAGTTTCCAAACTTCGGGGAATGGAACGACCTCATGGCGTGGGCCCATGCGAACCCGGACTATGAACCGGGTTTGGCGGATGACAACGGTGAGCAGATGTACGGGCTATTGGAGGAACATCTCAATTATGTCCTCCGCGTGCAGGAGGGAACAGGCGAAGACAACATGCAGCTCGATCTGTTGTTTCCCGTCAAGCGGAGAAAGTAGTCGGGTGATTGTCTCCTCGTGCCTGCCTATATCCGGCGGAATCCGCCGTTTTATTTGCCTGCCGATTTCGCAAAATAGTCCCGATAACTAGGATGATTCACCTCATATGGCAAAAATCCGGATTCCTCCAAAGCAGCGCGGCGCGCGGTCGCTTCGGGGATTGCCTTGACAATGATGCGTTCTGCCGAGAATAGACGAAAAAAGTGGTCACTTGCCAGGTGCATCAAATCGGATAGAAAACTGATCGTTTCATACGCCGGCAAAAGGTCTATACGGAAACAGCCTCCGGGCTTTCCGTAGGTCATTTTCCATTGCGGGTCGCCAAATATTTCAATGGTCCCGACGGCTTTGCCTGTAGATGGCTCCAAAACGGCAAAGCGAATATACTCACGCCGCTCATAGGAGGAGAGCCAGACGCCGATACACTCTCGCATTTCAGAGAGGGAAGAGAAACGAAAACTGCTTGTACAATTGTCATCGTTGAAGTATTTCTGCGCGTCAGGATGAGAGTAGCACGCCAGTAAATCTTCCGCATCTCTTTCCTGTACCAGGCGTAAATGGAAACATTCGGTGTCGTAGGTGGGGCAGGAGACGTAAGGGTCGCGATCTTCCATTTTTTTACACTCCTCCATACGGGGATCCATCTGTACATGGGGTTTAGTTTTGTTTAGTATAACACGTCAGCCATACCACTCCTTTCATACTGTGTTGACTGCGGTCGTGACGAGTCCGATATGGTATCGTTAAGTCACAAGACATCACAACCCGTACCTCGGCACCGGCGAAAGGAGGACCCTATGCAGCATCGACCGTTCGGCCGCACCGGACTTAAAACGTCCATTCTGGGATTCGGCGGATTCCACCTGCTCGAGATCCCCTATTCCGAAGCGGAGTTTCTCCTCAACACCTATTTGGACGCGGGAGGCAATTACATCGAGACCGCCGCGTCCTACGGGCGGGGGGAATCGGAACGTAAAATCGGACGCGCGGTGTCTTCACGCCGCTCCGAATTCGTACTGGTGACCAAAACCGGAGAACGGGACCGCGTTGGCTGCCTGGAATCGCTGGACCACAGTCTCGATCACCTCCGGACCGATCACGTGGATGTGCTGTTGATGCACGGGGTGGGCACCAAGCGGGACCTCGACCAGATTCTGGCCCCGGGCGGAGCGCTCGAAGGCGCCGAGTACGCAAAGCAGCAGGGAAGGGTTCGTCACATCGGCATCTCGATGCACGGTCAGCCCGATGTGCTGCTGGCAGCGCTCCACGCCTATGACTTTGACGCCGTCATGACGACTGTCAACTACTATGACCGCTTCAACTTCCCCGAAATTGAAAACGCCTTGCTCCCTCGCGCACAACGCGCGGGAGCGGCTGTCATCCTGATGAAACCACTCGCAGACGGTTTGTTGTGGAGATCCGCGGAAAACGCTTTCCGCTACGCTTTTTCCCGTCCGGTTTCGGTGGTGGTCTCGGGCATCAACTCCCGTGCGATGCTGGCCGACGACCTCCGGTTTGCCGAGCGGTACGAACCGCTGACCCGGGAGCAGGCCGACCAGTTGGCGATGAGCGCACCGGAACTGGGCACCCATGTCTGCCGTCTCTGCGGACAATGTCTGCCCTGTCCGGTCGGAATCGACATCCCGGAGGTGTTCCATCTCGAGGGCTGGTACGACCGCCAGATGGGGAACGGAAGGGTGGACGACACCGCGGAGTATGCGCTCCGCGAGCGGCTCAAACACTGGTTCGGCAATCAGCAGCTCGCCCGCGACCGGTATGCGACGTTGGCCATCCAGGCGGACAAATGCACCCATTGCGGGGCGTGTACCCCGCGTTGCCCATACGGCCTCGAGGTCGAAGCGAAATTGGCCTACGCAGACTACAAACTCGCGGGGCGCGGGATCTTCTGACCCGTAAGATAAGGATCTTTGTTTAGACCGCTTTGGAAGCCCGGCGCTCTTGCCGCAGGGTGCGGAAGATCTCGGACAGTTTGGGCGGCTTGCCGTACATCAAGATCCCCAGGCGGTAGATCCGGGCGGACAGGTAGCCGATCAATCCGGTCGTTGCGAGCATCAGTACGACGGACAGTGCGATCTGCCAGAACGGCACATCGGTCATACAGATGCGGACAAACATCACCATCGGCGCCAGCAGCGGGATGAACGAGCAGACCGTGACAAAGGAAGCTTCCGGATTCGCCATGCCAAGGAGCGAAACCATCATCGCCAGAACCATCAACAAGATGATGGGCATGATGCTGGTGTTGATGTCTTCGGTCCGGCTCGCGAGCGAACCGAGCGCTCCATAGAGGAATGCGTACATGAAGTACCCGATCAGATAGAACAGGATGGTGTACACCACCAGTTCCGGCGGCATTTCGAACATCGAGCGAACCATCGTGATGTCACTGAATCTCTCCGCGTGAATCTGATAGAATCCCACCGCCGAGAACAGCAACACCCCGATCTGCGCCAGCCCGGCCAGTCCCGAGCCGATGACTTTGCCGAACATCAGGCTCATGGGACGGGCGGAGGTGATCAGCATCTCCATCGCGCGGTTGCTTTTTTCACTGGCGACCGAGGTCGCGACCATCTGGCCGTACAGCATCACAGTCATATAGAGCAGCATGACCAGTACATACGTGTACAGATAGGCCTGGCCCATGGACTTTCCGCTTTCCTGGACCGTCTCGTAGAGCTCCATTTTCGAAGGTGCCAGAAAACCCCCGATCTGAGCTTCATCCCAGCCGATCCCGGCAAGTGCGGCGGCCTTGAAATGGTTGTCGAGAGAGGCCTGCAAGGTCAGACCCTCACTGTCCGTGATCCCCATCCGGCGGATGACGTAGGTATAGTCGCCCGGTTCGCGGACGACGAACGCGGCGTGCGCCTCGTCGTCATTGATCCGCTTCTTGATGCCGTCCAGCTCGCCTGGCTCGGCGTTCTCCCAGAGGTAGTTGGGCAGCAGTGTTTCAAAAAATGCCAGATCGGGGGCCTGACCGCTTTCGTCGATCACATAGGCCACCTGTTCCGGTCCGGCGGAGGGTTCGCCGCCGATGTCCATCCCTTTAAACCAATCGATCGCAGACGGCAGGGACAACCCGATCCCGATCAGCACGACAAAGACGATGGTCGTGATGACATAGACCTTGTTTTTGAGGTAGGACGTAAACTCATATCCCAATACGGTGCGGAATTGCCGCATCCCGGTGTCCTGTTTCATACCGCGTCCCCCACTTTCTCGACAAAAATCTCTTCGAGAGTCGGTTCGATTACCAGAAAGGTTTCGACCGAAGCGCCGGAGGCCAGCAAGCCCATCAGCAGCGGGTCTTTGGATTCCGGTGCGTCCAGATGCACGACACAGCCATCCGCCCCGTCCGACTCCACCCGCAGGATCCGTCCCCGCAGGTCGGATTGCTCCGCGAGCGTGCCCAGGAGTTCTGCTGTGCCGGGGTGGTCTCCGGCGATGCGCACGGACAGTCGGGTGCGCGGGTAGGTCCGGCGAATCGTACGAATCGCACCGGACAGGATGATCGAGCCCCCGTTGAGGATCGCGACCTCGTCGCAGAACGTCTCGACATATCCCATCTGGTGGCTGGAAAACAGCACGATTTTTTCCTTTTCGACCTGCTCGTTCACGATATCCTTGAGCAGCTGTGCGTTGACCGGATCCAGTCCCGAAAAAGGCTCGTCCAGGATGATGATTTGCGGGTCTGCGATCAGGGCGAGCGCGAGCTGGATTTTCTGCTGGTTGCCCTTGGAGAGCGTTTCCAGCTTTTTGTCGTGAACGTCCTGCATCCCGAGCCGGTCCAGCCAGTGGTGGACCGAGGCGGTGGCTTCCGTGCGGGTGAGTCCGCGGAGACGCGCGAGATAGGACAACTGCCGCCCGATGGGAACCTTGGGGTACAACCCGCGTTCCTCGGGGAGATATCCGATGCGCACGTCGGCCTGGCGAATGTGCTTTCCGTCAAACAGGACGTCGCCCGTATCCGCGGGAAACACGTCCATGATGATGCGGATCGCGGTGGTTTTGCCGGCGCCGTTTCTGCCCAGCAGTCCCAGCGCGGCACCCGAACGTGCCGTAAAGGACACTTCGCGCAGGACTTCCTTGGGGCCAAACGATTTGGTGATCGAGCGGACTTCCAATGTCATGTTCTCACCTCTTAATATGAATCCAATATGACATACAGGAAAGTATCATGAGCCTCTGGCTCTGTCAAATAGGGAGGGGCTTTTGTCCGGGCTACGGTGCGATTGTGCCATAATGAAACCGTGACTGCTCAAACAAGGCCGTTCCCCGGGACGGCTGCCTATGCGGAAGGAGACTTGGTGTCATGGATTTGTCGAAGTATCGCATCACCCAGGCGAAAGGTAACCATCTGAAGGATCACGAAACGGACGATGCCGCCGGATTGCGAAAAGGCAAAGAAGCGGACGCGCTGCTGGCGGCCAACATCGAGCGGCTCCGCGAGCGCCAGGAAGTCCTGTTTGCGCACAACAAATACGGGGTGCTACTCATCCTCCAGGCGATGGACGCCGCGGGAAAAGACGGCGCGATCAAGCACGTCATGAGCGGGCTCAATCCCCAGGGCGTCCAGGTCAAATCGTTCAAGGTCCCTACGGCGGACGAGACCGACCACGACTATCTCTGGCGCGCGCAGGCGCATCTGCCCGCGCGCGGGAACATTGCGATCTTCAACCGGTCTTACTATGAGGATGTGGTCGTGGTACGGCTGCACAATCTACTGGGCGCCCAGAACATGCCGGCAGAGCTCTCGGACGGAGACGTGTGGGACGACCGCCATCGGCAGATCCGGGATTACGAACGGTATTTGGTCGAAAACGGCATCTTGGTCGTCAAGATTTTCCTGCATCTCTCCGCGGAGGAACAGCGCGAACGGTTGCTGAAACGGATTCATGATCCCGCCAAACACTGGAAATTCTCCGCGGGCGACGTAGAGGAACGGCAGCACTGGGACAAATACCAGGACATCTACGAGGAGACGATCCGCTCGACCGCGACCGAATATGCGCCTTGGTACATCGTGCCGGCTGACCGCAAATGGTTCGCGCGGCTGCTGGTGTCGGAAATTGTGGCGGACACCCTGGAACGGCTGCCATTGTCCTATCCGGAACTCGACGACAAACAAAATGCCGTGCTGGAAGAATGCCGCCGGATCCTCGAAGAAGAATCCGAACCTTCCTGACACACCGGCTGAGACGTTGACCGAATGGGAACAAACCCGATCAGGTGTCGGATTCGTACCAGCTGCGGACCGCTTCGTGTGTGAGTTCTCCTGCGCGCATGTTCACACCGCGGGCCAGTCCGGCGTCCGCCGCGCAAGCCCCGTCGAGTCCGAGTGCCGCGATCTTGAGCCCATACCGCAGGGTCGCGGCATTGAGCGCCTGGGTGGAGGTGCGGGGTACTGCGCCAGGGATGTTGGACACGCAATAGTGGACGATCCCTTCTACCAGGAACACAGGATCGTCGTGGAAGGTGACCCGGCTGGTCTCGCAGCAACCGCCCTGGTCGATGGCGACATCGACGATCACCGCGCCGGCTTTCATAAAGGGCAAATGGGCGTGCCGCACCAACCGGGGAGCGGCGGCCCCGCGCACCAGTACCGCCCCGATCACGAGGTCGGCCTCGCGGAGCACAAAAGAGATATGTTCGTCGGTACTCAGGAGTGTCGTGGCGCGCCCGTCAAAGCGATCTTCCAATTCAGACAGGCGGCCGGGATCGACATCCAGCACAGTGACGTCGGCACCCAGTCCGAGGGCGATGCGCGCGGCGTTGATTCCGACGGTGCCTCCGCCCAGAATCGCGACCTTGCCCCGCGGCGCACCCGGAGCGCCCCCCAGCAGTACGCCGCGCCCGCCAAACGGACGCTCGAGATACTTGGCGCCTTCCTGGACGCTGAGACGTCCGGCAATTTGACTCATGGGCAGCAGGCAGGGCAATCCGCCTTTGTGGTCTTCGATCGTTTCGTATCCCACCCCGGTGACGCGCGCTGCGAGCATGGCATCGGTCAGGTCGCGCGAGGCGGCCAGATGGAGGTAGGTAAACAGAATGCGGTCCGGCCGGAGCAGTGGATATTCTTCGGGGAGAGGCTGCTTGACCTTGACCACCATGTCACACAATCCGAACACCGCGGCCGCGTCCGGTACGATCACCGCGTCGGCGGCGAGGTACTCACTGTCCGAGTAACCCGCACCTTCGCCCGCTCCGGCTTCGACATAGACCTCGTGTCCTTCCCGGACGTAGGCACGGACGCTGTCCGGGGTTAAGCCGACTCGGTATTCATGGCGCATGATCTCTTTGACGGTTCCGACACGCATCTTCGCATCCTCCTGCCATTGCCGGCATTGACGGCTCTTACCTTCTCATCCTACCATAATGAAAGATGGAGATATTCGGGTGCATCGAAAGCGAGGAATCAGCATGAAAGTTTTGATTTTGTCTGGAAATCCCAAGAAGACCGGGTTGTGTGAATCGGTGACGGCAGAGATCCGGCAGGGGATCACCGAGGCAGGAGCTAAGTGGGAAGAAATCCGGCTGTCCGACTACGGAATCGAGCGATGCCACGTGTGCGGCGAGGGGTGGGGCACCTGCCGGTCGACGCATGTATGCGCCTTTGGAGAGGACGGGTTCACGGAAGTGTCCGACCGGGTCGCGTCCGCGGACGCAGTCGTGCTGGTCACGCCGGTCTATTGGGGAGAAACCGCAGAGACGCTGAAAAGCTTCCTCGACCGGTTCCGTCGCTGTCAGTTCGGGAGCGAAGGCGTGTTGTCCGGAAAGCCCGTGCTGTTGGTCGCCTCCGCGGGCGGAACGGGCAACGGGGTGTTGACTTGTCTTGAGCAGATGGACCGGTTCTGTCGCCACACCGGCGCGGTGATCTTTGACCTTGTCGGCGTCAACCGCTGGAGCGCGGACTACAAGCGCCCGCTTGCCAGAGCCGCCGCTGAAGCGCTCGCGTCCGGACGAAAAACCGGTACCCCGTAAAGGGCAGATCGGGCGATGAGCCCGGATTCGGTCAGTGTTCCGCTTCCGGGATCACACCCAGCCAGGACAACAGCGGCCGGAGGTTCTTTTTACGCGTAAAATCCACCGGCTTCTTGTAAGACGCCAGCATGCCGCGCGCGTCGCCGCTCCGCTTCTTCTCGGGTGTCAGCCGGAGCTTGAGGCGAAGCAGATTCATCGCGAAACGGTCGGACCGGTTCAGGTGGGTGTAGTCGAACCCTCCGCGCAAATAGAAGAACCCATAGCTCTCTTTTTCCTCTGCGCTGAGGTTGCGATCGCGGATTTCCGCCACTACTTCATCGCGCGCCGGAGAGGCACCGGTGGCGAACACCGCGATGCGCAGGTCTCGCCCTTTTTGGGCGCGCAACAGGGATCGGAAGGATTTCAGGCCATTGATTCCGCCCGCATAGAGCCCGCCGCCGTACACCACGATATCGGCATCCCCCAGCGTGGCGGCATCGAACGCGTGCAGCGCGCAGGCCTGGCAACCGAGCGCTTCCGCCAACCAGGCAGCGTATTTGCCGGTATATCCGGCTTTGCTTTCATACAGGACAATCGCTTTCATGGCATGCCTCCCGGGTTGTAATTGTTGGACGGTCCTGCCCATCAGCATAGCACGCCGGATGGGGAATGGCACATGTCCTGATGCGGTATGATGGTGGTAATAAAAGACGGATCCGGCCGCCATCGGCCTATCCGGATACGGAGGAAGCAGCATGAGACCAGTCGATGTCGCAACCACCACGGACATTCCGGCCGGGATGCGCAAACGCGTGTCGATCGACGGCACAAAAATCCTCTTGGTCAATCTCGACGGGCAATACTACGCGGTGGCCGACCGGTGCCCGCACATGGGTGGCAGCCTGTACGAAGGAAAGCTGGAGGGGAACCTTATCGTCTGCCCCAATCACGGAGCGGCGTTCGATCTCACGACTGGGCAAAACGTGCGGCCCGCCCGGGTGCTTTTCTTTAACAAGCGGCCCCCCGACGCGACTTCATACCGGGTTGAGATCAAGGGAACGAGAGTGCTTGTCTGGTTCGAATGACCCTGCCGTCCCGGCTTTATCTACTTCGGATGCCCTGCCGCTGACGCGGACGGTTCAGCCGATCCAGGTGACTTTGGCCGGATCGGACGCGTGGGGTGCTTTGTCGACGGCCGGATGTCCGATCGCCACGGAGATGCCAAACACATATCCCTCCGGAAAGTCGAGCCGCTCCGAGAGCGCGGGACCGTCCGGGCCCGAAAAGGCAGCGCCCGCCAGCCCGATGATGCAGGAACCCAGTCCCAATGAGCGGGCCGCCAGCGCGAGGTTTTGTGCCGCGATTCCGGCTTCGATCGAGGATGCGCCCGGTGCGAGGGAGATGAACACCACCACAGCCGCCCCGTAGAACAAACTGGGATGCCGCGCGGCCATGCGGTCGAGCACGGTCTGATTGCCGGCGCGCCGAAAGGTGTCCAGCGCGGCTTCGCTGACCGCGGCGATGGTCGTCTGATCGGCCACAAAGGTGAAATGCCAAGGCTGTGCGTCCATTCCGCTAGGAGTGGCCAGCGCGGCTCGGACGAGCAGATCGCGTTCGTCCTGTGTGAGGGGAGTGGCGGTGAAACCTCGGATACTCGCTCGTTCCAAAATGGTGCGGATCGTTTCGTTCATAACGGGTGCCTCCTTGTGCAGGATTGTCGGATGATTTGATTCTACCTCATCTGGCGGGCGAACGTCCGGGATGGTATGGTATCTATATAAATCATCACAATTGACGTCACACGGAGGGGTCCCCATGAAAAAGACCAGATTCCCGTTCCGTACGCTCTCATGCATCTTGCTGGTCCTGTTCCTGTTGCCGATCGTTTCCGGCTGTATCAGCTTCCGTTTCGGGCCTCAAAAGACCACCACGTCTGCCGCCACGTCCACGACCGCCAAACCGACCACGGCGACAACCGGAACCACCGCTCCTTCCACAACTCCGGCGGGCACGACCGCGACGGCGCCGACCACCCTGCCCACCACCGCCGCGACCACAACCAAGCCGATGCCGACAGGTCCCGGCCTGTTCGGGAACACCAACGGCAACCTGGCAAACGGCGGATTTGCGGTCTATGATCCCGTGACCTCCTCCCATCTGCTGGGGATCAACGGGGCGCTGTTGCGGTACGATCCAAAAACCGGCAAAACCGCCACGCTGCTCGAACGGCCGGACCGGCCGACCCATCTCCTCGTAGGGGAAGACCATTACTATTTCATCTCCTCCTCGGATCAGGCATTCTACAGGGTGTCCCGGGACGGGAGCGGGCTGGTCAAGCTCGCGGACGGCCCCTGCACCTATGCCGGCCGGACCAACCATTACATCCAACTGCTGCAGGGCGGTCAACTGGTGTTGCTCTTTGACGGAGAAGACGATCCCCCCAAAGGGATTCATAGTGGCGAAGGTGTCAGCGAGCCCAGCATGGGCAGCAACCGGGTCTACTACATCTCCGGTGAGGGCGATTACCGCGTGAGCGCGAACACCGGCATGGGGCGGACAACAGTCTACAAGGGCACCGCCTTTCAGGCCGTCCATCACCTGTACTACAGCGCGAACGACCAGTTCGTGTATGTCGACCGGCAAGGGGCGGGTGAAACCGTGTACCTGCTGCCCAGCCTGGGAGAGCCATCCGCCCTGGCGGCGGTCGGCACCCACGCCTCGATCCCGTCACTCAATTCGGATTATTCCGGCAGGACGCTCTACTATATCGGATATGTCGACACCATTCCGGTTTTTTTCAGCCTGGATCTGTCCAGTGGCGGCGCAAAACCGGTTCAGATCGCTCGTCTCGAGGGTACCATGCCCCGCGTGTGTATTGTGGAGGACATGTACTATGTGCTCGACGCCCAGAACGGGACGATGCTCCGCCTGGATCCGGATACGGGTGCCACGGAGCCGGTGATGCCATAATCCAATCCAAATACCGTGTTCTGTGAGGGAAGCGACGCATGTACGACACCGAAACCATTCTATTTGCCTTTGCGCTGACGCTATTTGCCGGGCTATCGACCGGTATCGGGAGCATCCTCGCATTGGTCACCAAAAAGACCAACACCCGCTTTCTGGCGGTGGCGCTCGGGTTTTCCGGCGGGGTCATGATCTATGTTTCGTTTGCGGAGATCCTGCCCAAAGCCCGGGATTCGCTGGTGTCGGGGCTGGGAATGCGAATGGGCAGCTGGGCCGCGGCCGGGTCTTTTTTTGCCGGGATCCTGGTGATCGCGATCATCGACCAGCTGGTTCCGTCGGGGGAGAATCCGCACGAGTCCCGCATGGTCGAGGAAATTCTGCCGGGTGGGGACGGCCCGCACGCCCATCACGGAAAGCTGATGCGCATGGGAGTCATGAGCGCCCTGGCGATCGCAATCCACAACTTTCCGGAGGGCATCGCGACGTTTGCGGCAGCTCTCCAGGACCCTTCTCTCGGCATTGCGATCGCGGTCGCGGTTGCGATCCACAACATCCCCGAGGGGTTGGCGGTCTCGGTGCCGATCTATTTCTCCACCGGAAGCCGCAGAAAGGCCTTCACCCTGTCGTTTCTGTCCGGACTGGCCGAGCCGTTGGGGGCCTTGCTCGGTTACCTGCTGCTGTTCCGTATTCTCAACGACACCACGTTCGGCGTGTTGTTCGGGATGGTCGCGGGGATCATGGTGTTTATCTCACTGGACGAGTTGCTGCCTGCGGCGCGGGAATACGGAGAGGCCCACCGTGCGGTCTACTCGATGGTCGCCGGCATGGTGGTCATGGCAATCAGTTTGCTGCTGTTTGTGTAAACAGAACCTGCTTGACGCGATGCGTTGTCTGTATTACATTGTAATACAGATGGAGGACAGTACGATGGCTTTGATCAATGCCCGTGTTTCTGCATCTGAAGAAGCGTTGATTCGCTCCTATGCAGAGGTAAAAAAGTTGTCTGTTTCTTCGCTCATCAGGACGGCTGTCATGCGTGTGATAGAGGAAGAAATCGATATTGATCTTGCGCAACAAGCTTGGGCGGAGCATGTAGAGAACGACCAGTCTCTCGATTGGGAAGAGACCAAGCGAACGATGGGATTTCATCCATAATCCGGAAATCGTCAGCTGCGAACGGACAATTTATCCCGTTGTAAGATATGATATTATTTTAAAAAATATCTACAATAGGAGTATAAATCATGCCTTCCACCCCAGAGCATCCGACCTTCCAACTCAGAGTGGAGCGCCGCGCAATCAAGGCGTTGCAAACGATGGATCGCCAACATGCAGCGATCCTCGTTGCTTGGATTGACAAAAATCTTTCCGCAACAAGCAATCCCAGACGCATGGGAGAAGTTCTGTCCGGTGGACTTGCCGGACTGTGGCGATATCGTGTCGGTGATTACCGGATTCTTGCGAAGATACAGGATCATGAGATCCTGCTGTTGTTGCTTGATATAGCCCACCGCAGTGACGCGTATAAACAATGGAATGCAAAGCACAAGAGCCTCGGTCGAGAACGCTAGCGAATCCGTTTTTCGGTTTCGGCAGCCTCTGCCGATGTGCTATTATGGCGCCGTGACAAACCCAATCGGAGCAGAGATACCGGAGGAAACACACATGATTTACAAAGACGCGAACAGATCGGTTTCAGAGCGTGTGGACGATTTGATGTCCCGCATGACGCTGGTGGAAAAAGCCCAACAGCTCACCAGCGTATGGATCTACGAAATCTTGCGCGATTTTCGTTTCAATCAGGACAAAGCCGCCCCGCTGATGCGGGAAGGCATCGGCCAGATCACCCGGCTGGGCGGCGCCAGCAACCTCCTGCCGTCGGTCGCGGCCCGCACCGCAAACGAGATCCAGCGTTATCTGGTCGAGCAGACCCGGCTGGGCATCCCCGCGATCCTGCACGAAGAGGCTTGTTCGGGATTGCTCACCCGCGCAGCCAATGTGTTTCCCCAGGCGATTGGCATCGGGGCGGCATTCGAGCCCGAACTCGCGGAAGAGATGGGGCGGATCATCCGCACCCAGATGATGGCGATGGGGGCGCGCCAGGCGCTCGCGCCGCTACTGGACATCACACGCGATCCGCGCTGGGGCCGGACCGAAGAGACGTATGGCGAGGACCGCTATCTGACTGCGCAGATGGGCACCTCCTACATCCGCGGGCTGCAGAGCGACCGTCTGGAGGACGGTATTCTCGCGACCGGCAAGCATTTTGTCGGCTACGGAATGTCCGAGGGCGGCATGAACTGGGCACCGGTCCACATTCCGCAGCGCGAACTACTGGAGACCTATCTCTATCCGTTTGAGGCAGCGGTGCGTGAGGCGGGGCTGCGTTCGATCATGCCGGGCTACCACGAGATCGACGGTATCCCCTGTCACACCAACCGCTGGCTGCTGCAGGACGTGTTGCGCGACCAGTGGGGATTTGACGGCCTGGTCGTGAGCGATTATTTTGCGATCAACATGATCTACGACTACCACGGCGCGGCGGCCGACAAAGACGATGCCGCCCGCATGGCACTCGAAGCGGGCGTCGACGTCGAGCTTCCGTCCACCGACTGCTATGCCGCCCCGCTGGTCGAGGCCGTGGAAAAAGGGCTGGTGGACCCTGCGCTGGTAGACAAGACCGTGCGCCGGGTGCTCGAAATGAAATTCCGGCTCGGACTGTTTGAAAAACCCTACGTCGACGAAGAAGGGGTGGAAGCCCGGTTTGATACCGCCGGCAATCGAGCTTTCTCCCGCCAGGCTGCGGAAAAGTCCATCGTCTTGCTCAAAAACGACGGCATTTTGCCTTTGTCCCGTGCCAAAAGGAAAATCGCGGTCATCGGTCCCAACGCGGACAGCGTCCGCAACATGCTGGGAGACTATACCTATCCCTCGCATATCGAGTCGCAGATCGACCAGATCACCGACAATTTCGCGGGGACCGCGGTGCCGGAAGACCGGGTGAGCGTCGAGGACGCCATGCCCGCGATGGACACCGTCCTCGAGGGACTGCGCAAGGCGGTCGCCGGTTCGGAAGTCGAATTGCTGTACGCCAAGGGATGCGATGTCCTGCCGTTGCCCGGCCAGTCCGCGGAGGCGGCGCGAGCCGGGTTCGACGAAGCGGTGGCGATCGCGCGTGCCGCAGATGTCGTCTTGCTGGTGCTCGGCGACAAGGCGGGCCTGATCACCGACTGCACGTCCGGTGAAGCGCGCGACTGCGCGTCGCTGGATCTCCCCGGAGAACAGCGTGCGCTGCTTCGCGCGGTGCACGCGGCGGGCAAGCCGGTCGTTCTGGTCCTGATCACGGGACGTCCTTATACGCTGGTCTGGGAAGACGCCCACCTGAGCGCGATCGTCGAGGCCTGGTTCCCCGGGGAAGAAGGGGCTGCCGCGATCGCCGGCGTGCTGTTCGGGGACACCAATCCGGGCGGCAAGCTCCCGATCACCTTCCCTCGCTCCACGGGCCAGATCCCTGTGTTTTACAGCCATCGGCCGTCGGGCGGGCGCTCCAACTGGAAAATCGATTATGTCGATGAAAGCGTACAGCCGCTCTATCCTTTCGGGCATGGACTGTCATATACCACATTCGGGTATTCAGGACTATCGATCCCCGAAACGGTCCCGGTCGACGGCACATGCGAGGTGTCGGTGACGGTCGCCAATACCGGAACGGTTGCGGGCGAAGAAGTCGTGCAACTTTATCTGCACGATTGCCTGTCCGACGTGACCCGTCCGGTCCAGGAACTGTCCGGTTTCAAACGGGTTGCGTTGGTGCCTGGGGAAAAGAAACGGGTGACCTTCCGCGTGTCCACCGACCAACTCGGGTTCTACGACCGCGACATGCGCTTTGTCGTCGAGCCAGGTGACCTCGAGGTCATGGTGGGTACCTCGTCCGCGGATATCCGGGAACGCGGCGTCATCCGTCTGACCGGAGAGAAGCGGGAGGTCGTCCGGAAAGCGTTTGCCTGCGCGGTCGAAGTCGGCCAGGCCGACTGACACAGTAACAACCGGCTCGGCCGACGGATAATGTAACAACCGGTTTGTCCGGTTGTTACATTATGCCGGTGCGAACAATCGTCCATCCAGCCGGCGCAGCATCGAAACGCATACCGGCTGGAAGTGGCGGAGCCAGAACCTTGCCCCCTCGATGTTGGCGGCTTCGCAGTCCACGGAGCACCGCTCCATGCCGGACTCGACCGCCCATGTCATGATTGCCGAAAGAAGGGCCCGGGCAATCCCTCCGGCTCGTTCCGCAGGATCGACATAAGCCCCGTTGATCGCAAAGGAGCGGGGGCCGCGCACAATCCAGGCCGCGCCGTCCTCCACCGGTTCGCACTTCATGTAGCCGACGGGGCGGTCGCCTTTCCATGCGATCCACGTATGGCATCCGGCTCCTTCGATCCATCTTGCCGCGTCTTCCGGGGTGTCCTCTTCCGAGGAGGCCCGGAACACAGGGGAGAGGATCAGATGCTGGTTGACGCACGACGCCATCGACAGCACTGCTGCGCCATCAGCGGATCGCGCCGGTCGGATACAAAATCCATCGGGCAGTGTCGCCTCGATTGGCTCGACCCGGCGAACCGCATCGAGGCAAAGGTACCCGAACCCATTCCAGGAAAACGCATCCCGCGCCTGTGTGTCCGCATGGAACAGGTTGGCCACATGGACACGACAGCCGTGGTCGACCCAGCGTTGTCCGCTCGCGCGGTAGAGTGCCTGCCCTGCCTCCCGTCCGGTTCCGGGCCGGGTGGCATGTGCCCACTCCGGGGTATAGGAACCGCGGGGAGATCCAAAAAAGTCTTCGATCTCCCAACCGGCCATGTATCCGACGACCCCGGCTCCGTCGGTCAGCACCGTGCCTCCCGCCTCTTCCATCAGACGCACCAGCCTCTCACGCACATCGGCTGGATCGATGTGACCTGTGGCCAGCGCGGGGGTTTGGGCGGCCTGCCGCGACAGATTCTCCATGAACAATGTGACGCAGGCATCCAGATGCTTCTTTTCGAGGACGGCGGGGATCGTCATGACGGGTTCTCCTTTGGGATATCAAACCAGAAATAACACCGTTCTTCCGTTTGCCGGGTCAGTTGCCCGCCATTTGCCTTTGCGACCCGGAGGGAGGGCAGGTTGTCGTTGTTGATGGTTACGAGGACGCGATCGAGGCCCTGCTTGCCAGCTTCTTCAAGCATCAGGCCCAGGAGGCGACTCCCATACCCTTTTCCCCGTTCAGAGGGGCGAATGCCGTAGCCGATATTGCCGCCTTCGACGCGCAGCGCTGCGGTCAGTTCATACCGGAGCTTGGCGCTGCCGACCGGTCGGTCGCCGTCATAGAGCCAGTAGACGGTTTGACGCACAAACCCGGGCGGGAGCCCTATGCCTCNNGCACCCAGGAGGCAAATCCGTGTCGCGACAGGCCGTGTGCCCCGTTGAGAAAACCGTTTTCCGCAGAGGGGCACTCCTGCGCCATCGCATAAAGTGCGGGATCCTGGCCGTCGGTCCTTTTGAGAGGTCGTACATAGACGTTCATACCGACCGGGCTCCTTTCGTTTTATTCCGTTATAGCGGTTTTATCGTCAAAAGGGAAGTTCGGCACCGGTGCCGAACGCTTGTCGAATGTGGAATCAGTGTAATGTAGTCACTTTCCATTCCGCGCAAATCCCCTATACTGGAAGCGGGTTGAACCAGGATACATAGAGATTTATGCCGGAGGTGGCTGAGATGCTGGAAGAAAAGATGCTGGAAAAGAAAGTATGGGCCGTGGTCGGTGCCAACCGGAACCCGGAAAAATACGGAAACATGATCTACAAGAAGCTCAAGCGGAAGGGATACGAGGTGTACGCGGTCAATCCCGGGTATGAAACCGTCGAGGACGACCCCTGCTATCCGTCGCTTTCCGCACTGCCGGTGGTGCCGGACGTCATAAACTTTGTCATCCCGCCCGCGCGCGGCATGACCGTCGTCGAAGAGGCGGCCAAACTCGGGATCCGGTATCTGTGGTTGCAGCCCGGCACCCACAACGAGGCGCTGATGGCACGTATCGAAGAACTGGGACTCGAAGCCGTGCAAGCCTGCGTGCTCGTGGCAACCCGATAACGCAACCCCGGGTTTCATCAAACGGAAACGGGATCCGCCAACAGACGGACCCCGTTTTGCTCTGTTTGACAGAGAAAAGCGACGAGTTAGTTGAACCGCAGGCTGATGTCCATCGCGCGGACCGAATGCGTGAGCGCCCCAATCGAGATGAGATCCACCCCGGTTTCCGCAACCTCGCGCAAGTCCTTGTCGCCCATATTGCCCGACGCTTCGGTCAACGCGCGCCCGGCGACTTGTTCGACCGCGGTGCGCATGCCTTCACAGGNNTGTTGTCCAACAGCAGGATGTCCGCTCCCGCGTCCAGCGCTTCGGCGACCTGCTCGAGTGACTCCACTTCGACTTCGATGCGCAGGGTGTGCGGCGCATACCGCCGGATTGCCGCCACGGCAGCGGTGATTCCGCCGGCCGCGGCNNCGGCGATGTGGTTGTCCTTGATGAGGACGCCGTCCGAGAGGTTGAAGCGATGGTTCGTGCCTCCTCCGGCCCGTACCGCGTATTTTTCCATCCCCCGAAGTCCCGGTGTGGTCTTGCGCGTGTCGACGATGCGTGCCTGGGTGTCCCGGATCCGACTGACCGCGTCCGCGGTCCGGGTCGCGATGCCGGACAGGTGCTGCAGAAAATTGAGCGCGACCCGCTCTCCCGACAGAATGGGTACCGCGGGGCCCTGAATGGTGGCGAGCACCTCTCCCTTGCAGACCGCACTTCCGTCGGTGGTCAGGAGTTCCATGAGAATCGGTACTTCTTCGCCGCACATCCGGTCGACGTGCAGGAACACGCGGCGTGCGACTTCCAGACCGCAGACGACCCCGTCTTCTTTGGCGACGAACCTGCCCTGGCAGATCTGGCCTAAAAGACCGATGCCGGCCGTCGTCACGTCGCCCGACCCCAGGTCTTCGCGGATCGCGTTCTCAATAATCGGATCGATCATAGTCCAGTTCATGAGGGGGTTCCTCCTTGAGGTGGTATCGAAAGATCGGCCACTTCTGCGGCTTCTTCCGGGTCGGATTCGCGAAAATGGGCGCCGACGCTGGCGGTGCGGTCCAGTGCGGCCGCAAGGACCGCTTCGGACACCGTGGCCATATCCAATAGTTCGACGTGGTCGAGCGTGGCGACGGCGGCGGTCTCGAGTGTATTTTTCATGTCCCGGACAAAGGCGAGCGTGTCGCGCATGTCCTGTGTCCGGCGCACGATCCCGGCGTTTCGCATCATGCGGTGGCGCAACAGCCAGCGAAGCTCGGGCAAATCCGCCTTGCCGGCCGGTAACGGCGGACGTGGAGCGGGGACGGCTCCCGTTCGGACACGACGCCCGGAGCTCCCGATGGACTGCGCGCAATGCCGGCCGAACACCAGACATTCGAGCAAGGAGTTGCTGGCCAGCCGGTTGGCACCGTGCACCCCGGTGCAGGCGGTCTCTCCGACCGAGTAGAGCCCCGGCACGTTGCTCATCGCGTCCAGTCCGGTGCGGATGCCACCCATCATGTAGTGCTGGACGGGTCGAACGGGGATCCACTGTCGCGCGATGTCGATGCCCTGGCGCAGGCACTCCTCGTGGATGGTCGGGAACCGGTCGCGCAGATACTCCGAGGAACGGTGCGTACTGTCGAGATAGGCAAATGTCGACCCGGTTCGCTCCATCTCCCGCATAATCTCGCGCGTGACAATGTCCCGCGGGGCGAGTTCCGCCAGCGGATGCGACCCCTGCATGAACCGCTCCTCCTGGACATTGCGCAAGACTGCGCCTTCTCCGCGCAACGCTTCCGAAATCAGGAAGAAGCGCCGGGAGGGATCGCGGGACATCAGGGCGGTCGGGTGAAACTGGACGAACTCCATATCCTGGACGACTGCCCCCGCACGGAGAGCGGCGGCGATGCCGTCTCCGGTCGAGGAAGCCGGATTGGTCGTGTATTCGTAGTTCTGGCCGATTCCACCGGTACACAGAACCACATGTGGTGCCTGGAAGATGCGGTATCCGTTATCCCAGGCGAGCACGCCCGCGGTTTCGCCGTCTTCGACGATCACGTCAATCAGGAAAGCCTGATCGCGGATCCACAGATTGGGCCGTCCGCCGGCAATTTCCGCCAGGCGCTGCGTGACGCCCCGGCCGGTCGCGTCCCCTCCGCAATGCAAAATCCGGTTGGCACTGTGTCCCCCCTCGCGGGTGAGCCGCACGTTGCCGGTGTCGTCGAGGTCGAAAGGAACGTCCCAGTCGATCAAGATCTGCACATCTCGCGGGCCTTCCGCGATCAGCATCCGCACGGCCTTCTCGTCGCACAGCCCCGCTCCGGCGACCAACGTGTCTTCGATGTGCGAGGCGCGGGTGTCCTCCGCGATCATGACCGCCGCGATGCCGCCCTGGGCCAACCAGGAGGAACTGGTCTGCGGATCGCTTTTGGCCAGGAGGGCACATTTGAGCGAGGGGTCCAGGCGCAGTGCGGTGTACAGCCCGGCAATGCCCTGTCCGACGAGCACGACATCAAAGCGTTCGACCGGGGCATCCTCCAGGGATCCGTCATACAGATAGCGTCGCATCGGAGACCTCCATCATGCGGGTAACCGCCCGCATGGCGCGCACCCGGATGTCGTCTGGAATCGAAACGGAAGGCCAAAGATGTTCCAGACAATTCGCCACATCCTCGAGCCGGATTTTTTTCATGTCGGGACAGACCAGCTTGTCCGAAACCACCTGAAGCATCTTGCCCGGCGCGGCTTTGGCGATCGCATAAAGAACGCCCTCTTCCGTGCCAATCAGAAAAGCAGGTTCAGGCCCTTCCGCTACCCGCCGCAGGATCTGGGAGGTGCTGCCCGCAAAATCGGCTGCGGCCACCACCTCCGGTTCGCATTCAGGATGCACGAGGACAGGCGCGTCGGGTAGCGCTTGCCTGGCCTGTGCGACATCTTCCACTGTCAGCTGGTGATGGGTCGGACAGAAACCTGCGTAGGGCAGGATCCGTTTTTCCGGTACCGCGCGCGCGACGAAATCCGCGAGGTTTTTGTCCGGCAGCATTACGACCGTATGCTGCGGCAGGGATCGGACGATCCGTACGGCGTTGGAGGAGGTACAGCAGATGTCGCTCTCCGCCTTGACCGCCGCGGAAGAATTGACATAGCAGACGACCGCGGCGTCGGGTTCACACAACCGTATCGCGCGCACATCCGCGGGGGTGACCATGTCGGCCATCGGGCACCCCGCGTCGGGCACGGGCAGCAGCACCGTTTTGTCGGGATTGAGCAGCTTGGCGGTTTCGGCCATGAAGCGAACCCCGCACAAAACGATGACGTCTTCGGTGGCATGCTGCGCTCTTCGCGCGAGCTCGAACGAGTCCCCCACGATGTCGGCGATGTCCTGGATCTCTGGGTTTTCATAGAAATGGGCGAGTATGACGGCGTTCCGCTCATGGCGGAGTCGCCGGATTCTGTCAACGATATATTCCATAGATAACCTCTTGTCGTGCGTGCGACCGCGTTTGTCTTCCACTGTCCCTGGCGGTATTTGCTCCTGGATCGGGAAGGGGTAGGAAAGGATGGAAAGGAGCCCGTCGTGACGGCGGATGAGCCGCGGTGACAGGTCTATGTGGAAAGCGGAGACTGTACTGCAGTAGCGTGCGGATGGATCGGTGATGTATGCGGCCGGTTCCCGCGGCGTACCGCGGATGTCGGACCCAGTGCCGCGGAGCGGGGTTTTTCCCTGTCCGTCAGTCACAATCGGCGTCTATGCGCACATTATAGCGGGTGTCATTGCGTTTCGATAGGGGTGGTGCCGCTTCAGCCCTGTCGCTGCGGCAACCCGCACTTGCAGCAGAACCGCGAGTCTGCAGGCAGTCGAGTTCCGCACCGGATGCAGTAGAACGACCCGTCGGCGATCGGGACACGCGGGGCGTGCGCAGATGTCGCGGAAACGGGAACGGCTTGGGACGGAGGGGTTTGCCCCGGCTTGTATTGCGCTTTGTCCTTGCGAAGGACAATGTGGAAACGCCAGTCGGCCTGGCGCGCTTCCTCTTTGACCGCCTTGGGGATCGCTCCCAGGTCGAGCTCGATTTCGTAGGCTTTTCCGTCTGGCCCGTACTGCACGCTCTTGACCTTGCGGAACAGCGTGGTGCCGCTCTGGGACCAGGAACCTCCGCTGAACCCGCCGGACAATCCGCCGCCGGTCTCGGTCGTGCGCTCCCACAGATTCACGTCCTGGTCCGGCTCGTCCAACAGGATGGATGCTTCATACTCGATCCGTTTGTTGCCGGCACTCCACTCCGCGTCCAGAAACGTGTGGGAGATCACGAAATCGGCGCCGATGCCCGTTTGAAACGGAATGCCGAGGTGCTGTAATCGATCTTGGATACAGTGAAAAAGCGTGAGGCGATCCATACGAAGATTCCTCCCTGTTAGAAAGGCTGACAACGCAAAAATCGAAAGCCCGACAAAGTAAGTCTAGCACGACAGCCCGGGGTAAGAGTAAAGTTGAGAAGATGCAAATCTATAGTGCTTGGCGATCTGCGCATTCATCGTCGAAAGGAGACCGCGCGTGGGATTCACACAATGTCTGGCATCACACTCCGCCATCCTGATGGAAGGGGCGCTGGCGGAGCGGCTCAAGCGGGAGTTCCATCTCTCGCCGGATCCCCATGTGGCGTGGGCGGGAATGCTGGATCGCCCGGAGGGTGCGACTGCTTTGGAAGCTCTTTGGGTGGGCTACATGAAAACCGCCCGGAGATACGGGCTTCCCTTTCTTGCGGCCACGCCGACCCGCCGCGCCACCCGGGAGCGCATGCTTGCGGCGGGGCGGAAGGATACGTTGATCCAGGAACACGTCGATTTTCTGCGCAGTGTCCGGGATCGATACGCAGACGGACTGGAGATGTACATCGGAGGTCTGCTCGGTTGCCGGGGAGACGCCTATACCGGAGCGGGCGCCTTGCCCGAAGAGGAAGCCCGGGTTTTCCACGCCTGGCAGGTGGACCTGTTCCGGGCTGCTGGTGCGGACTTTTTGTATGCAGGCATTATGCCGACTTTGCCGGAGGCTGCGGGCATGGCCCGGGCCATGTCGGACAGCGGCCTGCCCTACATCATCAGCTTCACCATCGAGCGATCCGGGCGGCTGATCGACGGGACGACACTTGCGGATGCCATTTGCCTCATCGACGCGATCACCGTGCGCAACCCGGCATGCTACATGGCCAACTGTGTACATCCGACGATTGTGCGCGAGGCGCTCCTGCAGCCATGGAACGATACAGACCAAGTCCGGGCTCGCTTTCAAGGTGTCCAGGCAAACACTTCTCCCTTGCCGTACGCGGCGTTGGACGGCGCTGCGGATCTGCAGTGTTCCGACCCGGCGGATTTTTCCGAAGAGATGGTCCGACTGCTCGAGATCGCCGGAATTCGGATCTTCGGCGGCTGCTGCGGAACGGACAACCGGCATATGGAGCATCTGGCGCGACGGTTGGGTTCGTCTGCTATGTAAAGTTTTAACGCATGGAATCGCGGGGACCTGGCTTCATTCCTAATCCTCAGAATCCATCAGACTTTTTTCTGCGTTTTCTAATGAAACTTTTATGTTCTTTGCGCGCAGGCGCGATAAAATGGGGAAGTGATTCGCCGGCGGCTTCCGCCGGCTATTTGAGCGAATAGGTGGGTTTTGTTCCATGGACGACATCCGTGTCCGCGACTTGTTCGGTGTCCGTATCGCCGACGCCATCCGATTCGGGGCTTCCCTGTCCCGCGAGCGCCCCCGCGCAGCGGAAGGACTCAAAGCAGTCCTCGCCGGTCAAGCCGGTCGGGAATCCCGCCGCGCCCTTGCCCGGCAGGACGGATTGGCGGTTCCGCCCCTGCTCATTCTCAGCCTTACACACGTATGCAATCTGCGGTGTGCGGGATGTTACTCGCATGCCCGCCGGGAGACCACTTCCGAGCTACCGGACGAGGCGCTGCACAACCTGTATGCGGAGACGGACGCGCTGGGGATTTCGGTGGTCATGCTCGCGGGCGGGGAGCCGCTGATGCGTCCCAGCGCGCTCGATGCCGCCGCGGCATTTCCCAACTTGCTGTTTACTGTCTTTACCAACGGACTGCTGATCGACGATCAGCGGGCGGCCTTTTTCGCGGCACATCCGCACATTCTTCCGGTTCTCAGCCTGGAAGGCGGGCGGGACGAAACCGACGCGCGCCGGGGTGCGGGCACCCACCAGGGGGTTATGGACGCGATGGCGCGACTGGACGCCGCGGGGGCGTTGTTCGGCGTGTCGGTCACCGCCACGCGCGCCAATCTGCAGGTGGCGACCGGTGACGGTTTTGTGGACGATGTGTGGCGTAGAGGCGCCCGTTTTGTGTTTTATGTGGAGTACGTGCCCCAGTCCAGGGAAGAGGAAGCGCTGGCGCTCGATGCCGCTTCCAAACGGGAGATGCTCCGTGGTTTGAGGCGCCAGGAGAAGCGCAGGAACCTTCTTATGGTTGCGTTCCCCGGAGACGAAGAGGCGACCGGCGGGTGCCTCGCCTCCGGCCGCGGATTCGTGCACGTCGATGTCGACGGCAGCGCGACACCCTGTCCCTTTGCCCCGTACGCGGACGCGAATGTGGCGGACGGTCTGGAGCAGGCGCTCCGATCCCCCTTTCTCGCGAAGGTGCGCGCACACCACGGCGAACTCGGAGAGGGGATCGGCGGGTGTACGCTCTGGAGCAACAAGGAGCGGGTGCGGTCTTGGCTGGAAGTGGGAGCAGACGCGTACATGTGAGGATGGAACCGTGGCTATACCGGCTGCGCAGGACATCATACGACGCGACGGTCCGGGTTGCCGAAACCGCCGCGTTTTGCTGTTCGCATTCACACCGGTGATACAATAAAAGCGAGACACCCGCGGCGCTGGCCGCCACTTCATTGGCAAGGAGGCGAATCGACCAGGAGGAAAGCGACATGTACGATGTCGATCGGCAAGGACTGTGTGCGATCGAAGAACGCATGCATCGACTGAGCGGAGAGATCTCCGATTATCTGGAGGCGGAAGGTCGGATCCATACCGGGTTTGACGACCGGGACCGCATCCGAAAACAAAAGGAAAAAATCCTGGCCCTGTACGGCGCAGACGAGAAAGACTGGGAAAATCACGCCTGGCAGCTGGCCCATCGATTCACCACTTCGGAAGAAATCACGAAAATTCTATCTCTGACGCCCGAGGGTCAAGCCGGCATTGACCAGGTAGGCGCCTGTTACCGTTATGCGGTCTCGCCCTACTATCTCTCCCTGATCGATCCGGATCGCCCCGACTGCCCGATCCGCCGACAGGCGATTCCCGACCCCGCAGAACTGTTGCCGTTCGGGGAGGCAGACCCGATGGACGAGGTCGGCAGCAGTCCGGAGACGGGAGTCACGCGCCGGTATCCCGACCGGCTGATCATCAAAGTCACCAATCAATGCGGCATGTACTGCCGGTTCTGCCAGCGGCGGCGCCTGATCGGCGAACACGACCAGCACACCGCACCGGCGGTGATCGACCGGGCGATCGCCTATGTGGCGGACCATCCGGAGATCCGCGACGTACTCTTAACCGGCGGGGACGCGTTTATGTTGTCGGACGAGCAATTGGAATCCTTGCTTTCCCGGCTTCGTGCCATCCCGCATGTCGAAATCCTGCGACTCGGCACCCGTACGCCGGTCACATTGCCGCAGCGTGTGACGCCTGCGCTTGCCGCGATGCTTGCACGCTTTCATCCGCTATACGTCAACACCCACTTTAACTCGCCGGCGGAAATCACACCCGAATCGGAACGGGCCTGCCGGCTGCTGGCCGATGCCGGGATTCCGCTCGGCAACCAAATGGTCCTGCTCCGGGGGGTCAACGACGACCGGTTTGTGGTCCGCAAGCTCGGACAGCAACTGCTCAAGCTGCGTGTGAAACCCTACTACATCTTTCATCCGAAGCAGGTGATCGGCACGTCGCATTTTTGGGTCCGGCTCGAAGAGGGGCTGGAGATCATGGATTCTCTGCGCGGCTTTACCTCCGGCCTGGCGATCCCGACCTATATCGTCAACGGATCGGGCGGGCTCGGCAAAACACCGCTGCTGCCCAATTACCTGTTGTATATTGGCCGGGACAAAGCGGTGTTCCGCAACTGGGAAGGGCAGATTTTCGAGATCGAAAATCATGCCTGACAGGCTGGGACGCCGGCGGAGCCGGGTCTTCAGACCGCAGGTTTGAACCAGCGGAGCCGCAGCGCGTTGGTCACCACCGACACCGAGCTGA
>LSQX01201871.1_pt3 | contig 27446 bp, 18 predicted proteins | sample 654561 | NCBI WGS metagenome assembly LSQX01 (sample SAMN04489861, study PRJNA283612) | anaerobic digester metagenome | isolation source: 4 biogas reactors fed with cattle manure at either 37C or 55C with and... | place: Denmark: Kongens Lyngby | collected 2014
CTTACTCCACCCGCTTACTCTTTTGCGTTCGACAAAGTTACCGACAAAGTTCGCGACAAAGTGGCGTCTCTTGCCTGTTCCAACTGCCTACTGCCACAGATTTCTGTATTCTGGATTCTTTGCTCCGTATCCAGTATAGTATCTACTGTCCGTCGTGAAGTGGCGCCATGGGGGCGCGGCTCGCCGCGGACGATGGGATGGAAATGTGATCGATTTCGATGAAGTCGTCGAGCGTTTCCGCCAGTTGCGTGAAGGACTGGCAGAAATGCGAGGTTATCTTTAACGTCGATAAGCGACGTTTGCAACTACAACAGCTAGAGGATGCCGCCATGGTGCCGGGATTCTGGGATGATCCCGCCGCTGCCCGCAAGGTGATCGAGCAGACCAACGCCCAGCGCCTATTCGTGAAGCCTTACGACACCCTGGTGCAGATGACCGAGGATATCGAGGTCATGTGCGAGATGGTCGAGGCTGAGCCGGATGGTGCCCAGCGCCAGATGGCGCTCGAGGAACTCGTCAGAATGCTCGACGAGGCCGATGCCTGTGCCGACAAACTGCGGCTACAGTCGCTGCTTAGCGGTCCCCTGGACGCCTGCAATGCCTTTGTCACGCTGCATGCCGGCGCCGGCGGCACGGAGTCGTGCGACTGGGCCGACATGCTGCTGCGCATGTACCGGCGCTATTGCGAGGAGCAGGGGTTCGAGATCGAGATTCTCGACCTGCAGCCGGGCGACGAGGCCGGGATCAAGAGCGTCACCTTCAACGTCAGCGGAGTCTATGCCTACGGCTACCTGAAGGCCGAGCGCGGTGTACACCGCCTCGTGCGCATCAGCCCCTTCGACGCCAACAAGCGGCGCCACACCTCCTTCTGCGCGCTTGATGTGGTTGCCGAACTGGATGACGACATCGAGGTGGAGATCAACGAGGAGGACTTGCGCGTCGATACCTACCGCTCGAGCGGCGCCGGCGGGCAGCACGTCAACAAGACCGACTCGGCCGTCCGCCTGACCCATATACCTACCGGCATTGTCGTCGCGGTACAGTCCGAGCGTTCCCAGCACAAGAACCGCGCCAAGGCCATGAGCATGCTCAAGGCCCGTATCTACGAATACGAGCAGGACCGCAAGCGCCGCGACCTCGAGCGTTTCTACGGTGCCAAGGGCGAGATTGCCTGGGGCAGCCAGATCCGCTCCTACGTGCTGCAGCCCTACACGCTCGCCAAGGATCACCGTACCGGCGAGGAGAACTCCAACATCGAGGCCGTGCTCGACGGTGCCATCCAGCCCTTTATCGAGGCCTACCTGCGCGCCGCGGCCAGCGGTGCACTGCGCGGACATGCCGCGCCGGAGGAGGATGAGACCGCATGAGCCTTGCCAGCATGACGGGCTTCGGGCGCGGCGAGGCCGCGGCACACGGCATCAGGGTGACCGTCGAGTTCAGCAGTGTCAACCGCAAGCAGTTCGAGTGCCAGATCTCGCTGCCGCGCCAGCTCGGCGCGCTCGAATCCAAGCTCTATACGCTGGTGCAGAATGGCGTGCGGCGCGGCCAGGTAAAGGGCTCGGTACAGCTCTCCATGGCTCCCGGTGCCGCCGCTGCGGGTGGAATGCGCATCGACCTCGCGCGCGCGGAGGCGCAGCTCGCGGCCCTGCGCCGCGCCGGCAGGAAGCTGGGATTGCAGGACGACCTTGGCATTACGCATCTGCTCGCCCTTCCCGATGTGGTGAGCTTCGATGTGCTGCCCGAAGACCCCCTCAAGCTGTGGCCGCTGGTGCAGCAGGCCGCGGAGCAGGCGCTGGAGGCCATGCAGCGCATGCGTGCCCGCGAGGGCCAGGCCCTGGCCCGCGATCTACGTCGCCGCTTCAAGGCGCTACGCACCCTGCGCAACCGCGCGGCGCGGCGCGCACCCCGTATTCCCGCCGACTACCGCGACGCGCTGGCACGCCGCCTCGCCCGGCTCGACAGCGGCGTGGAGGTCGATCCCGCCATCCTGGCACGCGAGCTCGCGGTATTTGCCGACCGCGTGGACGTCAGCGAGGAGCTTACGCGGCTGGAGAGTCATCTCGACCAGGCCGATGCCCTCATCGGGGGCGATGGGGAGGGAGCCGGGCGCGCGCTCGACTTCCTCTGCCAGGAGCTGCTGCGCGAGATCAACACGGTGGGCTCGAAGGCCAACGACGCCCAGCTTGCCAGCCTGGTGGTGACCTTCAAGTCGCAACTCGAGGCGGCGCGCGAACAGATTCAGAATGTGGAGTAAGGCTGCGATGAAACCGATGCTGATAGTGATTTCGGCCCCCTCGGGCGGCGGCAAGTCGACACTTTGCGACCGTCTGCTGCAGGACTACCCCGAGATCGTCTACTCCGTCTCCTGCACCACACGCGAGCCGCGTGGTTCCGAGGAGGATGGAATAGACTACCATTTCCTCAGCCGTGCCGCCTTTGACCGTCTCGTCGCCGACAAGGCCTTCCTCGAGCACGCCGAGGTCCACGGCAACGGCTACGGCACGCTCGTGGCGCCGATCCGCGAGGCCTTTGCCGAGGGGCTCAGCGTGATCCTGGATATCGACGTGCAGGGAGCCGGCCAGATTCGGGATTATCTCAAGGCACTGCCCGGGAACGATCCCCTGCGCATAAGGTTTGTCGATATCTTCATCATGCCGCCCTCGCTGGAGGTCTTGCGCGCACGCCTCGAGGCGCGTGGCGAGGATTCGCCCGAGACCATCGAGCGGCGCATGAAGAACGCCCAGGATGAGATAGCCAAGGCCAACCAGTACCGTTTCCGCATACTCAACGACGATCTGGATGCGGCCTACCGCGATCTGTGCGGTATTCTGGATGCCATGGACGGCGTGGCAGGCGAGGCCGACCGGCGGGCACGGGAGGCTGAGAAGGGCGAAGGAGAGAGACCATGACAAAACGACAGCCGGAAATCGTGCTCGGTGTGACAGGCTCCATCGCGGCCTACAAGGCCGTCGAGCTGCTGCGCCTGATGGTCAAGGCGGGGTGGGGGGTGAGCGTCGTGATGACCGAAGCGGCCACCCGCTTTGTCACCCCGCTCACCTTCCAGACCCTCTCGCAGCGCAAGGTCACCACCACCTCCTTCACGCCGGTCGAGATCTGGATGCCTGAGCACATCTCGCTGGCCGACCGCGCCGACCTCCTCGTGGTCGCGCCCTGTACCGCCAACACACTGGCCAAGATCGCCCTCGGGCTGGCGGACAACTCGCTCACCGATACGGTGCTGGCCTGCCGCGCGCCGAAGGTGATCGCTCCGGCCATGAACGACGGCATGTGGACCAACCCCGCCACGCAGGCCAACGTCGGGACAGTGCGTGCCCGCGGTATCAGGGTGGTCAATGTCGGCAGCGGCGATCTGGCCTGCGGTCGTGCCGGACAGGGCCGCATGGCCGAGCCTGCAACCATTTTCAACACAATTCAGGAGATGCTGGAATGAACTACCGTTTTGCATGGATCACGGTTCTGCTGCTGGCGGCGTGTACCGCCGCGCACGCGCAGGGCTACATGACGGCCACGCCGTGGCGTGCCACGAACCTGCAGCATCTAGCCGTCTGGGATAACGCCAACCGCGCCGCGGCCGGCAAGGACGGTAACACCCTGCTGAGGCGCGCCGTGCGCGCCGACCGCAAGGCGCGTACCGTGACCCTGCTGGCGGAGTCGTGCGGACTCTCCGCGAATACGACGGTCGAGTTCGCCATTGTCGGCGAGACGAGCGACCGCACCTATGAGGCATTGCTGCTGACCTACGCGCGCGCCAAGGATATCGGCGATGCGCTGGAGTTCATCGGGCTGCCCCGCGGACAGAACGTCAGCCACCGGGCGCAGCGCTACTGGCCCTCCGGCGAGCGCGTCGTGATCAAGGTGCGGGAGTTCGGCGCGACCAACGCGCCGGCGCGCCCGATCGAGGAGTTTGTCCTCGACCGCCGCATCAACTCCACGATGGTGCAGCGGGGCTTTGTCTATTGCGGCTCCCCGCGCGTGCCAGGTACGGAGGAGGGGGGCGCGGAGGCCTGCCTCGCCGACCTCGAGGCGCCCGTCTCCATCCTCTCGCTCTACAACGAGCCGCAGACGCTGCTGGATGTGCCCCGCATCTCGCCGCAGGGCGAGGTCTATGAGAACTACATCACCAATCCCGATGCCCTGCTGCCCGCCGGCCGCATGATGCAGGTGACGCTCACGCCGGAGCCGCGCCCGGACGGGTGCCCGCGTGTGCGTCCCGTGGAACTCACCATCCTGCCGTCCGAGGGGCCCGGTGGCGTGGCCTTCCTGCTGCGCGAGGGGGAGAAGGGCGAACCGCAGCGCATCGAGGCCTTCGGCGACCTTCTCAAGCGCCTGATGGCGATCGTCGGGCAGGAGTGCGACCCGATGGTCACGCTGAAAATCGACGACGCCGTGCCCCTCAACCGCGCCCGCGAGGTGTGCAAGGTGCTGCAGAAGATCGAGGGCGAGAACGGCGTGCGCATGGAGCCGCCGCCCAAGGGCCAGATCTTCTACAAGTCCTTCCTGCCCGACGAGCAGTGGCGCGAACGCGCCAAGCGCCTTACGCAACCGTGGGAACTCCACGTCGGTCCGGTCTCGCCCACCAACGCCGTGCCGTCGCTGCTGCTGGTGCAGATCCTCGAGGACTGGTCGGATCCCAACTCCATGGATCCGAAACTGACACCGGTGGAGTACCCTGTCGCCCGATTCGAGGATATTCCCGGCACGATCAAGAAGGCTGGGCGCGGTCTCCCCGTGCTGCTGGTCTTCGCGCCCGCCAGCGCACCGGTAGGCCACTTCATGCGCGGCGTGCGTCCGGTGCTCGATACCCACTCCACGGTCTATGTCTTTCCCGAGCCATGAGTGCCATCAGGAGAGAGTTTGAATGCCTGCGCTGCGGCGCCTGCTGCCGCGCCGAGGGCGAGGTGTGGCTTGAAACCGGCGAGCCGCAGACCATCGCGGATGAGCTGGGCATCTCCGAGATTGAGTTCATCGACCACTACACCAAGCTGACGCACGACCACCGCGGCCTGACATTGATCGAGCGGCCCGATGGCGCCTGCATCTTCCTGATGCCGGACAACACCTGCCGCATCCATAATGCCAAGCCGCGGCAGTGCCGCGACTATCCCTCGCGCTGGCGCAGCCGCCGGCTCGACTCCCAGTGCGCCGGCCGCCGGGCCCAGGAGGCGGGCAAGTGATGGCCTTCGATATTCTGCTCTTCGGTGCCGATGGTGGTCAGATAGGGCGCGGTACCCCCACGCCCGTCGGCGAAAGCCCCTTTGGCGCGTTCCCTGTGACGCGCGGGCACCTCGCGGCGGCGGGCGACCGCCTGACCCTGCGCTGCACGGTGCCGGTCATCGGCATCCATGGCTTCTGGCACCCCGGCATCTCACGTCCGGTGGCGCAGGTACAATGGCGCATCGCATTTGCCTCGGCGGCGCAGCGCAACGTGCCCTATCTGACCTTCTTCTCCCAGGATCAGACCAACGTTGCCACCATAGCACTAAGCTGCCTCCACGAGGATGTGGAGATCAGCGCCAACGTCAACCAGCAGGAGGCTGTCTACGAGATTACCATGACGGTCGCGGTACGTGACGCAACCGGGCCGTTTGAGGTGCTGGTGAGCACCCGGCCTGTACCGTGGACCACGCTGACGCCGGCGTACCGCCAGACGCTGGGCATCACCGTACCCGCCTTCCCGCCCGCCGCCTTTCTGCCGGTCTATTGCACCTGGTATGCCGTGCATGCCGCGCTGGACATGGAGTTTCTCGAGACCAGTACGCGGCAGGCGGCGGCCCTTGGCTTCGGTACGTTCATTGTCGACGACGGCTGGAGCTTCGACGAATCCAAGCGCGTGACACCCGAGGCACTGCGCAACTGGTACCGCAACATCGGCGACTGGGCGGTCTCGGAACGCAAACTGCCCGGGTTCAAGGAGCATATCGCCCGCGCGCAGGGTCTCGGCCTGTGCTATCTGCTCTGGATCGCCCCCTTCTTTGTCGGCGAGTCGAGCCGCGCCATGCAGCAGGTCAGGGAAGAGGGTGGCGCGCTGCTGACCGCGCCGCACGAGGGACAGTGCGTTATCGATCCGCGTGATACCGCCTTTCTCGAACGTACGCAGGAGGCGCTGCTCGCCTGTCAGGACGAGCTCGGATTCGATGGATTCAAGATCGATTTCCTCGATTATGTGCCGCCATCAGTAAAGACTCCGCGCAGCCACGAGACGCTGGCCTTCATCCGGCGTTTCATCGCCGCCGTGCGCGCGCGCCGTCCCGGGGCGCTGATTGAGTTCCGTCAGAGCTATGCCACGCCGCAGATGCTGCCCTATGCCACGCAGTTCCGCGCCGGCGACGTGCCGTTCGACTATCTCTACAACCTCCACCGCCTGGCTCTCATCCGTCTTCTACTGGGCGATGGCGTGCCGATCCACTCCGACCCCGTCTTCTTCCATCCCGAAGAGTCGGAAACCAATGTCGCGCGCCACATGATCGCCGCCCTGGCCGGCGTGCCGATGGTCTCGGTCGATCTTGCCGCATTGACGCCGCGGCAGACGCAGGTCATGCGGCACTGGCTGGGCTTCTACCGCGACCACCTCGAAACCTTCAATCACGGCCACTGGAAGATCGAGTACTACTTCGATCACCTCGAGGCACTGACCGTCACCCGTGGCGATGAGCGCATCGTTATCCTGCTGGACGCCCGTGGCGCTGAAGCGCGGCTGGCTGGATTTGATGGTGATATACACCTGCTTAACCTGTCTTGCGGGCCGTTGGGTGCTGCGGAGGCACAGGCTTGCGATGTGGCTGGAGAGCCGCTGGGATCCGCCGCCGCCCCCTGCGGCGGCCGCCTCTACCGCCGGATAACAAAGCTCGCGACAAAGTGCGGAGATTCCCATGTCAACTGATTCAATCAAACCAATCCTCTCGCTAGGTTTCACGCCGGCCCTGCAGCGCACGCTCGAGTTTGACCGTTTCGATGTCGGCAAGGTCAACCGCGCCCGTACCGTGACGCATTCGGCGGCCGGCAAGGCCGTTAATGTCGGCATGGCGCTGGCGACGCTGGGCCGTGCGGCGTGGGTCACGGGCTTCAATGGCGGTGCCACGGGGCAGCTTGTGGCGGACGATGTCCGCTCGCGCGGTGCCCGGCTCGCCTTTACCGCCATGCGTGGTTCCACGCGCGTCTGCGACACGGTTATTGATAATGCGACGGGGGAGGTCACGGAGCTAGTCCAGGAGGCGCCAGCCGTCAGCCCGGAGGAGATGCAGGCCTTCGAGACGGAGAATCTGGCGCGGATGGACGATTGCGCCGCCGTGGCCATCAGCGGTACCGTGCCTCCGGCGCTGGCCGGTCGCCGCGCCTTCCTGCCCTACGCCGAGCGCGCGGCGGCTGCGGGGCTGCCGTGGATGATCGATTCGCATCGTGCCGACTTGCTGGCGGTGCTTGGCCTGCGCCCCTCGGTCGCCAAGATGAACCGCCACGAGCTCGAGACCACCTTCGGCGAGAAGGTGACGGACGACAAGAGACTGCTCAAGCTGGCATTCCGTCTGATTGAGGGCGGCGCGCAGCACGTCTTCATCACGGATGGTGCCGATCCCGCCTGGCTGCTGGCCGGGGACGGACGGGCCTGGCGCGTTGCACCGCCTGCGCTGGAGCGGGTCATCAACCCCATCGGCAGCGGCGACTGCACCACGGCGGCGCTGCTGGAGGGGTGGCTGCGCACGGGCTCGATCCTGCTGGCGGCACGCCAGGCCGTGGCCTGTGGCACGGCCAACGCCGCCACGCTGGTGCCGGCGCTCTTTGATCGCCGGCACTACGAGACCCTCCTCGCCGCCACCCCCGAGCCGGTACCCGTGGCGTAGCCTACTGCGACAACTGCTGCAACCGCCCCAGGGCGAACTGGCCCTCTTTGGACTGTGCGCCTGCACGCTGCAGGTAGGCATTGTAGAGAGTGGCGGCTTCGCGCTTGTTGCCCAGCTTGTCGTGGGCCATGCCGCGGCAGAAGAGCGTGTTCAGATCGCCGGGCACCTGGCGCCCGAAGGTGTTGAGGTGCTGCAGGGCGGTATTGTAGTCGTTTTCCTTGAGCGCTGCCTGCGCCAGTATTCCGTGGGCGCGTATGGCGCGCGGATTGTTCTGCAGGGCGCGCGTGGCCGCCAGGCGGGCGGTCTTGTTGTCGCCCGCCTGCTGGCTGGCCTGCGCCAGCAGCAGCAGGCCGACCGTGTCGTCCGGTGCCATCGCCAGTCCCTCCTTGGCGGTGTCGCGGGCCGCATCGTACTGGCCCTTGGCGATCTGGCTCTCGGCCTTGGCGAACTGCTTGATGGCCTCCCTGTTCTTCCGGATGCCGGTCGTGGCCGCCAGGAAGGCCTCCTTGTGTACAACACCCTCGTTCTTTCCCGCATACGTGACCGAGGCGCGCCCTTGCGCCGCCTGCATCCGCTCCGCGCTTACGGGGTGCGTGGAAAAGAGCCGTTCCAGGGCCGAGGGGTTGTCGTTGCCGAGGCGCACCAGCAGGCGGGTCAGATCTACCATGCCGCGGGGATCGTAGCCCGCGCGCACCATGTACATCATGCCGCCCTGGTCGGCCTGGCGCTCCTGCTCGCGGCTGTAGCTGGCCAGGACCATGGCGCCGCCGATCTGCCCGGCCAGTCCGGCCAGCTCGGTGTACTTGCTCTCGCGGTGCTCCATGTAGAGCTGGGCGCCCGTGAGCAGGGCGCTGTAGATCATGCTCTTGCTCATGGCCGAGGCGGTGTGTCCGCAGTTCACGTGCGCGATCTCGTGCCCCAGCACGGCCGCCAACTGCGCCTCGTTCTCCAGTTCCGCCAGCATGCCGCGCGTGATGGCGATTGTGCCGTCGGGGAAGGCGTAGGCGTTGACGTAGACGGCGTTGACCACCTGGAAGTTGAAGGGCATGTCCGGGTAAACCACATCCGACGGGGCCAGCGTCGCCACCAGCTTGCGCCCGATCTGCGAGACATAGGCGTTGGCCTGGGCATCGTCCACGATCCCATAGTCGGCGGCGAACTGCGACGGTGCAGCCTCACGTGCCAGCGAGAGCAACTGGCTCTTGCCGACCATGTTGAACTGCTGCTTGCCCGTGATGGGGTTGGTGACGCAGCTCGCGACGAGCAGCGCCACTATGCCGAAAACGGCAAGATAGTGCCAGAATTTCAGCCGACGGCGTAATGATTGCTGATGTTGACCCATTTCGCGACTCCTTTCCTGGTTCGGGAGGTGAATACGTTTGAATCGCACCCTACCTCTGCTGCAGCGTGAGTTCGCCGAAGCTCGTTGCCTGATGGACGAACCCGCCGCCCCAGCTTGACTGCTCGCGGAGGGTGATGGGACGGCCCTGCTTGTCGGTCGTGCCGTCCGTGTAGTACTTGGAACGGTAGGCGAGGAAGCGGAGCTTGTTGTTCTCGGTGAGACTGCAGCCGATGGCCTCGAGCGGGATCGTCACCAGCATCTCCCACCGATCCGGGTAGCGGGCGACGCGGCGGGTCCAGGTGGTCGACCATGAGCCGTCGTAGCCCTTGCCCTCATAGACGGCCTTGTTGCCGACATCGAAGGCGAACTGGTAGTAGTCGCCGGTGCGGGAATCGGCCAGGAAAAGCTCGATGTGGTCGCCGCGCGGGAAGGTCTCGCTGCCGTCCTCGCGCAGGGGCGAGCCCTCCAGTGTCGCCATGTCCCTGGCGTAGGCCGTGGTGCGGAGACAGAGGTTGCGGCTGTCGTGCAGCAGTTGCACGTCGGTTTGGAAAAGGGCATTGGAGCCCTTCTGTACGCCGGCGCAGATCTTGAAGTTGTCGGCATTGCCGGCGCGCTTCCAGGCCTCGTCTGCGAAATCAAGCCGGGCGGCATTCTCCACGTAGGGGACATTGGCGCGCACAGTCTTGTCGGTGCGGGAGAACTTCATCCACTCCTCGAAACGCGCGCGGTGGCGGCGGATCAGTTCCAGCGAGACAGGATGTTTTGCCAGCCGTTCGGCCTCCTCCAGCAGCTTGCGGCAGGAATCCTCGATGCCGGCCTCGAAGATGTACATCCGCCCCATGCTGTTGGCGTCGTCGCTGTAGACCGCGGGGAAGCTGCTGGCGAACCAGCTCCGCCGGATGAGCGAGAAGTAGCTGTGCATCGGACGCCCGGCCTCGCGGTAGGTGCGCCTGATGTATTCGTTGCGCAGTGTGCTGACGTCCTGCTCCGGGTTCCACCAGAGCCGGCTGATGACCCACATGGTCATGGCCGAGGCATCCCAGACGTGGGAAGGATTGGCCTTGTGCGGCTTGTCCACGGGCAGTTCGGAGTGGAACTCGTGGATGCCGTTGGTCAGGCAGAACAGCAGATCCTCCTTGACCGTGAACTCGATAGGGCGGGGAAAGTCGGCGGCGCAGCCGTAGTACTCGCGCAGCCAGGTCTTGTCGGTAACCTTGCCCCAGCCGATGGCCTGGTCGCGGATCCTGGCGTTGCGCGCGGCGTCGTGGATCGGGAACTTGTGATCCTTGGCGAAGGGGCAGAACATGACGCGGATGTTGGGCTCCAGACGTACTGGCTGCGGTACGACGGTGAAGAGGTAGGCGTAGGTGAGGATGATGGTGTCCGGGTGCGTCTTGTGCAGTTCGCGGGCGATCTTGTTCAGGAAGAGATAGAACTGTGTCGAGCGGAAGGCTTCGTCGGTGGGCTCGATGCGTGTGCCGTCCTCGAGGGTCAGCGGCGCCAGGCACCTGGGGCAGTCGCAGACGCCACAGCCGTCGGTGATCGAGATGTTGACGCCGTCGCTGCCGGGCTTGGCATCGAGGTCGGCGCGCAGGTTCGCCACGTAGGTGGGGATCATCTCGTGGGCCATGAAGCAGAGCTGCCCGGTCTTGACGCGCTTGCCGCCGATGAAGGGGAAGTATTCCGGGTGCTTCTCGAAATACTGGTCGGGCTTCATGTAGAGCTTCAGGCCGTGCCCGCCGCCGGCGGGGTTGTACTGGCTGCCCATGACGAGGTTCGTGGCGCTGTAGTAGCCGAGCCAGTTGAGGCGGTTGCGCGAGGCCCACGCGGGTTCGTGCTTGAAGCCGGAGACGGTCCAGCCCCATCCGCGCAGGGTCGATTTCGGAATGTCGATGCGGTCGGCAACGCTGACGGCGAGGTTGGGGTTGACCGAATAGACCGCGCCCACAGCGGGGTCGGGACGCGGCCAGATGAGGTCGGTATTCGCCTCGATGAAGGCATATACCCCGTTGAGCGTACCGCGGGGTATGGCGCCGAAGATGAAGATTTCGTTGCTGGCGGTCTTCTCGCGGATGGCATAGCCGTCACGGCCGGCCAGTGCCTTGAGGTCCGCAGCGAAGTCACCCGCGAGGCCGCCTCCTATGACGAGGCGCGTGGCGGGGGCCGGTTTTCCGGGCCGGGTGACGATCGGGAGGCGCGCCCCCGAAACCTTTTCCAGCCAGTGCTGCAACTCATTGGCGGCGTAGATTTCCGTCGTCTGCGCATTGGTGGCGATCAGAATCTCGGCGGTTGGCTGTCCATCGCGCGCCAGTTGGCGCGCCTCGAGTGTGCCGGCGATGGCGATCAGTCCCATAAGCGGAATCCAGTGAAGGTGCGGTTTGCGGTTCATGTCGAGTCTCTCCAAATGCGGCTGCAACGGTCACAATATACCAAAACCGCGCCCAGGGTGCGAGTGGTCAGCGCGGTGTGAACACCGCACACAGGACCAGGGCTGAAGGCAGTTCTGTGCGCCCCGTTCACGGGGCGTTCAAGCACAGCATGGTGCGCCGTTGCTACCCCGCTGGCGCGGCAGCGAGGAGTTCCTTGCAATAGTTGGGGAAATCGCCGCGATCGGTGGTCTCGCGGAAGGCCGCCACGCCGAACTCGCGGCATGTCTCGATCCAGTCGTTCACCGCCGCACGGTAATCGCCCTTTTCGCCCCAGACCTGCCAGTTGAGCAGGAACGCATGGTCGATCGAGAGCTTCTCGCGCCGCACACGGCGGGCGAAGTCGCGTCCGTCGCGCTCCGCCGCGGCCACGGCGGCCGCCATCAGCCCGCGCGCCTCGCGCGCCTCCGCCGGCGTTATGAAAAAGTCGATGTTCCGGTGGTAGCAGCCGATCTTCTTCCCCTGCGCCGCATGGCGCGCCGCCGCACTGTTGAAACCGTCGAGGTAGCGCTTCAGCAGCGGGGCTGCGCCCGGACCGTAGTAGCCCCCGAGGAAATCCTGCACGAGTGCCTTCTCGTCCGCAGCCGGATTCCAGAGCAGATGCGCGAGGAGCCAGTGCATGAGCGGCGCGAAGGCGCCGGCGGTGCAGAGCGCGTCGCCCTGCTCGAACACGCCGATTGCGCCGGAGCGCGCGAAGAGACGCACGTTGGCGGCCAGCACGCCCAGATTCGGACGCGGCAGCATGTAGGAGGAGAAGTTCGCCACGTAGTCCCACACGTACAGCCGTCCCGGCGCAATCCGCGACCATGCCTCGAGATCGGCGGTGAACCCGTCGTCGAGCCGCCGGGTCTCGAGTGGTTCATTGAAGCCGCTCGTGATATCGCAAAGCCGTACCGTCACGTTGTGCCGCGGACGCGCCTTCGCCGGCGGCTTGCGTGTGAAGTGGTAGGCGAACGTGTCCACTGTGACGTGCGGGAACTCCTGCTCCACGGCCGCTGCCACGTCGTTCACGAAACGCAGGTAGAATCCGCTTGCCGCACCGCCCTCCTCCGCGATCACGGCCTGGCAGCCCGCGCATTCGCATGCGCCGCCTGTGCCGTCGTTCTGGCTCACCTGGATGAAGACGGCGGCGGGATCCTCGCGCAGGCGCCTGAGTGTTTCGGCGATGAACCGCTCCTTCATCGCCGGGTTCACGAGGCAAAGCTGCTCCGCGCGCCGCTCGCCGTCCCTGAGCGAGAACCATTCGGGATGCGCCGCGAAATGTTCCGACGGCGGCAGGATCTCGAAGAAGGAGTGGTAGGCGCTGCGGCGCCCCTTGAAGAAATACAGCCGGTGATCGCCGCCCTTTTCCGGCGGAATGAAGTTCATTGGCGCGAACATGAACCGCGTAAGGGACGAGACGTTGCCCTTGAGCCGCACCTTGAAGTCGGCATCGAAACCGTCCAGATAGTAGGTCTCGCGGTAGGTGAAGGGCGACGCATGACGGATTTCGGCCGCGGGCTGCGGTACGCGCCCGTATGACGGATAGTGCGCCTCCGTGGATGTCCACCACCTGACGCCGCAGACGTCCTCGAGATAGGTGTCAACCGCGTAGATCGCGCCGCGCTGCGGATGCCCCGTCAGGATCACGCCGTCCGCAACGGGCTTCACCAGGATCTCGTCCGGCTTCCAGTCCGCGGCGGGCCCCGCCGCGCGCGTCGCGCCGACGTAGAAGCGCCGCGAGGGCTCGGGCACGGTGCTCTCCGCGATGATCGGCAGCAGGCGCCCCGTCATCCTCTCGATCCCGTCCGCCAGCTCCTTGGCGGCCGAGCGTTCCACGGCCGTCGGCGCGTCGGGCAGCACGATCACCTCACGGGTGGCGAACTCGTCCGGCATGGTACTGCATGGGTTGGGGGTTACTGACGTTCTGCTCAAGTTACTATACCTCAGCGCTCGCTGCGGGGGATTTCGAGGATGAGGAGGACGGGATGGCCCCAGAAGCGCTTGCCGAAGCCGCCGTTGTCGAGAATCACCAGGAAGGAGCCGTCGTTCGAGATGTTGGTGCCCCAGACACCGTCGCCGCAGCAGAGGCCGTACTGCCGCTTGAGGGCGGGCTGCAGGAAGCCCAGGATCTTACGCTTGCCGGTGGCGATCTCGTACTGGTTGACGATCATTGTTCCGTCTTCGCGCGGCACCCAGTAGACAAAGCGCTGATCCGGCGACATGACCATCTGCAGCACGGGGAAGGCCTCCGGACGTCCCGTCACGCCGAGCACCTCGATCTGCGGTCCCTTGTCCCAGTCGGGACGGAAGCGGATGAAGACCCCGCCGTAGTCGGTGTAGTAGCGTCCCTCGCGGTCGGGGCCTGCCGCCCACGCGCCATGCGTCTGCTGCTTCTTCTGGCCGGGATAGACGGGGATTTCAACGTCGTGCCGCTTGAAACGGTTTAACTCCGGATCGTAGCTGATGAAACGGTAGGGTTCCTCGCTGAGCTCGGCACTCCAGAAGTGCCCCGTGCCGGGATCAAGGAAGGTGGAGCGTACGCCCCACTGCCAGCCATTGGGTGGCGGTCCGGCATAGCGTACGCGGTGGGTGTTGATGTCGTAGCAGAGCACGGTGTTTGTCAGCGCCCCGCTGGCAAACAGTATGCCGCGCTGTGTATCCAGACGGTGATTGGGCAGGCTCTGGCGGGGCAGGGGCACGCCCCAGTTGGTGCCTATGCCGCTGTTGATATTGACGCTGAAGAGCCAGGAGCCGCGGTAGCCGGCCGCGTACCACTCCTCGGTGGGATACGGGCCGTGGTGGGTGGCACCCCAGACGGTGCCGTCGGGCAGGACATCCATATGCCCGTGCAGCTTGCCGTCGCTGTAGTCGTTGGTGGTCCAGCCGAGTGTCTCGGTGATGCTGGCGACACGTTCCAGACGGCCCGGCCGTCCCTTGGCGGGGTCGAAGACGTAGAGATTGATCTGCGCCCCCCGACCGCGGTGATCACCGGCGCCCATGACGAAGCGGTTGTCGTCGCTGCGGGTGACCGCGGCCCAGTTGGCCCAGCCGGCCTGGTAGGCCTCGCCCTCGGGAAAGTACTGCGGCTCCATGTCGGGCAGGATCTGGACATGCAGCTTCGGCGCACGCCGGGCGATGGTGAAGTCGCCCAGCGGATATTTTGGAAATCCATCGGGACGCTTGAGAAACTCCTTGGTGCCGAGGGTGGTCAACTCGCGCTTGAGGCGCAGCCCCTGCACGTCGTAAAGCGAGTTGATCTCGGCGCGCTCCTTTTCGGACGGGGTCAGGCGCGCAAAGGTGGCGCCCAGGTCGGGGATGCGGCCCGTGTGCCGCGGCAGTCGCCTGCACTTGCCCTTGACGGGCCAGGCCAGGGCGTGGACGCTCTTTTCGGCGGGCTTGACGCTGCCCGCGCCATGCAGATTAACCTGAAATGCCCGGGATGAATCGTGAAACCCCTCGGTCCGTGTCCAGAAGAGGCGCTTCTGGTGCCGGGCCGTCAGACCCGCGAAGGGGTGGTTGGTGGAGAGTTCCCCGCCGAGGAGTCCGACCTTGGTGAGCGTCAGCATTTCGTGTGCTGCCGGCAGCCGCCACTGGCCGGCTCTGGATCGATCCGCCAGTCCCTCGACGTCGCCGCCCGCCAGCTTGGCGCAGGCGGCCACGGCCTCTTCCCAGGTGTTGGTGCCCAGCGCATTGGCCTGCTGCAACCAGACCAGACCGGTTGCCAGGTCGGTCACGGTACCGTTGCCGTTGTCGCGGAACCGCGCGGCGCCCTCGTCCGCGGCGGCGCCGGCCGTCCCTTGCAGTAGCAGTGCCGCGCCAAGCATGCCCAAAAGCAGCCGGGCGTGAGTGCGACGGCCGCGCCGACGACGGGCGGAATCAGCATCCGGGGTTTGCAGGGTCTTGGAAGAATTCATGTTGTACTCCTGGCTGAGGCTCTTGCAAAATCCTTGCTTGCAAGTGGGGCTCACGGGCATCCTGTCCCTGTTCCATGGGCGGGATGACCATGCCACGAGGTTTTTTGCAAGCGTCTCCAGTATGAAACATCGGCATCGGCTGTCCGGGTGTTTGGAGGGAAGGCTACTTCAGCCTGATCGTGCCTTGCAGCCACGCGCGGGCGTCCTCGGGCCAGACGTTCGCACTGGAACCGTTCCGCATGACCCCGAATCCGTGGCCGCCGTTGCGGTAGATGTGCAGCTCGACGCTGGCACGCGCATCGTCGTGCGCCTTGAGATACCAGCCGATGGCGCTGTGGTTGTGCGGATCGTCGGCGGCTTGCGCGACGAAACTGGGCGGAACGCCATTCGTGAAGGTAAACTCCGGTCCGGGCTCGTAGCCCTTATCTCCCCACGGCACAATATAGGCCGGATAGATCAGCATTGTGAAATTCGGGCGGAACGAAAGCTTGTCGGTTTCGTCTATCGGCGGATACGGCTCGGGATTGGACGGCGCCGAAACGCTTGCGGCGAGATGCCCGCCGGCTGAGAACCCGATGATGCCCAGACGGTTCGGATCCACGTTCCATTCCTTGGCGTTGGCGCGGATGACGCGGAGTGCGCGCGCCGCGTCGGCATGCGCGCCCTGCCTGCGGTTGGGCGCACGGTACTTGAGGAGGAAGGCGCTGCAGCCGATGGTGTTGAGCCACGAGCAGACATCCACCCCCTCGTGCTTGATGGCCTGTCCCTCGTACCCGCCGCCGGGGCACACTACCACTGTCGGGTGCGGTCCCTTGCCGCTGGCGGGATAGTGGATCAGCGAGCCTTCCATGATGCAGGAAACGCCGATGCACCAGCCGTTGGTGGTGCAGATCTCGCTGTACTTGTCGTCTTCGGCCGGACGGAACGGGATGTCGCGTCCCTCCCAAATCCGGATCACGTCCGCATTGGGCGGATATAGTGAAACAAAGTTTGTCATGGCGTTATCAGGCGCTGCAACAGCGCAGGAGGCAAGTGCCGAAACGGCAAGTGCTAGTCTTGTGAGCTTCTTCATATGGCTACTTCCCAATCACCAGTGCCGCGGCGCTGCCGTCTTGGTTGCTGGTGAAGATCAGGGCGGGCAGGGTGGCGGCGGGATCGAGCAGGGCGCAGGTGGTCAGCAGCGCACCGCCGGCACCCTCGGTATCGCCGTAGAGATCGTCGGCGGCCCGGATGCGCCAGGAGGTCTGGTTCCCGATGAACGGCATGCCCTGGCGGGTGGTCAGGCAGGTGCGGATGGCGTCCGGTGCCAGCCCGGCATCGTCCAGCGCCTCGCGGATGGTTGCGGTGCCGGTGGCGGCCAGGTTGGCGGGCGTACCGCCGCGCAGGGCGCCGCCGAGGAGACGGGCGAGGGGGGTGACGCCGCGCTTCTGTGCCGTGGCAGCGTGCTCGAGCAGGAAGACGGCCGCGCCCTCGCCGGGCGGCTGCCGATTACCGGCGGCCAGGCGGGCGCGCCAGCGCGGCAGGCTGAGCCCCTCGGCTCCGCCGGCCATGACCAGGTCGGCCTCGTCGTTGCGCAGCATGTCCAGCGCCGCAATCAGGGCCTGGGTCGCGGCCACCCCGCCGCTGACGAAGTTCAGGTGCGGTCCGCACACCTTCCACTCCATGGCCGCGAGGCTGATGGCGGAGTTGGCATAGCTGTGCGGAAAGAGGATCGGCTTGACGAGCCGCGGCCCCTTGCTGACGTAGTCGGCAAAGAAGAGGTCGAGCGTCTGCATGGCGCCCCAGGCGGTGCCGATGGAGAGGCCTGTGCGCTCGGGGGCGAAGTCGTCGTCGCCCAGGTGTCCCTCCTGACGCGCCATGGCCGTCGCCGCCAGCAGCAGTTCGCTCTGGCGGTCGAGGTAGGCCTTGGGTGTGGGAAGGATGTCGGCCAGCTCGAATTCCGGCACCTCGCCGACGAGATCCCCGGCGCCTTCGGGCGGCGTGAGGCGCGTGGCGGGAAAGCAGGCGCTCTCGCCCTCCTGCCAGGCGGCGGCCGACTCCTCCAGACCGATGCCCAGGGCGGAGAGGGTGCCGCAGGCCGAGATTACGATGTCGCGTGGAAGTGGCATGGCGGATCAGACCTTTGTGAAGAGCAGGGCCGCGTTGCAGCCGCCGAAACCGGCGGAGTTGGAGAGCACGTGCCGCAGCGCGGCCTCGCGCGGCTGGCCCGCGACCAGAGCGACACGCGCCTCGGGGTCGGGGGTCGCGAAGTTGGCGGTGGGCGGAATCAGGCCGTGCCGCAGCGAGAGTACCGAGGCGATGGCCTCGATGCCGCCGGCGGCGCCGAGCATGTGCCCGAGGGCGCCCTTGTTGGCGGTCACCGGCAGTGCTTCGGCCCGCGGCCCGAAGATGTCGTGGATGGCCTGGGCCTCGGTGAGATCGTTGGGGCGGGTGGCGGTGCCGTGGGCGTTGATGTGATCTATGTCGTCGGGCGTCAGCCCGGCGCAGGCGATGGCGCCGCGCATGACCTGGGCACTGCCGGCGGCGCGCGGCGGCGGGGCGGTGAGGTGGAAGCCGTTGTTGCCGGTGGCCCAGCCGCTGAGTTCCGCCAGCGGCTCGCCGCCGCGCGCGGCGCAGACGTCGGCGCGTTCCAGCACGAGGGCGCAGGCGCCCTCGCTGAAGAGCGTGCCGGAGCGTTCAAGGTCGAAGGGACGGACGCGGTCGCGGGTCATGGTGCGCAGCGAGCAGAGGCCGCTCCAGGCGCAGCGCGATAGGGCGTCGTAGCCGGCGACCAGCAGGCGTTTGGCGCGTCCGGCGCGCAGGAGCGCGGCGGCATGGGCCAGCGCGGCGGCGCTGGCGGCGCACGAGAGCGAGAGCGTGACCGCCGGGCCCTCCAGCCCCAGGGCCGCGCCCAGGCGCCGGGTCGGCAGCACCTGGGCGCAGGCCGCGAGGGCCGTGTCCGGCGCCTCGCCGGCCAGGGCGCGCTCGCCCTCGTCGAGCGCGCCGAAGTTGCTGGCAGTGACGAGTCCGGTCTCCGCTGCACCGCCACCGGCCTGGGCCAGGGCTTCGGTACAGGCGCCCAGGGCGAAGCCGGTGGCGAGGTCGAGCTGCGGCAGCGGATGGGGCGGGGGCGTGTAGTCGCGGATCTGGCCGCCCTTGACGCAGGCGATGCCGCCCAGATCGAAGCGGTCGAGATCGGAGATGCCCGACTCGCCCGCCAGCAGGCCCTGCCAGAGACGGCCGACCGAGGCGCCGTAGGGCGTCACGGCCCCCATGCCGGTGATATAGATGCGTTCAGGTGCCATCAGGGGTGGCCTTTCATGCAGAGGCCGCCGTCAACGCAGAGCACCTGGCCGGTGATGTAGGCGGCGGCATCGGAAAGCAGAAAGCGGACAACGCCCGCGACCTCTTCGGGACGTCCGAAGCGTGCCATGGGGATGGCGGCGCACTGGCGCTCGCGCCTGGCCTCGGGGAGCGCGGCGGTCATGTCGGTCTCGATCGGGCCGGGGGAGACGACGTTGACCGTGACGCCGCTGGGGGCCAGCTCGCGGGCGGCGGTGCGGGCGAGTCCGAGAATGCCGGCCTTGGAGGCGCTGTAGGCCGCGTGCAGGGCATCGCCCATCAGCGCGGCGTCGGAAGAGAGGTAGACGATGCGTCCGCTGCGGCGGCGCACCATGCCGCGGCTGACGGCCTTGGTGAGGTAGAAGGCGGAGTCGAGGTTGGTCGCGAGCACGTTGCGCCAGGCGTCGGGGCTCATGAGCGGGATCGGCATGGCGAGGTTGATGCCGGCATTGGCGACGAGCTGGTCAACCCCGCCCCAGGCGGCCTCGATCTGCTTGTAGGCGGCGGTGATGGCTTCGGGATCGGTGACATCGGCCTGGAGCGTCAGCGCCTCGCCGCCCGCGGCGGTGATCTCCGCCGCCACGGCCTGCGCGGCCTCGGCGTCCTGCCGGTAGTTGACCACGATGCGGCCGCCGTCGCGGCCGAGCATCAGGGCGATGGCGCGTCCGATGCCGCGAGAGGCGCCGCTGATCCAGACGACCGGTGGCTGTTGGGCGTTGCTCATGGCTGCTCCTTGGGCAGGAAGGGCTGCAGGACGCTCTCGGTAATCAGGTCGACACCCGCCTGCTGCTGGATGGCGGCCAGGTCGAGCCCGTGGGCCTGGGCCAGGCGCCGCGCCCTGGGGGTGGCGCGCACACTGGGCGGGCGGGCGGGCGTGACGGCGGCTGCCGGGGCGGCGGCGGGGGGCGGGGTGGCGGCGGCGGAGGCCGGTGCCGCATCGGATACGGTGGTCGAGACCTGGGCGCGGTAGGCTTGCAGGAGCGACTCGTTTTCCGCGGGCGCGCCCGCATCCTCCTCGCCGGGGGCACCGATCAGGCCGAGGATGAAGTGTACGGGCACGACGCTGCCGCGGTCGGCATAGACCTCCAGCAGGGTGCCGGAGCAGGGGGCCTCGATTTCGAAGGCCGCCTTGTCGGTGGTGACGTCGGCAATGATCTCGCCGGAGGTCACGCTCTCGCCGGGTGTCTTGCGCCAGCCGGTGACGGTGACATCCACGATGTTGGCATCAATGAAGGGGACGGTGATTCGTGTCATGGCAAAGTGTTGTTGTGTGCTACCACTCCTCCGAGAGGGGCAGCTTGGTGGTGATAGGCAGGCGGGGCGGGATGGGAAGCAGGATGACGGGGGTGGAGTTGCCGGCGCGGTCGCGGATGGTGAGCCTCATCCAGCACGGCTCCGCCTCGGGCAGCGCGACAAGCGCCGGACGGAAGGCGGAATGGGGGGCATAGCCGTTGCCCTGCCAGTGGAGGCCCGAGATGCCGCTGGCGTCGTAGGCCCGCAGGTTGATCAGGTCGGTGGGTGCCCAGGGCGTCATGATGGCGCCGGCGCGTATCTGCACCACGGCGGGGGCGTTGGAGGGCATGGCGAAGGCGAACTCCTGCAGCAGGAAGGGATTCGGGTTGCCGCTGAAATTCTGCAGGCAGGCGGCCGTGTCGACGATCAGGTCGTTCCAGCGCCCCGCCTTCCAGTCGAGGTTGCCGAAGACGATCTTGTTGTCGGCGCGGGTGTGGGGGTACACGGGCAGGCGGTAGAGACCGCGGGCCGGACTCTTGACGCCATCGGGGAGCTTGGAGGGACGGAAGCAGAGTTCGAAGAGCAGGGAGTTGGTGGGGGGCGACGACTTGGGCGCCAGGCGGAGGCTGAGCGCCAGGTAGCGGTGGGTGCTGGAATTCCAGTTGGGATTGCTGAAGACGCGCGAGGCCATGCCATCCTTCGGGCCGGCCTTGAGGGCGACAAAGCCGGACTTGTCGTCGGCGACTCCGGGCTGCGCCGTGAGCGTGCGGTTGACGGTGAAGAGGTGGCTGGGGTCGGTGATCGCCGGTGCCCACCAGATGGCGTTGGTCGGCGTGGCGAGCGGCACGAAGGCGGGCGGGCGCTTGTCGGCGGCGAAGTCCACGGTAACCGTTGTGTTGTGCGGCAGGCTGGCGTTGCCGGCGGCGTCGGGCAGGCTTTCGCAATGGAAGTGGAACTTGGCGCCGTCGGAGGCCGTGTTGAGCTGCTTGCGCAGGATGAGGGGCCAGTTGAGTTCGAGCGAGATGCCGTTGGGCTTGAAGTGGACGAGGCTGGAGGCGTCGTTGGCGAAGGCGAACGGCTTGTCGTTGCAGGTGAGTTGCAGCTTATCCATGCGCGGCGGGGCGCCCTCGCCCGAGATGAAGTGGAAGTTGAGGAGTGTGCCGTTGTGCTTGTCCGTTGCCACGACTTCGGAGGTGACGACCAGAGGCTGGCGGTCGATCATGAAGGGGATATCCGTCTCGCGCGAGGTGCGGTTCTCCGGACCGGTGGCGCGCAGGATGAGGCGGTGTATGCCATCCGGGAGCGCGTCGAGGTTGGCGGTTGTCCAGACGTTGTTGCTGCAGGGCGTCCAGATGGCGGCGGTGCGCTGGGCGCGTGGGCGGCTCTCCCAGAAGGCGGCGCCTTCGGCCAGGGTGTATTCGCAGTTGATTTGAGGGTCGGTGGCAAAGTAGTGCGCGCGGAAGACCAGCGCCTCCCGCGGGCCGAAGACGGGGCCCGCCGTGAGGTCATCGATGTCGAGCGTGCTGTAGCGTCCGGTCTGGTCGTGGTTGGCACAGGAGCCCACGCGCAGTTCCGAGGCGGTCAGGGCGTACCCCGCTGTGACCGGACGCGAGAGGGTGACGCCCGAGATCCGACCCATCCAGGTGTGCCAGGCGTGGTCGAGGCGCGTTCCGGTGGCGAGGGGCACCTCGGCGGCCGGCGAATGCGCCTCGGAGAAAGCGATCATGCCGGCGTTCGATGCGCGGAACGATACGCGGGCCATGGGGTCGCCGCGGTAGCGCAGTTGCAGCAGGGGCCAGCGGGCGAGGTCGTAGCTTTGCGCGAGGAGTCCCTGTAGGCGCGCCGGCTTGCCGTTGTTGGCGAAACGCAGGTAGGTGCCCTGGCGGGGATCGTCAAAGCGCAAAGTCGGAAGCTGGGCGGCCTGGAAACCGGATGGCTGCACCGTGCGCGATTCGAAGTTCTGGAGGCAGGCGGGATGGTCCTTGATGTCGAAGGCGATCAGCAGCGGCGGTTCGGGCTTGTGGTCGCTGGCGGATTGCGGCGGCAGGCCGTCGGCGAAGATCTGCGTGAAGGTGCGCCCGTCGAGCAGGTCGAGGGTGAGGCGGAAGCTCGCGTTGCTGACTACCGCCGGGTCGCGCGGGAGCGGGATGATCAGCTCGTTGTTCTCGATCCAGACGAGGGGCACCGGTGTATCGTTGAGCCGCACGTTGCGGTCTGTCAGCAGGGCATTGGGCCAGGGCAGGGTGGAGACCACCCGCAGGCTCTGGGGCGGAGTCCGCGCGGGCCTGGCGACCAGCCCCATGTCGCCGCCCGGAATGACGCCCCACTCCAGAACAGACCGGGCGGGATCGATCTCGGCGGCGAGCCTCTGCGTGGTGAGCCGCCCGGCGGGGGCATTCTCAAGCTCGCGGTGCAGGGCTTCCAGCAGCTCGGGGGCGGCGCCCGCGACCCTGGGCGTGCCGCGGTAGATGGGGCGGAAGTTGCGCACGGCATACCAGGCACCCGGCGGATTGCCCAGCAGCCCCTGCTGGATGTCGCTGGGCTGGAGATTGCCGAAGCCGTCGAGCCGCACATGCTGCTTGTTGGCCACGCCCTGGATGGGGAGCCAGACGTGTACCGGCGTCCATGCTGGGTCGGCCTCTTCCGGGGTGGGGGCCGGCTGGCGCGGCAGGCGCCCGCTGATGAGGCGCGGACCGCGCGTCTCGTCGCTGCCGCAGATCACAAAGGAGTGCTCCGTGGCGGGGGTGAAGCCCTTCTCGCCGGGCGTACCGAGGGTGTACTCGAAATTGAAACGCGCCTCGGGATGGCGCGCCACCTCGAAACGCCAGCCCAGCAGCTCCTCGGCGGGGATCGTCGGGAGGTGGGCGTGCGCCATGAAGGCACCGCCGCCCTGCGCGGCGTGGAAGTGCATTTCCGGTGCGCCGGATGGCGGATGGTGGAAGGCGAGACGTGAATGGCTGCCGCTTTCGTCCGCCTGCCAGAACGGCTCCTGCAACGGCTGGAGGGGCCAGCCGTTGGCCGTGATTGCCGGCGCGGCCGCCCTGGCCGGCGGCGGCGCGGGCGGTGCGGGCAGGGCGCGCAGGCGGGTACGGCGGAAGGGACGCGGACGTATGGCGTCGGCGGTGATGCGCACGCGGGCGACCATCATCGAGTTGCGGTAGGTCCAGATGCCGAGCGAGCCGGCATCCAGCGGCTCGGGATCCTCGACGTCGATGATCCGCTCGTTGTCGAAGTCGAAGGTCAGCCGGCCGCCGATGCGCCGCAGCCGCAGCGAGTACCACGCCCCATGCACATCCCGTCCGGGCGCGACGAGCGGCTCGTAGCCCTTGCGCTTGTTGCCCTCGCGCGGGCGCGGCACGGTATAGCGGTCGCTCTTGTCGAGCAGTTGGCCGTCGCGGAAGATGCGCGACCAGAGCTGCGACTCGTCGGGATCCCATCCGGCCGTCACGAGGGTGTAGCCGCTGGCGGTGCTTTCGATGGTGTTGAGCACGGTCAGGTTGAGGTCGCCGAGGCGGTTGTACCAGCCATGCCGCATGCCGGCGAAGAACTCGACGCTGAAGTCGCCGGCGAATTCGTACTTCGACCATAGCGCGGCCAGCGAGTCGGCGCTCTCGCCGTTCATGTGCGACCAGTCGGGGTAGCACTGGAAGCGGTTGATCACCTCCCATGTGCCGCCGTTGATCACCCAGTCGTGGAGCGACTCGGTGAAGAGGCAGTCGAGCACCGGTTCGCGGATTACCCGCGTGAAACCGAGCTGCGCCGTGTTCATGCCCTGGAACATCATGCGGCGGCCGGGGAAGGGGACGGGGAGGCGGCAGCGCGCCACGAGGCCGGTGTCGCAGTGCAGGGTGAAGATGTGGTCGTCGAGGCGCGTCGTGTAGAAGCGCAGGCGGGGGCCGTCGGCGACCGGCTGCGACTCGGGGAAGTGGCTGGTAGCGATGCGGGCGAGTGTCTGTGGCGCGTTGGTACCGTCAAGGCGGGAGGTCAGCAGGACGTGGTTGTTGGTCACGGCCACCTGCAGCAGTCCGTTGGTCTGGCCTTCGGGGATCAGCAGATGAAGCACGCTGTTGTTGACCGAGGGCACACGGAGCTCCGCCCGGCGCAGGACATCGCTCTTGTACCAGGCACGCCCGTCGGGATATTCAAGCCATTGTCCCTCGGGGGCGGCCCAGTGGCGCATGAAGGGATCCGTGACGTAGATGTTGTTCTTCTCGAAGCGGTCCGTCAGGAGTTCGATCTCGCCGCGCGAGACGGGCAATGCGACGCAGGCGCGTGTCTCGCGCCCGAGGTTGAAACCGCCGGCTCCCACCGCCGCGCCGCACAGCGGACTCCAGACGACCGTCGCGTCGTTGATACGTCCGTGAAGCTCGCCTTCCGCCGTGGCATCGAGCGTCAGCGTGACACACTTGCCGTCCGGTGCGTTCAACTGCGCCCGGTCGAGCAGCCGGTTGGTGACGCCCGGCTCGACGCGCAGCAGCTCGGCGGTCGCCGTGACGCCCGCGCGGGTCACGGCCAGGCGGTAGTGCGGCACGTCCGCCCCCTGCCAGCCGGCGATCAATTCGACCGACCAGTGGTGGCCTTCGGGCGCCAGTGCCAGATCGATCCGGCGCGGGGGATCGGTGAGTGCACCGAAGACGATGCCCGCCTCGTTGGAAACGGAGGTCTTGGCGAGATGCGCCTGCTCAGAAAACGGGATGCCGGAGGCGCCCAGGCCGGGGAGCGGCCCGTCACGGTACTCGAGGGTGTGGTGTTGTGCGCGCCGCCACAGGGCCAGATCGGCGGGGCGGTCGAGCGGCACCTCCGTGTGGGTCCGGGCATGGACATCGTCGAAGCGCGTCCCTTCCGGCGCGTGGCAGAAGAGTCCGAAGCGGCCGCCGGGCGCCATCGCGAGGCGACGCCGGATCACCTCGATGTGATCCACCAGACAGACCACCCGGTCCTCGTGGAGCCGCACCTCCATCAGGAGCCACTGCCCGGGAACGCAGTCGGTGGCCACCGCCTCGACCAGATCGCCGAGCCCCTTGCCGACGGGGGTGCGGTTCCAGAGCGCGAAGGTCAGGTAGCCGCTGGCCGGGTCGGTATGTACCGTGAAGGCCTGGCCCACGCCCTCGTCGGTCACCAGGAAGAGCAGGCCGTTGGTGCCGGCGTTGTGCTGGACGGAGGCCTGGTAGGTGTAGTGGTTGTAGAACGGCTCGCCCGCGAGAATCGTGGCGTTGGTACCGTGTCCGTTGAGACTGTAGAAGTTGGGGCTGCGCTCGGGCTTCGGGAAGCGCTTGAGTTCGCGATGCACATTGCCCGTGACCGTGCCCGTGACGGCATGGAGTCCCCAGTCGCCGGCGATCGTCTCCCAGAACTTGAGCGCCTGCGGCGACTCCTTGTCGATCAGGAAGTCGTCGTGGAAGGTGAAGGTGCCCAGACGCTGCTCGAAGCCCTCCTCGGCATCCCCGGGCAGGTTGGCGGCGGGGATCTCGATGGTGAGCGGCAAGCCCGCCCAGACATCCGGCATGGCAAGGGCCGGCTGGCCATCCACGTAGATCACGCAGCGCTGCCGCGAGCGGCGCAGGGCGACGGTGGCCACCGCATTGGTGTTGCGGTGCATGGCGGTGACGCGCGTGCCTTCGTCGAAAGTGGTGTCGAAAACTGCGGAAGGGGCGCCTCTCCAGGTGGTTTTGCGGCGCTTGAGGGTGCATACGAGATTGGTCACGCCCGAGGCGTCCGAGAGGCGCACAACCGAGCCGGTATCGCTCCAGTGCATCGTGAAGTCGCTCAGCGACTCGCTGTGCTCCATGGTCAGCCGCTGCGTCCAGCCGCTGTTGGTGACGGCGGCCGAGGGGGCGTCGGGCGGCGTGTTGCTGGCCGCCGGCGACGCCGCGGCCAGCGGCAGGCTGAGCAGCATGCCGGCCAGTGTGAGCAGAGTCTTGGAGAAGGGATGCATGGGTAAAAATCGGCACAAGCCGCGAAACAAGTGGAAGCGGAAGAGTCGGGCTGTACTTAATGCGGGTTATATTAGCATGTTTTGTGCCGAGTGTTTAGGGGTATGTTCGCGCGAAGAACGGGAGGACACTAACCGATTACGAGCCCGGCTCGACAATTCGCAGCCTGAATGCTACATTCAAGCCAATCTGGGGTTGGGGCGGTTCCCCGACCTCTTAATAAGAGCACGGATCATCACCATGATTGGCAACCGCTTTGTCATTCCTCTGTTTCTTGTCGTGTTGTTGTCCAGTCTTCTGGGTTGCGTCTGCTGCCAGTCAGCGCGGCCAAGAATCGAGTACGTCAACATTGCGAAGCAGGAGCAACTCGCTGTACTCCGGGTTGATTCTCGCGAGCATACGGTGGAGACGCGTTTTTCACTTCCCGCAAACACGTTGTGTCCGTTTCTGGTTTTCGTTGTTCATGGGGTTCCGGTTGAAGAGGAGTCCCAGCGCCTGTCTCTAGCGAATACCATGCTCGGACTTCGGCTTGGTCTGCATTTGTATGAAGACGGGGCGACCAATGACTTCTACAGCGTGGAACTTTGCCCATCCAACAACATGTGCGGACTAGGATATTGGTACTACCCGGATGGCTGCTATATCGCCCAGATCGAACCTTTCCCATACAATCCGACACCAAGCAAACCATTGTCCGGCGGTGTCTATCGTTTTAACCGGGATGTCTGTCCGGTTCAGAATGGCAGGCTGTTGCCGGGGCGCACATACCGGTTGAGACTGACCGTTGCACGAACCCGTGCAGATGACAAACGATGTGCAAGTATGGATACAATTTAGAATAGCGGAACCAAAACAATGGAACAACAGGTCTTAATTCATCCGCTTACTCTTTCGCTTTCGACGAAGGCGACAAAGTTACCGACAAAGCTCGCGACAAAGTTGATGACAGCCCTGAAGGGGCGCGACATACCAGCCCAGGGCAACGCCCTGGGGAATGGGCAAATAATGACAAGCCCTGAAGGGGCGTGACATAGTGTCAGAAAAGAAACCTTGATCCCCCAGATGATAGGCCGGACCTTCAGCCCTTTCTATCTTTATTCGCTGGCGGTCCTAGGGCTTCACCCTAGGCTGGGATGGGGCGGGCCTTCAGCCCTTGATGCGCTCCACCGTTGCGACCAGCGGGGTCGCCTGTCCTCGATCAAAATGGCAAGGTATAGACCAGAGCCCAAACTTTAGAACTTTAGAATTCCTGAACTTTAGAACTTCCCCACGCTCCATCACTCCATCGCTGCGGCTAGCCGGGACGGCGTCGCCCCACCACGCTGTCGCGCAGGCGTAGCACCATTTTCGCGCGTGTCGTTTTCCGCGGTTAAAATGGAAACCCCTTTGCGTTTCTGGTGCCTCGGCAGTCTCCTCATCTGCGCGGGCCAGGTCCCGCG
>LSQX01097169.1_pt1 | contig 27443 bp, 24 predicted proteins | sample 654561 | NCBI WGS metagenome assembly LSQX01 (sample SAMN04489861, study PRJNA283612) | anaerobic digester metagenome | isolation source: 4 biogas reactors fed with cattle manure at either 37C or 55C with and... | place: Denmark: Kongens Lyngby | collected 2014
ACTTTATCTAAGTCAAACAAATCAACATCATCAGCAAGAGCTTGTTCTTGAATTACTTCTTTTTGAGAATTATTCTTTTTTGATTTATCTTTCGTATTGTCTTTAGCCGCTACATGTTGTGGTAAGGCTAAAGCTATAATTAAAATTATAAAATAATATAGTTTAGGTATTTTCATTGCAAATATTTTTAATTTGGTTAAATCTCGTTTTAAAATTATTAATTTTGATGCCTTCATATAAAGATGCAATTCCCAAGCAATATTTACTAATAGATTTTTCGGGAATGCGCTCATTTATCAATACATTTAAAGCATGAGAAGAAGCTCTGCTAGATTGTTTTAGCTCGAAAATAGCCATATTTGAATAGTTAGCAGATTTTATTCCGTTCTCATATTTTAATTCAGTATCTATAGTTATGCGTTCATTAAACAGTTTACTAACTAAAGTAATTCGTTTATATTTTATAGTAATTTTTGGAAATATTTTTTCTATATCTAAATCAATGTGTTTTTTAATTAGTTTAGCTTTTTTATCAGAAAAATTTGTACTTAAATCTTTAATAGGAACTCTATATTTAATTGTTCTTCCTGTATTAGATTTACTTTTTACTTCAAAAAAATTAACATTAGTTTCCACATAAGACCTTTGTCGTATTTTACTTCTATTTCCTTTACCATTATGATGTTGGGTATAAAACAAAAAATCATTTGTATCAAAATAAACAGTTGAATATTGAAAATTTCTTATTTCATTAATTTCAAGCACATAATAAAAGTCTGTTAATTTTTCTAAAATATTTTCAAACTTTTTTATAGAGCAAACAAATTTTCTATCAATTCTGTCCAACAACTTTACCTCGTCCATTTCGTGGAGGCTGATTGCTTTAAATTTTTGCAGTAAATCTTGACTATTAGACATTTATATTATTTAAAATATTCATAACTAATTTTTCTAATAGATTTGAACTCGCCTTTTGCATCAAATTCTTTTTTTTCAGTTCTTAAACCGCGTCTATCATATGAATATACAGATTTTTCTATTAATTTGCCATCAATATCTGATTTAAGTTGACTAATTTTCTTACCGTCAGCATTATATGAATATTTATAAAAAAAGTGATTTTCCTTTTTAGCGTCATATTCTTCTTCTTCAATCACATTTCCAAAGCCATCATATTTATAAATATTTTTCTTTTTCACCTCACCATTCCTAGAATATTCAATTTTTGATAAAATTTTACCGTTTTTGTTATAAATTTCTTCAGTTTCAATAAAAGTAATTTTTTCTCCGTCTTTTTCTATTGTTTTTTCGACGCTTTTAGTTTTTATGTTATATTTTCTTAATTCTTTGGCTTTTTGTCCAAAAGTTTGTAAAGAAAATAATATAAGAAAGCTTAATACAATTGTTTTCATATTTAAAAATTTAATCAAAAATAACAAATTGTGGTAATTCTACAAGTTTATCTTTTTTCTTAATTTCAAATTCATGTACTATTGCAATTTTACCAGATGCATTTGTAAAAGCAGAATCTTTTGAATAAACATATACTTTATAATTACCTGGACGTAAATATTTAAAGCTGTATTCGCCTAAATAATTTGTACGGGTACGTTCTCCATAGCCGGGTTGATTGCCATAAATAATATATACTTCTTCGTCAGCAACAAAGTACTCGTCTAATAAATAAGTAAAAGCAGAATTATACTTTTTTCCCCACACAGAACCTTTTACAGTAGTATAACCACCTTCGCCTTCAGGTTTTTCGCATGAAACAAAAGCAATGCCTGTTAGAATTAAAAAAAAGAACACAAGAAATTTTGGTAAATAGTTTTTCATAAATAATTTTTATTAAATTATAATTACAAAAATATAGTTTATATTTTCAGTAAGCAAATTATTTGCCAAGTTTTCGCGATATGGAAAACATAGTATTAAACATAAGCAATATAAGTAAAACAATTATAAAATTTAAAAGCAAAATAGATTTTTTTAATATTACAGGTTTTGCATTTAAGCTTGGATTAGCTTATAAATTAGGTAAAAGAATTGATTTTACTTAGTTTTTCACAAATAACACCATTAAAAAGGTAATTTTTCTATAAGTAATTTATGTATTTAAAAAAACAATATTTATATTTGCCAAAAAAAGTTTTTAGTTTAAATTTAAAATTCAATTTATTATGTTAAAGAAAAAATTAATTTTAGTTTTAGGGATTATTGCTATCAGTTCGAGTGCATTATTTTCTCAAGTAAATTTCCATGGTGAATTTGTATTACCAACAAAAGAAAATGCTAAACCTATGTTAGGTGTTGGTTTGTCACTTGTTCAAGACATTCGTTCAGTTGACGGACTTGCCTTGGGTGGATATGCTAGTTATCGTCAAGTTTTAGCTAAAAATACATATTCTATTCAAATACCTTTTATGGGTTTAGCTCGTTATTACATTAACCGTAGTGGATTTTATCCACAACTAGCTTTGGGCGGTATGCATTATTTTGCTTCTAGTAAAGTTTTTAATACTAGGTTTACTTCAAGTTTAACTCGTTTTGCATTTAACCTTGGATTAGGTTATAAATTGGATAACGGGCTTGATTTTACTTTTAGTTATGAAAATATTGTATTCAAAAATGCTAGTGCTCATCAACTGTCACTTAGGTTAGCTTTTGCTTTTTAATCAAGTAAAATAATAAAATTATAAAGGCGGATTAATTTTAATCTGTCTTTTTTTTGCCTTATAATAATATTTACAATTTATTTGTTTAAATTTGAATTTTATTAATTTAAGATTACTTTTATATGGATTCTAATCAAAATGAAAATATAAACAGAGGTTTTGCTGAGCCATCAAATCAGGAAAGGCAAAGCAGTTTTCAGAATAATTATAATTTTAAAATAAACCTGCCAAAATCGGGTGCAATTTTAAGTTTGGGAATAATATCTTTAGCTTCAATTCTTTGTTGTGGTGTGTTTATTTCGCCAATTTTAGCAATAATAGCTTTAGCTCTTTTTCCAAGTACGAAAAAAACATATTTAGCAGAGCCGGATTTATACAAGAAAAGCTCATATACAAATTTAAAAACCGGTAGAACTTTGGCTATAATTGGTCTTAGCGTTTCTGTGTTTTTTATTATCATATTATTAATAATAGGTGCAGTTTCTAATGAAAGTACAGAAGTTTTAAAAGAAGCTACTGAATTTGGTTGGGATGAGTTGGGATATTAGAAGTTTTGAAATGTGAAAATCTTGAAACCACAACTAAAAAATGAAAGATAGAGTTAAAATACTAGTAGCATTAGGAAAAGAATTTTCTGAGGTTTTGGAAAATGAAAATAGTAATAATTTTCCTAGTTTTGATTTCATATATGCTTCTAACCCTTGGTTTATTCCAGAATTTGTAAAATATTCTTTAAATATTTGGAGTAAATTACTAACTGAAGATAAAATTCACTCTTGGCTGAACAATTATAATTTACCTAAATCAGGAGAAACAAAAAGATTAGGATTAGTACTGGCCGGCAATATTCCTGCTGTTGGGCTTCACGACTTTATCAGTGGTTTTATTTGCAATTATTCTTTAATAATAAAATTATCTTCAAAAGATAAAGTTCTGATGAAATGGATAATAGAAAGAGTAAAAATTCTTGGAAATATTTCTGATCAAAAAATTACAATTAGCGAGAATTTATTCGGACATTTCGATAAAATAATAGCAACCGGAAGTAACAACTCAAACCGTTATTTTGAATATTATTTTGCAAAAATGCCAAATATTTTAAGAAAAAACAGAACTTCTATTGCAATTTTGGACGGAAATGAAAGCGCAGAAGATTTAGAAAATTTGGCTGATGATATTTTTCTATATTTTGGTTTAGGCTGCAGAAATGTTACAAAACTTTATTTACCAAAAAATTACAATTTTGACTTAATTTCAAAAGCATTTGAAAAATATTCGTTTTTAGCAAACTATTTTAAATATGCTAATAATTTAGATTATCATTTTGCTATATTTTCCATGAATAAAGTAGCTTTTAAGAGTTTTGGGCATATATTATTAACAGAAAACAGTGATTTTAATTCAGCTGTTTCAGTTATTAATTATCAATTTTATGATGAACTTACAGATTTAATTAAAAATATTGATAAAAATTCAGAAGAATTGCAATGTATTATTACAAAAATAAGTAATATTGCAAATAAACTTGATTTTGGAAAAAGTCAAAAACCTAATTTATATGAATATGCTGATAATGTTGATACTATAAAATTTTTAATTGAATAATTATGATAATAAAATATAGATTAATATCAGGCGAAAACGAAGATTTTGTCAGAGACATAGAAATTCATGAAGAAAACAGCTTTTTAGATTTGAATTTAGCAATTCAAGATGCTTGTAATTTTGATTCTAGTTTTCTAAGTACATTTTATTTATCAAATAAATCATGGGATAAATTAGATGAAATTGTGCAGGACAAAATTGATGCTGAAACTCAAGGCGATGTTTTATTAATGGAAGATACCAGGCTATCTCATTTTGATCCACAACTTGGACAACGCTATATTTATATTTTTGATTTTTTCTCAATTAGAGCATTTTTTATTGAAATTGTAAATATAAGAAATATAGAAAAAACCGATCATTTATTAGAATTTCCTATTTGTACCTTATCTAAAGGGAAAGCACCAGAACAAGTTTTTATAGACGATATCGCTGAAGATGAGGAATTTAATGATAATTATTATGAAGATGATGACGATTATGATGATGATTTAGGTTTTGACAATATTGATGATTATGATTTTTAATAAATGTTAAAAACTAAGACTTTAATTATAATATTTGGTCCAACAGGAGTTGGCAAAACGGAAATTAGCATTGAACTTGCCAAACATTTTAAATCTGAAATTTTTTCAGCCGATTCGCGACAAATTTACAAAGAGCTTGGAATTGCTGTTGCAAAACCAGAAATTGAACAATTAAATTGTATAAAACACCACTTTATTAACAGAGTTTCTATTCAGGAGCATTACAGTATTTATCAATACGAACATGATTGCATAAATGAATTAACAAAATATTTCAAATCGAATAATATTGCTATATTAGTTGGTGGTTCTGGCTTATATATTGATGCAATTTTAAATGGCGTTGACGAAATGCCAGATCACGATCCTGAAATTAGAGAATATGTTAATAATATTTACTCAAAACATGGCATTGAGTATTTGAGGAGTGAATTATTAAAACATGATCCTGAATATTATAATATTGTTGACTTAAAAAACCCAAAAAGACTGATTAGAGCTTTAGAAATATTTTACCAAACAGGAAAACCATTTTCTCAATTTCGTAAAAATCAAGGAGTTAAAAGAGATTTTAATATTTTAAAAATTGGCATAGATTTGGATAGAGAAATACTTTATAAAAGAATAAACTCAAGGGTTGATAAAATGGTGGAAAATGGTTTAGTAGAGCAAGCTTATGATATTTATCATGCTAAAAACTTACCAGCTCTTCAAACAATTGGTTATAGAGAATTGTTTGAGTTTATTGAAGAAAAACGTTCTTTGGAAGATGCAATAGAATTACTTAAAAAAAACACAAGAAATTTTGCAAGACGACAAATAACTTGGTTTAAGAGATATAAAACTACAAAATGGTTTTCTCCAAACGAAATAAATGAAATTTTTAAGTATATTGAATCTAATTTAAATAAGTAATAATTAAATAAATAAATAATATGAAAAAGTTAGTTTTTATTTTTGCCTCAATCTTTATTTTTGGCATTTTTACAGTAAGTGAACTTACTGCACAAGAAAAGAAATCAGACATTAAAGTTTTAAATGAATCAAATTTTAATGCAGGTATTAAAAGCGGATTAGTTTTAGTAGATTTTTACGCAGATTGGTGTCGTCCATGTAAAATGATGCATCCTATTTTAGAAGAAGTTGCAACAGAGTATAAATCTCAAATTACTATTGCTCAAATCAATACTGATCATAATAAAAACATTTCTGCTAAATACAAAGTTACAGGTATTCCTTGTATGATTTTATTTGAAAATGGAAAAGAAGTGAAAAGAATTGTTGGTTATCACGACAAAATACAATTTTTAGCAAAATTATCCGATAAAATAAAAATTTAAAAAGTCTAAGATAAGCCTCTAAGTTTAATTTATTTACGAGAAATTATTTCTTGATATTTAATTAAAGCTTCGGGTTTACCTAAATCTAAGATATTGTTATCATTTGAAAGCCAGGCCTTAACAGTTTGGCTTTTTGTTATTTCTAAAAGTTCGGGAATAATTGGGAATGCACCTGTTTTCGTTATTTTATCAAATATATCATAATTAAACATATAAATTCCACTAAAAGCCATTTCTTTATATTCTTGTTTTTCTATACTAATAATTTGTCTATTGTCCGACAAGGATTTCCAGCCACATAGTTGCAAATTTTCATCAAAAAGCAAGTGTTTAGAACTTTTTCTATTACTAACTGCTAAAGTAGCTAGGCTTTTGTTCTCAATATGATAATCATAAAAATTTCTCAAGTTTATATCAGAATAAATATCAACATTATGAACTAAAAAATTATCGCCTTTTTTGAAAAATTTCTTCACATTTTTTAAAGCCCCACCAGTATCTAACAATAGCTCTCTTTCGTCAGCAAATTCTATTTCTATTCCAAATTTTTTTCCTTTTACAAAATCAATAATTTGGTCGGCATAATGGTGTATATTAATAACAATATATTTTACTCCAAAACTTTTAAGATTTTCAATTTGCATTTCTAACATTGGTTTGCCAGCTACTTCAACAAGTGCTTTGGGTTTGTCGTTTGTAAATGGAGCTAATCTAGTACCTAATCCAGCTGCAAAAATCATTGCTTTCATAAAATTTTATTTTTGATTTGATAAAGATAAAAAAAAATGCTCCATTGAGGAGCATTTTTTTGATAAATATAATTTTACAATAAGAAACTTAACAGAATACCTGCAGCAATTGCCGAGCCAATAACACCTGAAACGTTTGGTCCCATTGCGTGCATCAACAAATAATTAGATGGATCTTCTTTTTGTCCTATTTGATGAGCCAATCTAGCGCTATCAGGCACTGCTGAAACACCAGCACAGCCAATAATTGGATTTACAGGATTTGATTTTGGCGAAAGCCAATTCATAATTTTGGCAAAAAACACTCCTGTAGCAGTAGCAATAATAAAAGACAAAGCACCTATCACAAAAATAAGTACAGAATCGCTTGTTAAAAACACATCAGCTTGAGTTGAAGCCCCAACGCTAATTCCTAATAATATTGTAATCGTATCAATAAGAGGATTAGCAGCTGTTTCTGCAAGTCGGCGTGTTACTCCACTTTCTTTTAAAATATTTCCTAGGAATAACATCCCTAAAAGTGGTAAAGAAGTTGGAGAAAAATATGAAGTTAAAAGTAAGGCAATAATTGGGAAAAGTATTTTTTCTGTTTTTGATACTTGACGTGGTTCCCTCATTTTTATTTTTCTTTCCTTTTTAGTTGTCATAAGATACACAACAGGAGGTTGAATAACAGGCACTAAAGCCATATATGAATAAGCTGCAATAGCAATAGCTCCCAATAAATGTTTAGAATAAATCGGTGCACCTCCTGCCTCAAATCCGACAATATTTAAACCATTAGCAAGTTTAGATGAGAGGAAGATAGCTGTTGGTCCGTCTGCTCCACCAATAATTCCAATAGCACCAGCTTCGGCTGGATAAAACCCAACAAGTAAAGCTAAAATAAAGGTTGCAAACACACCAAACTGAGCAGCTGCCCCTAGTAGCATTAATCTAGGATTTGAAATTAATGTAGAGAAATCAGTCATTGCACCAATTCCTAAGAAAATCAATGGCGGAAACCATCCCTGAACTACCCCTCCATAGATTATATTAAATACAGAGCCAGGCTCATAAATTCCTAATTGCAAATTAAAGTTTACAGCTTGGAACATTGGTGTATTTCCAATTAAAATTCCAACTCCAATTGGCACTAATAGCAAAGGTTCGTAATTATACCTTATACCAAGATATAGGAAAAATAAACCAACTACCATCATAATAAGATGTCCTCGTGTTGCATTGTCGAATCCTGTATATTCCCAGAACTTTAATAGTCCGTGAGTTGCAGCACTTCTTTTATTAAAGGACATTTTATTATTATAAAAATTAAGTTGATCGCCATCTATTTTTCCTATTCTCGTTCCTAGTTCGAGAGTGTCAATATCAATTAGATAGGAGTCAATTCCTGCATTGTTTTTTCCAAAATTTTGAATTTCTATTGGATAGAAATGCAAGTAAACCTCGTTTCCATTTATTTCATATTTTCCTACATAGTCTTTTTTGGCAGAGTCCATTGTAAAAGTCATATCTTCATGGAAGATAATTGTTTTCCACCTTTTGACTGTTTTATAATTTTCTGGGTTTTCGGGCATAATCGGCATAGGATAATATCCGTCTGCCCTATTCATCCATTTACCTTTTACTAAATGGTTTTTTATATCTGAATTTGATGCAAATGATAATATTCCAATAAATAAAAAGGTAAAAAACAAGTATATTTTATTTTTCATGTCTTTAAATTTATTGAATTTCAACTAATACATCATTTTGCAAAACTGATTGGCCTGTTTTTACTTTTATTGCTGTAACCACACCTTCAAATTCTGAAGCTATATTATTTTCCATTTTCATAGCTTCCATAATAAGTACTACTGCACCTTTTTCGATTTTATCACCTTCATTAACTTTAATATCAAGAATTACCCCTGGTAAAGGTGACAAAACTGATTTTAAGTTTGCCGTTGATGTTTGTGGTTTAGGCTGTACAGGTTCATTTTTTACTGTTTGCGGCTTAGGTTTGCGAACTATTGGTTTGGGAGTTTGGTCTTTTTTCTCTAATTCAACAGAATAATCAACTCCATTTACATTTATTTTACCGATATTTTCTTCTATATCATTAATGGTAACCTCATAATCATTACCATTTATTTTAAATTTAAAATTTTTCATTTCTTATTGCTTAAAATGTTGCGTAATCAATATTTTGTATTTTTGTATTCCACTGAGAATTTAATCTATCTTGTAAATTGATTGTTAAATTCATATTTTCTTCATCGTGATAATCTTCTAAATGCAAGGCAAGAGCCATAGCTATTGCTACAAATACTTCTTGATTTATTTCGTTATTTGAATTTTGTTTTTCGTTTATTTCTGGTTCTTTTATTTTTTGTTTTTTCTCAAACATTGATTTCAGGTCAATTTTTAAGATATGTGGTAATCTATCAAAAATAAGATAAATAATAATTAGAACAACAAAAACTACTGTAAATCCAATTAGAAATAATGTCCAAGCATTTTCATCTACATTAGAAAAATTAAAACTTACTGCATTAATTATTTTCATTTTCACGTGATTTATAGAGGAATATTATTATGTTTTTTCGCTGGCATTTTTGCTTTTTTAGTTGCTAAAGTTGCTAAAGCTCTAATAATACGGAAACGAGTATTTCTTGGTTCAATAACATCGTCTATATAACCATATTTAGCAGCTTGGTATGGGTTAGCAAATTTTTCGCGATATTCAGCTTCTTTTTTAGCAATATATTCAGCTCTTTCGTCTTCGTTTTCTATTGCTTTAAGCTCTTTATAATCAAGGACTTCTATAGCACCTGATGCACCCATAACCGCTATTTCTGCACTTGGCCATGCGTAATTTAGATCTCCTTTTAATTGCTTACAACTCATAACATCGTGAGCACCGCCATAAGATTTACGTAAAGTTATAGTTACTTTAGGAACAGTAGCTTCGCCATAAGCATACATTAGTTTTGCTCCATTTGAAATAATTCCGCCATATTCTTGAGATGAACCAGGTAAAAATCCTGGAACATCAACTAAGGTAACAATTGGAATATTAAAACAATCGCAAAAACGCACAAACCTTGCTCCTTTTCTTGAAGCTTCAATATCTAGCACACCAGCTAAGAAACTTGGTTGATTTGCGACTATTCCAACTGACTGTCCATTGAATCTAGCAAAACCAACTACAATATTTTTTGCATAATGTTTATGAACTTCTTCAAAGTCTCCATTATCAACTAAAGTTGTAATAATATCTATTACATTATAAGGCTTATTAGGATTGTCAGGAATAATTGTGTTCAAATCATCACAAAGTCTGTCTATTGGGTCATCACATTCAATAATTGGAGCATTTTCCATAAAATTTTGTGGCATAAAAGACAATAATCTTCTAAGCGTACTCATTGCTTCTTCTTCATTTTCAGAAACAAAATGAGCAACACCTGATTTAGAAGCATGTATCATTGGTCCTCCAAGATTTTCTACAGAAATATCTTCACCAGTTACCGTTTTAGTAACTTTAGGTCCTGTAACGAACATATAACTAATATCCTCAACCATAAGTATAAAATCAGTTAAAGCCGGTGAATACACAGCCCCACCAGCACATGGTCCCATTATAGCAGAAAGTTGAGGAATTACACCTGAAGCTTCGATATTTCTTTGAAAAATTTCTGCATATCCTGCTAAGCTTAAAACACCTTCTTGTATTCTTGCACCACCGCTATCGTTTAGCCCAATAATTGGAGCTCCGTTTTTCATAGCCATATCCATTACTTTGCAAATTTTCTTTGCATTAGTTTCGGATAGTGAGCCACCTAAAACCGTAAAATCTTGAGAATAGACATAGACTAATCTAGAATCAATAGTTCCAAAACCTGTAACTACACCATCACCCAGATATTGTTCTTTTTCTAAGCCAAAATCTGTAAGGCGGTGAGTTACGAACATATCAAGTTCTTCGAAACTTCCTTCGTCTAACAATAAATCTATTCTTTCACGTGCGTTGAGTTTGCCCTTAGCATGCTGAGATTCTATTCTCTTTGCTCCTCCACCGAGTTTTGCTTCGGCTCGCAACTCAACCAACTTTTTAATGTTGTCTTCAATTGCCATTTTTAAATTTTCTTAAATGTAAAACTATGTGTATTATTTGTTTTTATCTTCGCATAATTCTGTTAAAACACCAAAAGTTGATTTAGGATGCAAAAATGCTATATCTAAACCTTCGGCACCTTTACGTGGCGTTTTATCAATTAACTGCACTCCTTTAGCTTCTATTTTTTCCAATGAATCTTCGATATTTTTTGTAGCAAAAGCTATATGATGAATTCCTTGTCCTTTTTTTTCTATAAATTTACCAACAGGTCCTTCCGGGTCGGTTGATTCTAAAAGTTCAATTTTTGTTTGACCAATTTTAAAAAAAGCTGTTTTTACTTTTTGATCTTTTACCTCTTCTATTGCGTAGCATTTTAAACCTAAAACATCTTCGTAGTATTTTCTTGCTTCTTGAATAGATTTTACAGCTATTCCGATATGTTCTATATGTGTTAATTCCATAAAATAAAAATATTTTTTTTAAGTGTGGCAAATATAACAAAAGCAAATTAAAAATAAACTAATTTATAACACATTTTAAAAATATTTTTTTATCAAAAAATTATTATTTTTAAGCAGAGAAATAATTATTAAAAAAAGACAACTAAATGAATTTTATTTCGTCAAATAATAGAAATCTTAAGATATGGATTTAAGTAACGCGGAGGAAGTAAAGAAAATTGTAGATGGATGTATCCGTGGCAATGTAAAGTACCAACAAATACTTTATAAAGCCACTTATGGAAAAATGCTTGGATTATGCTTAAGATATGCAGAAAATAAAGAAGAAGCAAAAGATTTTTTGCACGACGGCTTTATTAAGGTCTTTGAAAAAATTAAATTTTTTAAACATTCTGGTTCTATTGAGGGCTGGATTAGAAGGATAATAGTTAATAATACTATTGATACTATCAGAAGAAAAAATAGAATGGCTTTTACAAATGATTCTGAAAATGATTTGATGAAACTAAGTGCCGACACTAATGATAATATTGATGATATCAACACTATGCAAGCTAACGCAGAAATTATAATTGGATTAATTCAGGAATTATCGCCTGCATATAAAACTGTTTTCAACCTATATGTTATAGAAGAATATACTCACAAAGAAATTGCAGAAATGTTAAATATAAGTATTGGTACTTCTAAATCAAACCTTGCTAAGGCAAAAGCCAGATTAAAAAATATGTTTATTGAAAAATACGGAGAATACAATGGATAATATGAAAAATATAAAAGAAATATTACAAAATTATGAAGCAACTTACAATCACAAAGATTGGCTAAGATTAAAAAAAGACTTACATAGTGCTTCAAAAATTGGTGGTGCTACTAAAACAATATTAATTAGTAGTGTCATTATTGCTACTATTGTATCAACAGTTCTATTAATTAATTCTTTCAATTCAAATAAAAAAGAAACAAGTAAAATTGAAACTATTTCAAATTTAAAAGAAAATGAAAACAATATAAATCAAGAAGTTAAAGAATTTAATATTCTAGATAAAACAGATACAGAAAAAATTACAAATCATCAAACTAAGAATACTATTAATAATAAAGAGCAAAATTTCAAAACTGAAGAATCTAATTCCAAAAATCCAATTATTAAAAACGCTGATACTCAAATACAAGATAAGCCTGAACAAACTCAAACTACAACAGAAAATTCTTATTCTGAAAAAACAAAATCGAGTAATAAAGATAATTTAATAACCGACCCAGAAACTATAGATCTTGACAAAATATTGTTTTCTGTTGAGCTAATTGAAACTTGTATTCCTGCAAAAGTTAAATTTTATGCAATAAATTGTCCTGAAAGTTGTGAAATTTTATGGAATTTAGATAAAAACACTAAAATTTCGGGTAATAAAATAGAATATACTTATTTAACAGAAGGCAAATATCAACCTGAAGTATTTATAATACATGATGGATTTATAATAAAAACTGAAAAACTGAATAATATTGAAATTAATAAACCAACAGAAATTAAAATTAATTTTGATAATTCAGAAAATTTATATTACTTTACTTGCAATAAAGTAGAAGGTTTAAATTTGTTGTGGAGTATTGACAATCAACAATTTAGTGGCGAGGAAGTAAGTTATAGTTTTAATAAAGAAGGTGATTATATGATAAATTTGAAAGGAATAAATAAATTTGGTTGCAAGTCAGAAGTTTCTGAAAAGATTATTATTAAAAACAAGCCAGTATTTTATGTTCCTAATGCTTTTATTCCAAATAGTGATGATATAAATTCACATTTTGGACCTATAGGCGAGAATTTAGATTTTGCTTCATACCAATTAATGATATTAGATGCAAATGGTATTAAGGTATTTGAATCAGATAAACCTGATTTTATGTGGAATGGAAAAATAAACAATATAGGAAACGAAGCAAAACCTGGTGTTTATTTGTGGGAAATAAAAACTTTAGATAATTATGGAAATTATCATAACAAAAAAGGGAGAGTAAATTTAATTAGAAAATAAATAAATTAAAATATGAAAAAGTTAATATTGTTATTTTTAGGGGTGTTTGTGATTTCGGTATTTTATTCACAAGCCCAATCTGATGATGATAATTATGAATTTTATTATGTTAGACAAGTAGGCTCAGATTATTTGTTATATTTTAATGTTTTAGGTCTTGAAAATGACATTATAGCTGAAAAAATTATTTCTGATTTAAATGAAGATAGCAATATTTCTGAAGCTGAAATATTTGAATTAAAAACTGGTGAAAAAAGAATTAAAATTTTATGCGAACAGGAATTAGACGCTAATTATATTAGAAATATTTTAGTAACTTACGGAGCTGATTATGATCCTTATACAGTTCTTATTAATGGTGATATTAAATTTAAGGAAAAACAATTTGTAGAAATAAATAATTTCAGTAGTCAATTTCAAAATGTAAAATATTCTGATTTTCCTGTTCATAAAAACACAGGGAATAAAGAATTTGATGATATTGAATACTTTAAAGCTAAAGAAAAGTGGATTAATGAAAATCCTGAAAAATATAATGAACTATTAAATGAAATGGAAAAAAATCATAAAACCCATTAAAAGAATTGATTGTCTTTTAATTTTAAGTATTGTTTAACTAAAGTTGTGACATTTATGCGAAAATTTTTACTTTTTTTAATATCAGTATTCTTATTGTTCTCTATCAGCAACAAATCTTTTGCTGTTTGTTCTGGTGCAACTAGTGGCGGTGCTTTGTCCCCAGCGCCATCCACAAATTGGAATACTATGAGTGTTAGCACTTCTCGTTATTATACATTTTCAGCCATTTATGCAGGGCAGACATTTGTTTTCTCGTTTTGTCAAAATGGAGGTTCTACTAGCATAGATACACAAATTGAAATTTTGGATAACAATGGAAATCCTATTGCTGGCTTTTATAATGATGATTTTTGTGGCTTAGGCTCTGAACTCGTGTTCACTGCACCAAGTGTTGGGACTTATAGAGTAGCAATATATCGTTACTATTGTAATAATACCAGTGTGTCAGCAGGAACTTTAGCTTATATTACTATGCCTGTTCCTACTAGTGCTGATTGCTTAGGAGCCATGCCTTTATGTCAGACAATAACAAGCCACACATACACACCTCATGGCGAGGGCAATTATTATGATTTATATGATTTTAGAGCTCCTGGAATGATAGGTAATGGTTGGGCAGACAATGTTAACAATTGTCCTAATTGTATGTTAGATGGCGAGTTAAACAGTCATTGGTACACATTTTTTGTTCAAACTTCCGGTTATTTACGTTTTACCATATCTCATGTAGCTAGTGAAATTTATGATTGGTCTTTGCATAGCTTAAATGGTGGTGTTACTTGTTTTGATTTAGTTAATTATCAAACTCATCCACCTATATCCTGTAACTGGGCGGCCTATGTTGGAACTTGGACAAGTACTGGTATGCAAAGCTCTGGGACAAACAACTGCGAGTATTGGGGAGGTCATGGCGTGGGTAATCAATTTAATACTCCTATTTATGTTAATGCTGGAGAAACTTATGCTTTACATGTTTCCAGTTATGTTGCTGCAGCAGGTGGTTATACCATAGATTTTACAAATTCTAGTGCAAGTATAATTGACAATCACCCGCCAATTTTAGAAGATATTATTTCTGAAATGCATTGCGGTGCAAATTCTATTACTTTACAATTTTCAGAAGGTTTAGCTTGCTCTAGTGTTCAAGCACAAGATTTTGTTGTTACCGGACCAGCTGGCACTTATCCTGTAATTAATGCTATTAGTGGAGTTTGCCAAGCAGCTTCGAGTAGTACTTATGGGTCAGGAACTTTTTATGATGATATTTGGACTTTACAGTTAGGAGAGTACTTATCTCAAGATGGAGATTATGAAATTTGTATTCTCAATAATAGTGTTAATGATCTTTGTGGTAATTTAATGTCAGGAGCTTGTTTGCCTTTCACAATCATTGGTATTGAAGCTTCTGTTGCTGTAACGCATGTTGCTTGTCATGGTGGTTCTACTGGAACAATAACAGTTGGCACACCAAGTGGTGGTACTGCACCATATACCTTAACATGGTCTGGTCCTGTTTCAATTGCCAACAACAATTATCATCCCACAAACTTACCTGCTGGTAGCTATACACTTACAATAACCGACAATAATGGTATATGCGAATTTATAGAAACTGTTCAGATACAAGAGTCGCCTCCACTAAGTTTTAATACAAGTATTACCCATCCTTCGTGTGGAGGTGGTGGTAATAGTGGCTCGGTTTTAGTAACAGGAACAGGTGGAGCTTCGCCTTACACAATTCAGCTAGGTTCTTCTACTCAAAATGGAGTATCTTCATACAACTTTACAGGATTGTCGGGTGGGACATACAATATAAATATCACTGATAATTATGGTTGTACAGCAAGTGGTAGTGTTTCATTAGATTTTGCAGATGCCCCAGACCCTACATTTACATATAATGGTAATCAATGTTTCGATGGACATTCTTTTAATTTTACTCACACAGGTAGTCCTTTGCCGGGGGAAACTTATTTATGGACTTTCACTGGTGGTTCTCCTGCAACATCAACTGCTCACAATCCTAGCGGAGTTACTTGGTCAAGTCCGGGAACATATTCTGTTAATTTGAGGGTATCAACCGGTACTTGTATTGAAAATTATTCTTTAAATATCACTATTTATCCTAGTCCAAATCCTAGCCTTACTCCTACTCAACCGACTTGTGGAATATGTAATGGTTCTATAACAGTTAGTCCTGCTTTCTCTTCTTATTCTTGGTCAAATGGAGCAAGTAGTCAAACTATAAACAGCTTATGTCCGGGAACATATACTGTTACGGTATCAGATGCTAACTCTTGTACTGCAAGTGTTTTTAGCACATTAACAAATTCGGGTTCTGCCCCAACAGCTACAGTAGTGGTAACACCGCCAAGTTGTAATGGAAGTTGTAATGGAACAGCAACTGTTAATGCTTCGGGGGCTGCCACATATACTTATAATTATTCTAGTGGCTCTACTCCTAATAATCAAACCACAGCTGGGCTTTGTGCTGGAACATATACAGTTACAGTAGCAGATGGTTCAAATCCGGCTTGTTATACTATTGAAACTTTCGCAGTAACAGAACCTGCTCCTATGACTTTAACAATGTCTTCTACAGATGCTACTTGTGGTTTGAGTAATGGAACAGCCACAGTTTCGGTTAGTGGTCATACTCCTCCTGCTCATTTTAATTGGAGTAATGGAGGAACAACAGGTACAATTACTGCAAGTGCAGGCAATTATGAGGTTACTGTTACTGACGGCAATGGTTGTACTGCAACAAATAATGTAAATATAAATGATGGCGGAATTCCGTTCACTACATCAACTAATATCATTAATCATGTAAGTTGTTATGGAGTATGCGATGGATCTGCAACAGTAACAGCAACAGGTGCAGGTCCTTTTACTTATTTGTGGGATAATAGTCAAATCACGGCAACAGCAACTGGATTATGTGCAGGTTCACATAGCGTAACAGTAACAATGGCTGGTTGCTCAGTAGTTGAATCAGTAAGCATTACTCAACCTCCTGTGTTAAACGCTTCTATTACTAATATTGTGGATGCTCATTGTGGATTAGCTGATGGCTCTATTAGTGCCTCAGCAAGTGGTGGAACTTCACCTTATTCTTATACTTGGAGTACAAGCCCTGCACAAAATAATGCAACAGCCTCAGGAATAATAAGCGGAAATTATACTGTAACAGTAAAAGATGTAAATAATTGTTCTGTTACAGCAAGTGGCTTTATTGATGATGTTGGTGGAATTAGTGTTTCTGTAACTAAAAACAATATTACTTGTAACGGACAAGCTAATGGTAGTGCTACAGCCACTGTAACAGGCGGCACTCCTAATTACACATATAATTGGTCAAATTCAACAAGCACTACAATACCGGGTACAAGTCATAGCGTTTCAAACCTTGGAACTGGTAGTATTAGTGTTACGGTTACAGATCATTTTGGTTGTACAGCTACACATAGTGCAACAATTAGCCAACCTGATCCTATCTCAATAAATTTATTAAATACAAGTTCTGCCACATGTAATGGTGATTGCGATGCTCAAGCACAAATTAGTGTTAGTGGTGGAACAAGTCCTTATACTTATACTTGGTCGAGCGGTTTAAATCCAAATTCACCAAATAATAGCAATTTATGTGCCGGTTCCCATAGTGTTCAGATTTCTGATAATAACAGTTGTACTGCAGATTTACCCTTTAACATTAGTCAACCAGATCCTATTTTATTAAATATCCAAGATTACGATGCAACTTGTGGAATGCCCAATGGTTATGCAATTGCAACACCAATTGGCGGTACACCACCATATTTTTGGTCTTGGTCTGCCGGGGATAATCCAAACAGTCAAACAAATCATGGATTAACAGCAGCAGGTAGCCCTTACGGAGTTACAATAATTGATGACCACTCTTGTTCTGTTACAGGAAGTGTAATTATTCTTGAACAGGCAGGACCTACAGCAGTTATTTCTAATATTACTCACCCTGCATGTAATGGTCAAAGTAATGGCTCTGCAACAGTTTCAGTATCTGGTGGAACAAGCCCTTATACATATACATGGAATACCACTCCACAACAAAGCTCAGCTACAGCAGTTAATTTACCACAAGGTACATATTTTGTTACTGTTAAAGATGCAAATAATTGCACTACAACTGCAACAGCAATACTTACAAACCCTGATAATCTTAACGCTTATATTGTTGCACCTCAAATAAAATGCTTTGGAGCTTGTGACGGAATAGCTTACGCAAATGTTACAGGAGGCACAAGTCCTTATACATATTTATGGAGCAACTTACAAACTAGTCAAAATGCAACAAATTTATGTGCTGGTGAATATAGTGTTACAGTAACAGACGCAAATAATTGTTCTATTGTTCTTAGCGAAACATTAACACAATCACCGGATATTGACGTTATCGAATCTATCACTCCGTCAAATTGCTCACAATCCGATGGAGCAATAGAACTTAGTATAAATGGCGGGACTCCACCATTTACTTATGCGTGGAACAATGGTCCTTTAAGTCAAAACAATTATAATATACCGGCAGGAGCTTATACAGTTACTATAACAGACGCAAAAGATTGTGAAACTATTGTTGCATATCCAATTAGTGACCAAAACGCTCAAGTTGTTACTATTTCAGCAAGTACTGATGCAACTTGCTCTGGCAATTGTAACGGGACAGCAACAGCTAACGTAACAGGAGGTTCTGGTTTGTTCCAATATTCATGGAATACTATCCCGCCTCAAACTAATCAAACAGCGACTAATTTATGTGCCGGCTCATATTCTATAATTGTAAGCGACCTAAATACCGGGTGTATTGCAACAACAGGAGTTACAATAAACGAACCCGACCAAATAAATATAATATCTGCAATTTCTGATGTAAGTTGTTTTGGAGCATGCAATGGACTTATTGACATAAGTGTTGTTGGTGGCACTGTTCCTTACACTTATAACTGGTCAGGTGCTGGAGTTACAACTAATACTCAAGATCAACACAACCTTTGTGCAGGAGAATATACTGTTGCAATTTTAGACGCTAATAATTGTTATAAAACCGAACATTTTGAAATAGATGCTCCATCATTTATTTCAGTTCCTTTAGTTGCATCTCCGACAGGATGTTTTGGCAATTGCACAGGTTCAGCAACAGCAGCTCCTTCGGGAGGTACACCACCTTACACCTATTCGTGGAGCAATGGACAATCAACGGCTACAGCTTTAAATTTATGTAGCGAGCTACAAGCTGTTACAGTTACTGACAATCATGGTTGTACTGCACAAAATTCAATTATGATTAACCAACCAACAACAATGCAATTTGCAGACATAACAATTAACGATGCTCAATGTAATGGCTCTTCAAATGCAAATATTAGTTTAACCATAATTGGTGGAACACCTCCTTATGATTATGTGTGGGATAACGGTCATGTTATTTCTAATCCTTTTGGATTAGCCGCAGGTCAGCATTGTGTTACCGTTTTTGATAACCATGGTTGTAGTATTGACACATGTATAATGGTAAACCAACCTCCTGTTCTAAACCTAACATTAAATGCTACAGACGAACTTTGCAATGGAGCTTGTAATGGTACAATAACTGCTTATCCATCGGGTGGACAAGGACCATATTCCTATCTTTGGGCAAATGGAGAAGTTGTTCAAACAATAAACAACTTATGTGCCGGCATTTATAATCTTACAATTACGGATGCTAATAACTGCCAAGCATATAGCTCAACTAGTATTAATAGTCCTCAAGTATTAGGTATTGCAGTTCAGAATATTGACCAACCTACTTGTGGAAATAATAACGGTTCAATTAGGGTTGGGGCAACAGGTGGTACTTCGCCTTTCACTTATGCATGGGCTCCTGTATCAGGAAATTCAAGTACTTTAAATAATATCGCCGCAGGAAATTATACAGTTACAATTACAGACGCACATAACTGTTCTACTAGTCAAACAATTGCACTTAGCGATATTAATGCACCAATAATATCCGATATTATAATTACAAATATTGATTGTAACGGAAATAATAATGGAAGTGCAGAAGTAGTTTATACTAGCTCAACAACTGTAAATACAGTCTTATGGAGTAATAATCAAAATACAAATCTTGCAACTAATCTTTCTGAAGGAAATTATTCAGTTACTGTTACCGATGATAACGGTTGTGCTGCAACAGAAAATATAGTTATAACTCAACCACAAGCACTTTCGGCAATGATTGCTGCTCATTCTGATATTACTTGTTTTGGTTTAACAAATGGAAGTGCTACAGTAATGGGACTTGGAGGTAGTCAACCATATTCTTACACTTGGGATTGCGGGGCTACAACTCAAACTACAAATACATTATGTGAAGGAAACCAAAGTGTTACAATAACGGATAATAATGGTTGTCAAGCTAGTACAAGTATATATATAAACGAACCTAGCCAATTAAGTATTACAGGAACTGCAACAAACACGTCTTGCTATGCCGGTAGTGATGGTATGATAAGCATAAATGCAAGTGGTGGAACAGGTAATTATTTCTATTCTTGGCCTCAAATTCCATCAAACTCTAACTCAATTACAGGATTAACTGCTACAACATATACTGTAATTGTTTACGACCAAGTTGATGCTAATTGTTTTATTTCCGAGAGTTTTGTTGTGGGCGAACCAGATAGAATAAATGCTTCAATAGGAACTCAAAACTCTTATTGCGGCTTAGATAATGGTGTAGCTTATATAGACCAAATTTCTGGCGGAACAGGTAGTTATACATATAATTGGCATCCAGGAAATATGAATAGCGACTATTTAAGCAATTTAGCTGCAGGAAATTATGTTCTTACAATTACTGATGCAAATGGCTGTACTAGAGAATATAATGTAAATGTAAACGCAACTGACGATTTCCAACTTGACAATATCCTGTTTAATGGTGTTACATGTTATGGTTTTAATGACGGATTTGCCCAAATATTTGTTTCGGGGGGGTCTGCTCCTTATATATACGATTGGACACCGAATGTAAGCGACCAACCAAGTTCTGATGAACTATATGCAGGATTATATAATATTCAAGTTACTGACGCAGATGGTTGTAAAGTTTACGGACAATTCCCAATTAGCACACCCGAAGAAATTTTAGTTTTCCCTAATGATTCTGTTTCAATTTGTATAGGACAATCCGTAATTGTATCAGCTTCGGCCAGTGGTGGAAATGGAAACTATTCCTTCGTATGGGACGGATTAGGTACAGGATCTGCATTTAACGTTTCTCCAATATCTTCAACTGATTATACTGTAACTGCATTCGACTGGAAAGGCTGTGCTTCTCAACCCGGAACTCAACATGTGGAAGTTCTGCCTCCTTTATCGCTTAACGTAATTACTCCCCCTGCAATTTGTATTGGACAAGTTTCAAATTTAATTGCAAATGTTACAGGTGGCGATGGTAACTATATTTTTGACTGGGGCAATGGACAGGTTACTACTTCAAACGAATTATTAATTAGTCCAACTTCAGATACAGAATTTATGGTTATTGTAAGAGACGGATGTACAACTCCACCCGATACCGCAATAGTTACAGCTGCAGTATCTGAAATGCCGGAAGTTCACCTTACAAGACAACCATATACCGGCTGTACGCCTTTGAGTGTCGTTTTTGATAATAATACCGAAAATATGACTTATAATTATTACTGGGAATTTAATGATATAGAATCCGGTGTGAATAATTTTTCAGATTTAAAACGCCCAACTCATGTTTTTGAAGAAAAAGGTTTTTATAAAGTTATGGCTGTAGTTTCAACTCCTATGGGTTGTATTGACACTGCTTATGTACAAGTAAATGTGCATCAAGGACCAATTGCAGATTTTAACGCATTCCCATGGTCAACCGGAATTTTTGAACCAGAAGTTGACTTTGTTGATGCCTCAATTGGGGCTATAGCTTGGGAATGGAATTTCGGAGACGCTAGCACTTCTGCTGCTCAAGATCCTACCCACACTTTTATGGAACAAGGTGTTTTTCCTGTAAGCTTAACTGTGGCAAGTTCTCATGGCTGCATTGATTCAATAACTAAAAACATTACAATAAACGAAGAACATAGAATTTATTTCCCAACTGCTATAAACCTAAGAAGTCCAGGTAATGATGAATTCTATCCTATTGGTGTTGGCGTTGATGAAGAAAATTATCAAATGACAATTTATGATAGATGGGGAGAACCTATTTTTACAACTAAAGATTGGAATGTGCATTGGAAAGGCAGATATACTATGAATAAAGGTGATTATGTGCCCCAAGGTGTTTATTCTTATGTTGTAAAACTAAGAGATAAATACGGCAAAGACAGAACTTACTCGGGTACGTTTATGGTATTCAAATAATTGTTAGAAAAATTATCAACAAAGAAAATTTATTAAATAGTAAATTTTCTTTGTTGTTTTTTAATCAATTTAAGTCCCTGATTATCAACATAAATTTAATAAAATATATACAAAAAAAGCTTGCAAATTTCTTTACAAGCTTAATCATTAAAAAACCACTATTACGAAAAAACAATTATTTCACTTCTTCAAAATCAACATCAGTTACTTCATCATCTCCACCAGCTTGTTGATTTGATTGTCCTGGATCGCCGGTAAAATCTTGAGGACCGCCCTCAGCTCCTTGAGTTTGCTGAGCATTATACATTTCTTGTGAAGCAGCTTGAAAAACAGTATTTAACTCATTCATAGATGAATCAATTGCTTCAATATTTTGATCTTTATGAGCTTGACGCAATTTTTCTAAAGCTTCTTCAATAGGTTTTAGTTTATCTGCAGGAATTTTATCTCCAAAATCTTTTAATTGTTTTTCAGTTTGGAAAATCATAGAGTCTGCTTGATTAATTTTATCAATTTTTTCCTTAGCTATTTTATCGGCTTCTGCATTAGCTTGAGCCTCTTCTTTCATTCTTTTGATATCATCATCCGATAAGCCAGACGAAGCTTCAATTCTAATACTTTGCTCTTTACCTGTGCCTTTATCTTTTGCAGAAACTTGTAAAATTCCATTAGCATCAATATCAAAAGTTACTTCGATTTGTGGAACGCCTCTTGGTGCAGGTGGAATACCATCTAAATGAAAACGTCCAATAGTTTTATTATGCTGAGCAATAGATCTTTCACCTTGTAAAACATGAATTTCTACTGATGGTTGATTGTCGGCAGCTGTGGTAAAAGTTTCCGTTTTTTTAGAAGGAATAGTTGTATTAGATTCAATTAATTTTGTCATAACTCCACCCATTGTTTCAATTCCTAAAGAAAGTGGAGTAACGTCTAATAATAAAACATCTGTAACTTCACCGGTTAAAACACCACCTTGAATTGCAGCACCAACAGCAACAACCTCATCAGGGTTTACTCCTTTAGAAGGAGCTTTTCCGAAAAACTCTTCAACTTTTTGCTGAATAGCAGGAATACGAGTTGAACCGCCTACCAAAAGTACTTCATCAATATCAGAAACTGTTAATCCAGCATCGTTTAAGGCTTTTTTACAAGGTTCAATTGTTGCATTTATATATTTATCTGCTAATTGTTCAAACATTGAGCGAGTTAAAGTTTTTACCAAGTGTTTTGGAATACCGTCAACAGGCATAATATAAGGAAGATTGATTTCTGTGCTTGTAGAACTTGACAACTCAATTTTTGCTTTTTCAGCTGCTTCTTTCAATCTTTGTAAAGCCATTGGATCTTTGGTTAAATCTAATCCTTCATCTTTTTTAAATTCTGAAGCTAACCAATCAATTATAACATGGTCAAAATCATCTCCTCCAAGGTGAGTATCTCCATTTGTTGATTTTACTTCAAAAACGCCATCTCCAAGCTCTAAAATAGAAATATCAAAAGTACCGCCTCCCAAGTCAAAAACAGCAATTTTCATATCTTTATTTTTCTTATCTAAACCATAAGCTAAAGCAGCTGCGGTTGGTTCATTGATAATTCTTTCAACCTCTAAACCAGCAATTCTACCAGCATTTTTAGTTGCTTGTCTTTGAGCATCATTAAAGTAAGCTGGTACAGTAATAACAGCTTTTTTAACTGGTTCACCAAAATAAGCTTCCGCTGTTTTCTTTAATTCACCTAAAATCATGGCACTAATTTCTTCTGATGTATATTTCTTTCCTTCTGCTTCAACTTTTTCATCAGTTCCCATTAATCTTTTAATTGATGAAATAGTATTAGGGTTAGTAATCATTTGTCTTTTAGCTACATCCCCTACAATTATTTCACCATTTTTAAATGCAACAACTGAAGGTGTTGTTCTATTTCCTTCGGAATTAGGAATAACTTTTGCTTCGCCACCTTCATAAATACAAACACAACTATTTGTTGTACCTAAATCAATACCAATAATTTTACTCATAACTTATCATCCTCCCTTTATTCACTTACTCTGACCATTGCAGGTCTAATAACTTTATCTTTTAAGATATAACCTTTTTGTAATACTTCAATAACTATACCTGGTTCCATTCCCTCTACCTTATCGGTTAAAACCGCATTATGGTAAGTAGGATCAAACGGTTTATTTTTACCATCAATAGGGTTTACTTCAAATTTTTCTAAAACATTTAACATATTCGCATAAATCATTTTAAAACCAGCAAGAAATTTAGAAACTTCATCATCTAAATTGTCATCATCCATATTGATTGCTCGTTCAAAATTATCTAACATTGGTAGAATTTCTAAAATTAATTCTTCATTACAATATTTTAAAGTACGCGCAACTTCTTCATCTTTTCGTTTGCGATAATTAATTAATTCGGCTTGAAGACGTAAATTTTTTTCTTCTAATTCTTTTATTTTATCTTGTAACTTTGTCAATTCTTCTTGTATTTTATCTTTTTTACTCTTTTTTGTTTTTTCTTTTTTTTCTTCTTTTTGTTCTTCATCACATATGCATGGTTCATTGCATGTACATTGTTCTTCACATGTACATTTTTGTTCCTCGTTCATCTAATCACCTCTCTATATTTTGCTTAATGTATTCTAATAAAGGTATAACGCGATCATATTCCATTCTTTTAGGACCAATGATTGCGATTGTTCCTTCTTCGCCATTAACTTCATATTTTGTCTTAATAATTGCAACATCTTCATCAAAAGCACTTTCACTACCAATATATATATTTATACCATTTTTTTCCTCTCTTATACTATTAATCATTTCACGATCTTCAAATTTATCAATAATTTTACGAATTTTTTCAAGACTATTAAACTCTGGTTGTTTTAAAAATTGACTTGTTCCACTCATTTTAATATTAGCTTCATTCGCAAAATCATTAAAAGCATTATAGAAAGCATTATATAATACTTCATGTTGTTTAACATATTTAGCAATTATTGGCTTAATTTCAAATTCAAGTTTATGACTAACTTCATTAATTGGTGTTCCCACTACTAATTTGTTAATTAAGTCAACAGTTTGTTTAATTTCTAATAATGAAACTTTTTCTTCAAGATAAATATTTTTATGTTCAACATGTCCTTTATCAGTGATAACTAAAGCAATTATCTTATTTTCATCTAAAGGAACAGCTTCAACTTTACTTAAACGATTATCTTTAGAAGATGTTCCTAAAACAATGGCGGTGTAGTTAGTTATTTCTGAAATAATTTCCATACTTTTTTTAATAACATCATTTAAGGCAAGAGCGTTATTATGAAAAATAGTTTGTAATTTTAACATATCATCGCCAGATAATTCTTTAGGTTTCATAATATTAGCAACATAATAACGATAACCTTTTTCACTAGGAATTCGACCAGATGAAATATGTGTTTTTTCAATTAAACCTAAATCTTCTAAAATACCCATTTCACTACGGACGGTTGCACTTGAACAATCTAAAGCTTTACAAATGGCTTTAGAGCTAACTGGTCTAGCTGTTTTAATATATTCCTCAACAATTAATTTCAATAATTTTTCTTGCCTTTGACTAATCATATTATCACCTTTAGCATTCATCTAGCACTCTTGAATGATGAATGCTGAATTCATTATACTATTATATTCTAGCATTGTCAAGTTATGAGTGCTAAAAAGTAAAAAATACATGAAATTAATCATGTATAAATACTATACTTATTTAACTTTTTATGATATAATTATAACGATAGAGTTGTGTAAGTTAAATCCGCTTTAAAACCTTTATTTCTATAAGTGAATCCTTTTAAAAGATTAAATTGAAATTACACAATTTCTATCTTTTTCATAAATAGAAAGGAATTAAGATATGAATATTTTAATTTATTTTGCAATTTTTATTTCTAAAGTTATTGAAAACGCCTTAGGAACCTTAAGATTAATTTTGGTTGCTCATGGAAAGAAAGGATTAGGTGCCCTTTTACAATTTTTAGTGGCTTTGGTTTGGCTTTATTCAGCTGGTGCCGTTCTTATTGATGTCCAAAAAGATCCTTTAAAAATTTTTGTATTTGCTTTTGGTTCATTTGTTGGTTCCTATGTTGGAAGTTATATTGAAGAAAAAATGGCGATGGGAAATAATACGTTAATAAGTATTGTTGATAAAGAACTTGGCGATAAAATTACAAATACTTTAAGAGAAAAAGGATTTGCCGTTACCGTTTTAAGTGGTGAAGGAAAAGATAAATCACGTAATATATTAATGATTGTTGTTCCAAGAAAAAAACGCCATTATGTTATTAATATTATTAAACGCATTGATAAAGATTCAATGATCGTTTCCGAAAATACGCAAGCTATTATTGGCGGTTATCATAATAGTCATAAAAGATAATTATTTTAAAAGATATGCTTTGTCAGTAATAATACTAACATTTTCATTTATTTTATATTTTATATTGTTATAAATATCTTTACTATTTACTGTCCATACCATTATTTCTTTTGTTTGTTCTAATTTCTTGAAATATAAATAATTAATAACATAAAAATCACAATAAGATTCTATTTTAGTTAAATTAAATGGATATACTAAAATTATTCCTAATTTAGCAGGAATTTTTTTTTGATATAAATATTCCATTACTTGACGATTAAAACTACAAAGATATAAATTTAAATGATTATATTTATTAATAATTTTTGTAATTCTATCAATCATCATTTTAAGTCTATCCATTTCTGCTTTTATTTCTATTACTATTTTTTTATTACCATTAATTTTTTCTAATACACTATCTAAAGTAACAATCTTTGATGGATATTGTTTAGTACCAAAATTATATTTTTGTAATTCTTTTAAAGTCATATTTTTTATTAAACAATAACCATCACTAACTTTACTTATTGTCATAT